>NNBT01003022.1_pt1 | contig 12761 bp, 7 predicted proteins | sample 1173831 | NCBI WGS metagenome assembly NNBT01 (sample SAMN07173936, study PRJNA388173) | plant metagenome | isolation source: symbiotic tissue sample KVJ10 | place: Norway: Troms, Kvaloya island | reverse complement strand
CCTCGCCTGGAAGGCGGCCGCCGACCACGCGACGCGCGCCGCGCAGGCGCTCGCCGAAGCGACCCGCTTGCTCGCCGAACTGGCCCAGGCCGCGTCGGAAGCTCTGCGCCATCGTGACGATCAGGGCGAGAAGCTGCCCGGCCTGCGCGAGAACGAGACGGTGCGCGCCGCAGTCCTGCAGCGCCTCACCATCGAACGCTCCAATCTCGACGAGGAAGAGAAACGCGCCGAGAACCGGCGCAAGGAACTCGACGCCCGCCTGGTCCAGGCGGTGGCGGACCTCGCCCGCGAGGAAGAGACAATCCACGACACGACTGGCGTGCTCGAACGGCTCGCCGGCGAAGAAGCCGAGCTCAACGCCGCCCAGGAAGGCGACGTCCAACATCGCGCCGACGCGGCGCAGAAGCTGCAGGAAGCCGCCGAGGCGCTGGCCCGCGCCCAGGAAGCGCTCGACCAGGCGAATGTCCAGCTCTCCGACCTCACCGCCAAGCGCAACGCGGCGCAGCGCGTCATCGACGAGCAGCGCCAGCGCATCGGCCGCTTCGAGCGGGAAGCCCAGGAGACCGCGGCCCGTTTCCAGGCGCTGATGGCGCAAGTGGCGCCGCCGTCCGAAGGCGAGCGGTTGGCCGAGGCGGTCGAGACCGCCTTGATGGTCGTCGCCGCGGCGGAAGAATCGAGCAACGAAGCGGAAGCGCAATTGCGCCAGGCCCGGCAGAACGAGACCGACACGCGCCAGGCCTTCGACGATGCGCGCCGTCTCTCGGAACGGCTCACGACCGAAGTGCGCACGCTGAGCAACCTCTTACGCGCCAATGACGGCGATCTGTGGCCGCCGCTGGTCGATGCGCTGAAAGTGCAGCGCGGCTATGAAACGGCACTCGGCGCGGCGCTCGGTGAAGACATCGACGCCTCGGCCGACGAGGCCGCACCTGTGCATTGGCGCGGCCTGCCGCCGCTCGCGGAAATGCATCCGCTGCCCAGTGGCGCCGAACCGCTCACCAGTTTCGTCGACGCGCCGCCGGCCCTGGCGCGCCGCCTGTCGCATATCGGCATCGTCAGCCGGGCTCTCGGCCAGGCGCTGCAGAGCGAGCTGAAACCCGGCCAGCGCCTGGTCAGCGTCGAAGGCGACGTGTGGCGCTGGGACGGCTTCACCGCCGCCGCCGATGCGCCGAGCGCGGCCGCCAAACGGCTCGCCGAGCGCAACCGCCTCGTCGCGCTCGAAGCCGAGATGGTGGAAGCCCAGAAGGCCGCCGAGCAAGCGAGATTCCAGGCCGAGCAGGCCAAAGGTGCGGTCGAGACTTTCGTGCGCGCCGAGCGCGAGCACCGCGAATCCTGGCGCGCCGCCACCTCGGCCGTCGAAGTGGCGCGCCGCGCGCTCAGCCAGCATGAGCGGCAAGTTGCCGAAAGGCTGCAGCAGACCGGCGCCCTCGACGAAGCCAAGCGCCGCGTCGAAGCCAATCTCGCCGAGGCGCAATCGCAGCTCGCCGCGGCGGAATCAGAATTCGCCGAGATCCCGGAGCTCGACGGCCTCACCGAGGAAATCGGCGCCCATCGCGACGGCGTCAACCGTGAGCGCGCCGTCTATGCCGAGGCGCGCGCCCGCCATGACGGCGTCGAGCGCGAGGCGCAGAACCGCGCCGACCGGCTGAAGTCGATCGTCGCCGAGCATTCGCAGTGGCAGGAGCGCGCGCGGCGCGCCGGCGCCCAGATCGAAACGCTGACCCGGCGTGCCGACGAGACCCGCGCCACGCTCGCCGAAATGGCCGACCTGCCGCAGGCTTTCGCCGACAAGCGCCTCAAGCTGATGAACACGCTGCATGAAGCGGAAAGCGAGCGCAAGGCGGCGGCCGACGCGCTCGCCGAGGCCGAGAACAATGTGCGCGCCGCCGACCAGGCCTTGCGCGGCGCACAGGACCAGGCGTCACGGGCGCGTGAGGACCATGCGCGCCTCGAGGCCCGCCTCGAATCGTCGCGCGAGCGCCACAGCGAAAGCGAGCGGCGCATCGCCGAGGCGCTGCATTGCGCGCCCACCGAGATCATCGAGACCGCCGGCCTCGAAGAAGCCAACATGCTCCCGCTCGACGAGGTCGAGCGCAAGCTCAACACACTGCGCGAGGACCGCGAGCGGCTGGGCGGCGTCAACCTGCGCGCCGATGAGGAAGCCGAGGAAGTGGCCAAGACGCTCGACGGGCTCACCAAGGAGCGCGACGACGTGGTGCAGGCCATCGCCAAATTGCGCGGCGGCATCCAGAGCCTCAACCGCGAAGGCCGGCAGCGCCTGCTCGACGCCTTCGGCACGGTGAACGAGAATTTCGGCCAGCTGTTCACGACGCTGTTCGGCGGCGGCAAGGCGGAATTGCAGCTCATCGAATCGGACGACCCGCTGGAAGCCGGCCTTGAGATCGTCGCCAATCCGCCGGGCAAGAAGCCGACGACGCTGTCGCTCCTGTCGGGCGGCGAGCAGACGCTCACCGCGATGTCGCTCATCTTCGCCGTCTTCCTCACCAATCCGTCGCCGATCTGCGTGCTGGACGAAGTCGACGCGCCGTTGGACGACCACAATGTCGAGCGCTTCTGCAACCTGCTCGACGCGATGCTGGAGCGCACCGAGACGCGCTTCCTGATCATCACCCACCACCCGCTCACCATGGCGCGCATGAACCGTCTGTTCGGCGTCACCATGATGGAACGCGGCGTGTCGCAGCTCGTTTCGGTCGACTTGCAGACCGCCGAGCAGCTCGTCGCGGAAGTGGGCTGACCCCTGTAAATTTACAGCGGAAGAACAGCGGAACTACAGGGATTTACAGGGATCTTTCGCGACCCCTGTATTTCTACCCGCGCTCCGACGCCCCGCTCGGATAGAGCCGCATGATCCACAGAAGCAGCAACAGGCCCGGGATTGCAAGGAACGCGGTGGCGCTCCAGAAGGTGAACCAGTCGGTGTGATCGGCGAGCCAGCCGCTGCCGGAGGACAGCCACGTGCGGCCGAGCGCCATGAACGACGTCAGCAGCGCGTATTGCGTCGCGGTGAAGGCGACATTGCACAGGCCCGACAGATAAGCGACGAGTGCCGCGCCGGCCGCGCCGCCGGCGATATTGTCGGCGGTGATGGCGATGGCAAGCGCCGGGATATCATGCGGAAAGGCCGCGCACAAAGTACTGACCACGGCAGCGGGGTCGGCGGCCAGCGCCTCCTTGGCACAGAGGCCATATTGCGTGCCCCTGACGGCCACATAGGCGAAAGCGAAATTCGTGACTGCCTGCAGGATGCCGCCGATCAACAGCGCCCGGAACACCCCCCAGCGCGCCACTGCGATGCCGCCGAGCACGGCGCCGACGACCGTCATCCAGATGCCCCAGACCTTGCTGATGCTGGCGATCTCGAGGCCGGTATAACCCATCTCGACATAGAAGGGATTGGCCATGGTGCCGCCGAGCGCATCACCAAATTTGTAGAAGAGAACGAAGAGCAGGATGACGATCCAGCCGCGGCGCTTCATGAAATCGGCAAAGGGCGCGATGAGGGAATCCTTCACCCATTCAACATAGTCGCGCTTGGCCGGCGCCTCCCCAGCCTCAGGTTCGGGGACAAACAAGGTCAACACGGCGCAGGCGATCATCACCACCGCGAGTACGCCGAACACCACCGACCAGGGATAGAAATCCGACAGTCCGACGGCGCCGGCGCCGGCGAGCAGCAAACCGATGCGGTAACCGATCTGGGTGGCGGCGGCGCCATGCCCCTGCTCGTCCTGGGACAAAAATTCGATGCGATAGGCGTCGATGACGATGTCCTGGCTGGCCGAGAGAGTAGCGATAATGACGGCGACGAGCGCGGTGGTCCACGGATCAATGCGCGGATCGACCTGGCCCATGGCGAAGATGGCCGCGGCGAGGAGCAACTGAGTGACGAGAAGCCAGCTGCGGCGGCGGCCGAGCAGGCGCGTCAGGCCGGGCAGCGGCACCTGATCCATGATCGGCGCCCACAGGAATTTGAGCGTGTAGGGCGTGCCAACCGACGCGAAGAGGCCAATGGTGGTCTTGTCGACACCGATCTTGGACAGCCAATAGGACAGAGTGGAAAGCGTCAGCAGCAAGGGCAGGCCGGAGGCGAAGCCCATGGCCAGGATGATGAGCATGCGCGGCGTGAGATAAGGCGTGATCGACGACCACCAGTCCTTTTTCGCGGTAACGGTTTCAGCCATCACAGATCCTCTTGGCATCACGCTGATTCGCCCGGCTCTCCTGCAGAGCGTTACGCAGTTGCGCCACCGGCGTCCAGATGCCGGCCCGTCTCACGCGCCAGCCTGCGGATTCATCCAGCGCCGATGCTCGGCAAAACGCTCGCTCAGGAGCTCGATGAAGGCGCGGACCTTGGTCGACAGACGATGGCGGTGCGGATAAAGCGCGATGATGGCGAACTCCACCGGCTGATAATCGGGCAGAAGCCTGACCAGCCGGCCGGCGCGCACATCATCGCCGACGACGAAGCTCGGCGCCAGAATGACGCCATGGCCCGCAAGCGCCAAATGACGCAACGTGTCGGCGCTGTTGGTGACGACCTTGCCGGAGACCCTGACCGAAGACATGCCGCCGCCCGGCGCCTCGAAGCGCCACTCATCGCCATAGGCATAATAAGCGTAGCGCATGCAATTATGAGCGGCGAGATCTCCCAGCTGTCGGGGCGCCGCGTGAGCTTCGAGATAGGATGGTGCGGCGCAGAGAATATGCCGCCAAGGGGTGAGCGGGCGGACGATCAGGCTCGACTCCGGCGGCGGCAATGTCCTTATCGCGAGATCGAAGCCCTCCTCGATGAGATCGACCATCGGCTCGCCGATCGTCAGGTCGAGCGACACATCCGGATAACGGGCCAGGAACTCATCCACGACGGGGGCCAGGAAGCGGATGACATGGGTGCTGGTGTAAAGCCTGAGCGTGCCGCGCGGCATGGTGTGAAGAGCGCTGGCGATCTGATCGGCGGCTTCGACATCGGCGAGGATCTGCGTCGACCGGTCATAATAGGCCCGGCCGATTTCGGTGAGGCTCACCTTGCGCGTCGTCCGGTTGAGGAGGCGCGCCCCCAGCCTGTCCTCCAACGCCTTGATATGGTTGCTGGCCATGGTCACGGACATGTTGAGCCGCCGGGCGGCGGCCGAGAAACCGCCGCTCTCCACGACGCGGGTGAACACAGCGAGGCTGGTCAGGTGATCCATCGATCTCTCAGATTATCCATTCATACTTTATAGTCTTTCCAATTTTCTGTCGATTATAAATCAATCCATCCGGGCCCATCTTCCCTCCAAAGAGTGGAAAACGCCCATGACCATCGCTCCCAAAACCGCCGAGTTCGATCCCGCCGCCAATCCGGCGCCGCTTCCGGCCGTGCCGAGCCCGCCGCAGTCCGCAGTTTCGCCGGCTTCGGCCTGGCGCCGTCTCGTCATTCCGGTCTTCGCCGTCACGGTGGCGGGTGGGCTCATGGCCTTCACCTCGGACCGCTGGAATGCCTGGCAGGGCGCCGCTTCGGTGCAGACGACCGACAATGCGACGATCCGGGCGGAGATGACGCGGCTCAGCTCGCGGGTGAGCGGCAATGTCAAAGCGGTGGCGGTCGCCGACTTTCAAGCCGTGAAAGCCGGCGAACTCCTGATCGAGGTCGACCCCGCCGACTATGAAGCGGCGGTCGCGCAGGCCGAGGCCGGAGTCGCGGCGGCGAAAGCGGCGCTCGCGAATCTCGCCAACCAGAAAACCTATCAGCGCGCCGTCGTGGCGCAGGCCGAGGCGCAGCGCCAGGCAGGCGAGGCGCGCCGCACCGAAGCGCGCCAGGAGCAGGAACGGCAGAGCAAGCTCCTCGACGGCGGCCTGTCCGGCACCCGCCAGAAGGTCGAGCAGGCCACCGCCAATCTCGACGCCGCCAACGCCAATCTCGCGCAGAGTGAGGCTGCCATCGCGGCCCAGAAGGGCCAGCTCGACGTGCTCGCCGGACAGGAAGACGTCCTCGCCGCCAATCTCAGAGCCGCCGAAGCGACGCTCGCCACGGCGCAGCTGCGCCTCGGCTACACACATATCGTCGCCCCCTTCGACGGCGTCGTGGGCGAGCGCCAGATACAGCCGGGCGACTATGTGAATGCCGGGAGCAATCTGATCACCGTGGTGCCGCTGCCGGACGTCTATGTGACGGCCAACTACAAGGAGACGCAGCTGACCCATGTGACGCCCGGCCAGCCCGTCGATGTCAGCGTCGACATGTTTCCCGATCAGATTCTGAATGCCCGCGTGGCGCGGCTGGCGCCGGCGAGCGGTGCGATCTTCGCACTGCTGCCACCCGACAACGCCACCGGCAACTTCACCAAGGTGGTGCAGCGCATTCCGGTGCGCATCGAATTCGAGCCGGGCCAGAAGCTCGTCGAACAGCTCAGGCCCGGAATGTCGGTCACGACCAGCATCCGTGTCACCGGGAGGAACTGATGCCATGGGCCAGCCCGTTGCGAGCGCCACGCCCGTCCCACAGGATCGCCCGCATTATCCGCTGCTCGGCGTGGCCGCGATCCTGCTCGGATCCTTCATCGTCGGCTTCGATACACGGCTGTTCGGCGTCGGGCTGCCGGATCTGCGCGCCGCCTTCGGCCTGACCTTCGACGAAGGCGCCTGGCTCAACACCGTCGCCACGGCGCCTCAGATCATCCTGGCTCCCGCCGTCGTCTGGCTGGCCACGGTGTTCGGGCTGCGCCGGGTGATGGTGGGACCGAGCCTCGCCTATATCGCGATCTCGCTCGTCATTCCCTTCGTGCGCGACTATCACACGCTGCTCGCGCTGCATTTCATACATGGGCTGCTGCTCGGCGTGTTCATTCCGGCGGTCATCATGGTGGTGCTGAGCACCTTGCCCAAGCCCTGGTGGATCGTCGCGCTGGCGATCTATGCCTTCCGCCTCGCCTTCACCAGCAATGCCGGCGTCGCCATCGCGGACTTCTATGCGCAGCAGGCCGGCTGGCAGTGGCTCTATTGGCAAGGCGCCGTCTCGGCCGTCGTCATGTTGCTGCTCACCTGGCTCGGCATGCCCGACCGGCCGGTCAACCGCGCGCTTCTCGGCAAAGCCGACTGGGGCGGCATGCTGCTGTTCGGCACCGGGCTCGCGCTCATTTTCGCCGGCCTCGACCAGGGCAACCGGCTCGACTGGTTCGAGTCGGGAACCATAACGGCGCTCCTCATCGGCGGGCTCGCGCTGTTCGTGCTGTTTTTCGTCAACGAAGCCGTGGTCGCCGAGCCCTGGGCCAGCGCCCGCGTGCTCTATTCACGCAATTTCAGCCTCGTGATGCTGGCGATCGCCGCCTATATGGCGACGAGCCTCTCCAATGTCATGCTGGTACCGAACTTCCTCACCCTCATCGGCGGCTTCCGGCCGGACGAGGCGGGCGCTCTCATGCTCGGCCATGTCGCTTTGCCCCTCCTGGTGACGGTGCCGGCCGCGGTCTATCTGCTCTACCGGATCGATGCGCGGCTCGTCGCCATCACCGGCTTCATCGCCTTCGCCATCGCCGCCTGGATGGGCACCGGCCTCACCCATGACTGGCGCGCCGATGATTTCGCCGCCCTCGCTCTGGTCCAGTCGGTCGGCCAGGGCTTCACTTTCACCGCGCTCCTGATCTTCGCGCTGGCGAATGCCAGCCCGACCCAGGGCGTCGCCATCATCGCCTATATCCAGATGATGCGCCTCGACGTGCTGATGCTGATGACGAGCGGCATGACGACGTGGCTCAGAGTCAGGGAGCAGGTCCATTCCCATCTGATCGGCCTTCACGTGCAGGCCGGCGACGCGGAAGTCACACAGTTCCTGGCGCGGCTGACCAGACGTTTCCTCGATCACGGCACCGCCGAAACCGCGCAGGCCCGCGCCGCCGCGAGCCTTGCCGGCCTCGTGCGGCGCGAGGCCCATGTCCTGTCGCTGATCGACGGTTTCACCGTCGCCTTCTGGGCCGCCCTCATCGGGCTCCTCATCATCGCGCTGATGCGGGCCGCGCCGCCCGGGCCGCTTACGCCGCAGAAAAATTAGGAATCGAGATCGTCATAACGCCCGATCACAGGCCCGCCCCCTATCCACGGGCCCGGCAAGCCGCCGGTCGAGGATGACAGGTTCGCCGCGCAGCAAGAGGCTGACCGGCCAGCCTTTCACCTTCAACCCCTCATAGGGTGTGTAATCCGAACCATGATGGAGAATGGCCTGGCTGATGGTTTCCTCCATCTCCGGATGCCAGATGGCAATGTCGGCATCGTAGCCCGGCGCGATGGTGCCCTTATGCTTGAGCCCATAAAGGCGCGCATGATTGGTCGCGGTCAGCGCCACGAAGCGGTTGAGATCGATGCGGCGCTTGCCGACACCTTCCGAGAACAGGATCGGCAGCCGCGTCTCGATGCCGGGAATGCCGTTCGGCACCCAGCGGAAGCTGGTGCGCTTGCCCTCGGGCCGCTTGCCGTCGCCGCCGCCAAAACGGAACGGCGCATGATCGGAAGAGAAGACGGCGAAGACCTGCCGCAGGCCCTCCCAACAGGCCTTCTGCGAATCGAGGTCGCGCGGCGGCGGCGAGCAGATGAATTTTTCGCCGTCCATATTGAGGTCGTTGAGATCGTCGCTGGTGAGGACGAGATATTGTGGACAGGTCTCGGCGTGGATCGGATGCCCGCGCGACTGGGCGCGGCGGATCTCCTCCATCGTCTCGCGGCCGGAGACATGCACGATCATAATCGGCACGCCAGCCACCTCGGACAGAGCGATGGCGCGCCCCGCCGCCTCACGCTCGGCAAGAAGCGGACGCGACAAAGCGTGGCCGATCGGCGCCGTCTGTCCGGCAAGCTCCAGCACTTCGGTCAGATGGCGGATGACGCCGTCATTCTCAGCATGCACCATGACGAAGGCGTTCTCGCGCCGCGCCACCGCCATCACTTTCAGGATGTCGTAATCCGACAGCTTGAGACTGTCATAGGTCATATAGACCTTGAGGCTCTTATAGCCGTCGCGGATCAAAGCCGGCAGATCCTGGCCGACTGTCTGGGCATCGGCGCGCGACACGATGAGATGGAAGGCATAGTCGACGGCGCATTGGCCGCTCGCCAAGGCATGATAATCGCTCACCGCCTGACGCAGGCTCTTGCCATCCTCCTGAAGCGCGAAAGGCATGATGCAGCTGTTGCCGCCGAAAGCCGCGGCGAGCGTCGCGGAGGCAAAGGTGTCGGCCGAGACGGCGGCGCTACCGGAAGGTTGCGCCACATGGACGTGACTGTCGATGCCACCCGGCAGCACGAGCCGGCCGGTCGCGTCGATCTCGCGGGTGCCGCGTCCGAGCTTCGTCCCCAGAGCGGCAATGCGGCCTTGCGTGATGCCGATATCGGCCTGGAAGGTGTCGCTCGCCGTCGCCACCGTGCCGCCGCGGATCACGCAGTCGAAATCGCTCATGCGGTTTCCGAGAACATGCGGCCCCAGCCCTCGGCGCGGCGTGTATCGATGGCGAGAAGCTTGAGCGCCTTCCACACCACGGCGGCGGTCGAATCGAGCAGCGGAATGCCGAGCTCGGCTTCGAGCTCCCGGGCCAAGCGGGCGCCCCGCATATTGGTGCACATGATCACGATCGCCTGGGCGCCGTCGCGGGCGACCGCGCGGCACATGCGCCGCACCTCGTCATCGCCGATCTCGGAGAAGGCGTAGTTCTCGGCGATGCCGGCATGCGCCTCGGCGACGACCGCAAGGCCGGCTTTGGCATAATTGGCGATGATCGCGTCCTGGACATCCGGCGTATAGGGCGAGACCAGCGCGAAACGGCGAATGTTGCTCAGCCCCAAGAGTTCATTCAGGGCCAGCACCGAGGTGCAGGCGGTGATGCCGGTTTCCTGTGTGATGAGATCGCACAAGGCCTGATCGCGCTCGAAGCCGAGCCAGCTCGCCGAGGTGCCGCTCCAGCCGATGACGCCCATCCGGGCATCGGCCAGGAGACGGGCGGCGGCGATCATCGGCTCGAATTCGAACTGGGCATTGGCGCCGCCCGACAAAGCGATGCGCGTGACGGTGAAGCGGGAGAAATGCGCCGAGGCCTCTTCGATGCTGGAGAGGATCGCCGATGTCGTCGGCTCGAGAATGGTGTTGGAGGACGGCGTCAGAATGCCGATCAAGGCGCGCTTCATGAGAGATATTCCTGATTTCAAAGCATGGGCAAGGACAGCGGCGCCGCCGCATCGAGGTCGGCGGCACCGTCACCGATACGTTTTTGCTCGGCCGCCAGGGCCCGCGCCGCCTGCGGCCAGTCGATGGTTAGGACGTGCCCCTCGCCGACCACCTGATGACCGTCGACGAAGACGTCGGTGAGGGCACGCTCGGCGGCGGAATGGACGATGGCCCGCAAGGGATCACGCATCGGCTGCATCTCGGGCCGGCCGAGATCGAAAAGCACGATGTCGGCCTTGGCGCCTTCGGCAAGCCTGCCGATATCGTCACGGCCGAGCAGCTTGGCGGCGCCAATGGTCGCGGCATGGAACAGGCGCGCGGTGCTCGTCGAGTGGCGGGTGCCGGCGGCGACGCGCGCCAGCGTCTCGGCGAGGCGGATTTCCTCGAGCATATTCTGCGGATGGGTGTCGGTGCCGATGGCTATGTTCACGCCGGCATCCATATAGGCGCCAAGATGATGCATCAGCGTGCCGTCGCGGGCGAAGACCGTCGGGCAATGGGCGACGGTGGTGCCGGTGGTGGCGAGGAGTTCGATATCCTCGCGCGTCGGCCAATTCATCCAGGGATGCTCGTCGGTGAACACCGCGTGGCCGAGAATGGTGCTCTCGCCGAGGAAGTCGAGGCTGTGGAGCCAGGCGACCGAGGTCATGTCGTGCAGCCTCGCCATGCCGTTGAACTCGGCATAACTCTGCGCCGCATGGGTGAAAAGCGGACGCCCGGTGTCCCTGGCGAGGCGGACGCTGTCGCTCAGAAGCTCCGGCGTGCAGGTATCGACCTGGGCCGGCGCCACCATGGCGGAGAAGCGGCCCGACGGATGACGCTCGGCCTCCGCCATGACCGACACCGCCTCGGCGAAGGCGGCGCGGCCCTGATCGGGCGCCCAGTCATATTTGATCTCCTGGCCGGTGTCGGTCCACCAGCGGGCCGAGCGGAACATCGGCGCCACCCAGGCTCGGAGGCCGCTCTCGCTCAGAAGATCGAGCCAGCCCGGATAGGCATGGCTCAGATCGACCACGGTCGTCGTGCCGGTCGCCAGAAGCTCGGCGAGGCCATAGCGGGCGGAGGCGAATTGGGCGGCGGCATCGGGAACAAAACTCTGGCGGAAATGCTGGCGGCCGCTGAAGAACAGGCGCGGATTGCCGAACTCCTCGACGAAGCCCTTGAAGATCGGCGACTGGGTCGGGTGGCAATGAATGTCGATGAGGCCCGGCATGACCAGACGGTCGCGGCCGGATATCTCGCGCGTCACCGGTCCGGCATAATGCCCGCCGACCTGAACGAGACGATCCTCGGCCCAGGCGACGTCGCCATCGCGGAGATAGACGTGCTGTCCACGCGTGGCATCCCAGGCAATGATCCAGGAGGCAGCGCGGATGCAGGTGACGGCTGACGGCACGGAAATCTCCTCAGGGCATCAGTTGATGCTGGTGACGACCCAGGTCGCCATTTGCGGGAAGTGGATGAGCAGCGCGGTCATCAGCAGCATCGCCGCGACGAAGGGAATGGTGCCGGCGAAGACGGTGCCGATATTGCCCTCGCGGCGCACCGTCTGGATGACATACAGCGTCATGCCGACCGGCGGGGTGAGCAGCGACATCTCGCACATGAGCACGATGAACACGCCGAACCAGATCGGGTCGATGCCGACCGCGAGGATGATCGGGAACAGCACCGGCACGGTGCCCACCATCATCGGCAAAGTCTCGAAGAAGATGCCGAGCAGGATGTAGAAGATCGCCAGCACCCATTTGAGGACGAGCGGGCTGACGCCGAGGCTGGCCACCCACAGGCTGAGCGTCTGGGTGATGTTGAGCATGCTGAGCGCGTAGTTGAGATAGAAGGCGACCACCAGGATCAGCATCGAGATCGCAGTGAGGCTGGCGGCGGAGACGAAAGCCTCATGCAGCATGCCGATGCTGAGGCGCTTCTGCAGCGCGGCGATGATCAAGGTGGCGACGACGGCCAGCGCCGCCGATTCGGTCACCGTCGCCCAGCCGGTATAGACCGAGCCCATGATGATGGCGAAGACGACCGCCGGGCCGATGAGATCGACGAGCAGCCGGAAGCGTTTGCCCCAGGGCAGCCGCGGCTCCTTCTCGCCGGCGAGATCGGGACGGAAGAAACAGATGCCGGCGATGGTCAGCATATAAAGCGCGATCAGCACCAGGCTCGGCACCATGGCGGCGGCATAAAGCTGCGACACCGAGGCGTTGGTGAGCGAGGCATAAACGATGAAGGCGATGCCGGGCGGGATGAGATTGCCGAGCGAGGCGCCGGCGGCGATCGAGCCCAGCACCAGCCGCTCGTCGTAATTGCGCTTGCGGAAAGAGGGCAGCGCCACCGTCGTGATGGTCGCCGCGGTCGACACCGATGAGCCCGACACCGCCGAGAAGACGGCCGAGGCGCCGATATTCGTATGCAGGAGGCCGCCCGGCAGGCGATTGAGCCATGGCGACAGCGCCGCATACATCTTGTCGGTCATGCCGCTGCGCACCAGGATTTCGCCGAGCAGGATGTACAGCGGAATGGCGAGGAGGATGTAGTCCTCCAT
>NNBT01000517.1_pt1 | contig 12768 bp, 10 predicted proteins | sample 1173831 | NCBI WGS metagenome assembly NNBT01 (sample SAMN07173936, study PRJNA388173) | plant metagenome | isolation source: symbiotic tissue sample KVJ10 | place: Norway: Troms, Kvaloya island | reverse complement strand
GTTGACAAGTCCTTATGTAAATAAGGTAGGTTAAGAAAACGTAGACGCAAAGACGCAGACAAAGGGAAATGACAAGAGTAGCTTTCAGTGAAGAGTTGCAGATTAATTGGGTCAGTTTTATCGCTGATTTCTTGTTGGTAGGGATGGTTTTTGGCCCGCCTATCGCTCCCTTTTTGGCTGCGTCTGGAGTGTCTTTGCTTCCTGGAATTGCGGACATCATTTATTTCATGGGTAATCATGTCTGTCCGCAACCAGATATGGGGTTAGATTTAGCACCACCGTTTATTATGGCTGTGTGTATGCGCTGCTACGGCACTGTCACGGGTTTGCTGATTACTCGTCTGCTGTATGGGTTAACTGGTGGTAAGGGATTTTACTGGTTAAGTCAGTATGGCTGGAGTGGTGTGGCTTTAGCAAGTGTGTTAATGATGGCTTATCCTTTAGAATTAGCAGCACAAGTTTTTGGTTTGTGGAGTTTCAATAACTATCTGGTTACGCCTTTTGGGTTAATTACGGGTTTGGCGTGGGGATTATTTACCATGCCTATATTGCATGGGTGGCGGAGTACTAAAACCAGATTGCATCAATTGTAGAATTAGAAACCGCACGTCAGTAGCCTCTTCCAACTGACAGAGGCAAGGGTGCGGCATGACCGAAACCAAGTGCTGAGGGCGATAAATTATGATTCAAGCCTTACGTAAACTAGTAACATTCGATGAATTCATCGCTTGGTATCCAGAAAATTCGCAACAACGTTATGAACTGCATGATGGAGTAATTGTTGAGATGGCACCACCAACAGGCGACCATGAAGAGGTCGTTGGATTTTTGGCACTAGAAATATCTGCCGAAATTAAGAGGCTAAAACTTCCCTACTTCATTCCTAAAACAGCGTTTATTAAACCATTGGAAGGTCAATCAGCTTATTCTCCAGATGTGCTGATATTAAATCGGACTAATTTAGTAAATGAGCCTCTGTGGAAAAAAGAATCAACTATTAGCCAAGCAGCATCAATTCCTTTAGTAGTTGAGGTAGTAAGTACCAACTGGAGAGATGATTATTTAAAAAAAGTGGCAGACTATGAGGCAGTAGGCATTCCTGAATACTGGATTATAGATTATGCAGCTTTAGGTGGTAAGCGGTTTATAGGCAATCCTAAACAACCAACTATCTGGATTTACTCATTAGTTGAAGGAGAATACCAAGTCAAGCAGTTTCGAGGTAGCGATGCCTGTAGCGGTAAAGTACAGCAGTTTGCAACTAAATGAGGTACAGAACCAAGAATTCACAAACCAAATTATTCTTCTGCTTCCTGCCTCCTGCCTTCTGCCTCCTGCCTCCTGCCTCAAAACCAGTGACTTTGTACCTCATGCAAAAGAAAACTGCTGTAAGCATTATCTCACCTACTTTCCCGGAATTGAATTTAACCGTCGAACAGATTTTTCAAGCTGGAGGTCTAACAACATAGTTACAACCCCACTTGACTGATTTTGAAAGGCGATCGCATTTAATGATAAAAACCTCGATAAATCATTAACTCACAACTTCTGCATTGATTCTGAATTCTGAATTCAGAATTCTTTTTTAATCATCCTAAAACTCGTTGGTGCAAAAAGTTGCAGTAGCGATCGCTAGTACTGTAAATACTAGCGATCTGTTTGTGATTTTTATCGTCTTATACTGGTTGTACCTACTTCCACCTTCTGCGCTCCTTCAATGATTTGGTAAAGTTTGTGTTCAAATTTCTGCATACATGCCGACCAATCAAATTCGAGTATAGAGGGGCGAGCGTGTCTGGTCATATCTGCTTTCAAATCGGGGTTTTCCAGAATCGCAATTACCTTTTGGGCGAAGTCTGTAGGATTGTTAGGTTGGGCAAGGAAGCCGTTACGACCAGGAAATACCTGTTCTGAGGTTGACGGCGCAACAACAGCAACCAGAGGAGTTCCAGATGCTAATGCTTCGTTATTTGTAGTGCAGAAGTTCTCGGTGACGGAGGGATTAATAAAAACATCCGCTCTGGCAAACCAACCTAGAAGTTCTGTACCATGAGACTCGCCCCATACAGTAATACTCGATCCAAACTTTTTAGCACGTTCGCGGATCTCTTCATCTAGCGGGCCACTACCAACAATTACCAGATGAACATCAGGAATTTTGGCAACTATGACTGGAAAGATATCAAGCAATTGGCTGACATTCTTTTCGGGTGTGATGCGTCCGACAAACAACAGAGTTGGTCGGTTATCGTTGGGAATTGGGTCGTAACAAATGTTTCGCGGATGAAATTTTTCGCAATCGATACCTTGATAAGCGACGTATTCAGCACGTTGGCATTTCAGTTCTTCGTATTTAGTCAGTTGCTCTTTAGAAGAGAAGTAATTGAAGTCATAAGACTCACTAAATTGCTTAACTAAAACGGGAACGATGGGACGAACCAAATTGAAGAATCTGTCTCCAAAGTAATATTTGATATACGCAACGATATCTGTGTGGAAGAGTGATATTATTGGCGTGCCTGTTCGTTTTGCGTATTGAGTGCCGATAGGGCGACCATAGCCTTGCAAGAAAAATGAGTATAAACCTCTCATTTGGGCTGCTTCTTCAACCACGATAATATCGGGTTTGAATTTCTCCAGCAACTTGGTATCGCTCCAATGCCGATAGTTCAACGGTTGAGGAAGAGACTTATAGAATAGCAGCGGTTCTGTGGGGAATGCGTAAGCAGAGAAATTGGGGAAAGATTGAATTTCCTCTAAACCTACCATAGGGCGATCGCCGACATTTTTGGGGTAGCGATCGTTGATTTGCGGATGGATTAGAAAAACCTCATGTCCCTGCTCTAGCAACCAACGAACCCGTTGGTGAACTGCAACAGAAACACCAGTTAAGAAAGGAGCGTACAACCCTGTAAACAGTGCAATGCGAAGTTTTTGCTTAGTCATAATAAAGGGGAATATTTCACAAAATTGCTGGTTTTTAACTTAGGATTTACGCAGCTTATGTTTCATGAACATTCTGATTATCTGGCTCAGAAATTCCCACACATACAGTTAGACTAAGGATTTACGCATTGTCAAATAGCTGAAATTTTCGATTTTGAAGTGGATGTTTATAGTGCTTCTAGTTTGTGTGCAATAGAGTCCGAACTTTCTCCTTCTAGAAGAGATGCTTTGAGGCACTCCCCTAACAGCAACAAAAGTTTTTCCACTTTTTTCTCCTAATAATAGATGGTTAGAGAGAGGTAGGGAAAAAATTGGGAATTAAGTAGACTCAATTGCAAACCCTTATATAAAACTGGGTTATAAGCTCTAAAAACATCCAAAATGCTAAGTCAAAATTCCCCTTAATATATTTGTCTAAACCCTTGCTAAAAATGTAAATACCTTTGGCAATCAACAAGTATAAACGTATATTTTTACAAGGGTTATAGCTAATATAGTTCTACTAAATATAAGATAATATAATTTGAAGACTAGGGAATGTTTAGTGTAATAACTTTCATGCCCTAGTTGATATTTAGCGATTTAATTCAAAGAGAAACCTTGCTATTAATAGGCTGATCCAACCATTGATAAGGGCGATATTCCACTAAGCGGACATTCCAAGGCCCTTTAACGCGATAGCTGACACCGCGCCAGGTAACTGTTGAAGTCCACAGGGATGATAGCATCGCTAACCCATAAACCCACTGTGTTAAGGGAATCCCAATCAACATTTTAATGATTGTAGCAGCTGATAATTTGGCGTAGACGTGGAACGCCTTGCCGGTAGGCATCGCCTGGTCATTAGAGCGAACCACTCGCTGTATCTCTAATTCCAACACCAGCATTATCAAGAGTAATCCGACAGTGTAAACTCCATAACAGACTAACAACAGAGCCGCAGCTTCCCATTTTGCCTCTAACAGCGACTCTAGAACTAACACGCTCAGTAAAGTCGGAAACAAAATACTAGAAACAGCTTCACTCACAAGAGCCAACCAACGGGGATGATACAGTCGAGAAAAAAGGATAAGGCGCTTGAGATAGTCTACTAAGTTGAATAAATCAGTCTCTTCACGATTGACTATTAGTAGCGAAGGCACAAACTTTACCTGAAAACCATGTTTTTTCAGGATGTCGTGCATCATAAAATCTTCGCCTAAAGCTTGTCCCCACTTATCTAACAGTTCTGTTTGGCGAAGTACTTCTGTTTTCACAGCCAAAGTTCCACCCCAAGGAATCTGGAAGATAAACATTTGCACTACTGTGGATACATTGCCGATGTACCGCACTAAAGAACCCCAATAACTGCCTGTTGGTACGTACCAACGATTGCCCGTTGTTGCGCCGATTTTCGCATCACCTAGAGGACTGACTAATTCTCTGAGCCAATTCAGATGAACTATAGTATCAGCATCGACTAAAGCAACCACCTTGTAGGAGTCATCCAACTCTCGGACAGCTTGGATTAAAGAACTGCATTTGAGACTACAACTGTTACGTACTATTCTCAAAGGACTGATTTGAACGTTGGTTGCTTCTTGCTCTGTGATGGTTTCACTAGCGATTTTCCAAGCCGGATCTTCGTGACTATCAACGATTAATTTTAAATCATACTGTGGATAGTTTTGATTTAGGAGCGATCGCAAACATCTAGGCAAAAACGGATCGGCTCCACGTAAGCAAAGAATTACTGCTGTTTTGGGTAACTGATCGTCTGGTAATAAGTTTTTTTTAGACGAGCGCAGATACCATATAAAGACAAGCGTAAAACACACCTGAATAACCAGCCAACCCATCAAAGACTTAGACAGAAATATTGCCAAATCTTCCATTAAATTTCTCATCTCCGACAGAATAATGGATTGGAAATTGGGGGTTGGGGATTGGGCATAGGGCAAGGAGAATAATTTTTCCTCTCCTCCTAACTCCTAACTCCCCATTCCCTTTACGAATCCAGTGAATATTTCATGATGATGTTTACTGTTGTATTTTTGTTTACAACAAAACTGGCATCACGAAATTTTGGTGTACCTGTTTGTATAGACACAGTTGGATTTTTGGAAATCCCAAAACCTTCTTTGGGAATACCGAAAAAGTCTTTATTGAGTTTGCGATCGCCATTTTGATCGTCAACCACAGCAACAGCATAAGTTCCAGGTTTCAAACCGGAGAATTCTTTTTTTACAGAAGTGCCAGTAATCTTAGCGCAGCCACTTTGAGCTTCACTAGCACTACTCATTGGAAATCCTTTTTCATTTGCATAAACTCGGAAGCAAATCTCACCTTTTTTGTGATTTATTCCATTTACTACAACATTAAGTGTTGCAGTTGGCTCTGCATTTACTGTTTTAGCAAAGCTGATGCTCACTAAAGTAGCAAGCAAAACATGAGATAGGTGAGATAGTTTCAGCATAATTTTGTAGTCAGAATAGGTGATTTTAGGGCTGATAGAAAGCTGCGTTTGCCAGCTTCTATTTGTAAACTGGTTCTTTCAAAGAATGACTTGCTCTTCTTTAACGAATGCTGTTTTCCAACCTTTCCAAAGTACTTGCAGCACACTTAGCAAATCTTTCAACAAAAGATATTCTGTCCCTTTTAACTGTTGTTGTAGACTTCTATGACAACATAGCCGCTCATTCAAACTCAAGGGACTACGCCATATAGAGAGTATATACTCCCAGATTATTCTCCAATGTGGGAATAAAATTTGTCCTTTCTTTGCTGAATCAAACCACACTGTATACCCATAAAAATCAGGCAGCATACTCAAGAATGATTTTTGATTTGTATTTGTTAACAACAAATAATTGGGGAAAAACATACTCATTGATTGTTGCGGATGACTTCTGAAGAAAAACAGGTATTCAGGGATTTCATAAAACTTACCGAGAATACCAAGTCTTAACAAAAGAATTCCATCTGCATTACCGTAACCACCCATAGGTGGTATCTTTTTCAAAGCACTAGTGCGAATTACCCCGTAACATTGATTGCATAAATGTTTGGTCAGCAATTCGTGAAAGCGCTCCTGTGGTTTTAGTGCATCTGCCTTGACTTTGATATCGTAATTTTGGATAAAATTCCCCTGTTCATCAATGAAATATGCCTGGGAATGACACAAGATTATAGTAGGATCTTGGTCAAGCACCTCAACACACTTCTTGATAAAATCTGGAGAATGTAGATCGTCATAGGCTGCCCATTTAAAATACTCACCCGAAGACAGTTTCAAGACGCGATTAAAGTTACCAGCACAACCGATATTCGTGTCATTGCGGTAGTAAAAAATACGTTGATCTTGTTCGGCATAAGCTCTACAAATTTCCTCGGTTTTATCTGTAGATGCGTTATCTGAAATAATAAGTTCAAAATCTTCAAAGGTCTGAGCCAAGAGTGAATCTATGGCTTCTTTGATAAATTTTTCACCATTGTATACAGGTAATCCGATGCTCAATCGTGGCTGATTGCTACTCATAGAAAACAAGTATTCGGAAAATCTGTGGATTAGTTTACGCTTAATCGTAGTTAGGTAGATGCAACGTAATAATTCAGAATTCGGAAGTCAGAATTCAGGAGTCAGGATTAAGGATACTTTGATACCAAGCTGAATCATTTCAAGTAAATCAAGAGTCTCCTAGATTTTTCATTTTCTAATCATTCTGACTCCTGACTCCTGACTCCTTAACTACTAAAAATCTGTGAACTATTTCATCAAGCTTTGAATATCTGTTTTTTGCAGCCATTCATGTGTTTGCTGCATACCTAATTCTAGGTCAACTGCTGGTTTGTAATTTAACAGATTTTGGGCTTTGGCAATGGAGCAAGCGTAAGGACGAGTCATAAAATCTATAGACTCTGGTAAAATATCAACTTTTTTCCGAAAGAGTTTTTGTCCTTGAACGCGTAGCTTTAGAAACAATTTGATTTCATCTTTCGATAATGAAAGGGGTGCTTGTAAATCTTCCATTGCTGCTAAACGCATAAAATACTCTTTCCAGGAAGTTTCTTGTCCATCGGTGATATTAAATATTTCACCGTAGATTTGTTTTTCTATCGCGAGAAAGATGCCATCAATCAGGTTATCTATATATACATGATTGATCACTCCTTTAGCATCATTGGCACAAGCAAATAATTTTTGACGCATCATCAGAATTGGTCTAACTATCCAGGGAATACTTCCAGGGCCATAAACATCTCCGGCTCGAATAATAATGATGCCAAAGTCTGGAGGATTATTCAGTTCTAAGACTGCTGTTTCAGCTTCTATTTTCGTTTGACAGTAGGGATTATTTTCACCAGAAAGTGGCCCCGATTCTGTAACACCATCAGGATAATTGAAACCGTAAACCATTACACTGGATAAATGTACAAATGTTTTGACACCAGCTTGTTTAGCGGCTTTAGCTATGTTGACGCTACCGCCAACATTCACATCACGAAAATGCTTAATTGCACCAGCTTCTTCGGCAATTTGCTCTGTATGTAAAACGATATCTACTCCCTGACAAGCCTTTTGAGCAATAGTAGAATCGGTAATACTACCAATAATTACCTCTACACCTAAATTATGTAATTGTTTGTTCTGTTCTGTAGAACTTTGTAGTCCACGAACCTTCATCCCTTGCGCTATGGCTAACTCGGCTGTACGCAAACCGACAAATTCATTAATCCCGGTAATTAGGAGAGTTTTGTCTTTGAGGTTCATAAAATCGTAATTATTGTTAAATAGGTGAATTTGAGTTATTAGATAAAAGACTTTAAGTAATACCAAATTTAAATATTGGTAAATACTTTTAATCTAAAATCTAAAATTGTATAAGAAGAAAATTTCTGTGGAGAGGCTGCACTAATACTTAGCTATCAGTCTATCTCGCGGCAAAATAATTGAGTAATTTTGCTGCTAGGCATCAGCTAGAAAATATCTCCTGGATCTGCGGAGCGGAGTTTATTGATAGCAAGCGCTCCTGATGTTATACACATTAAAACTGTTGAAGTTAAGACAATCACTGCATTATTAGTGGTCATAACTATTGGCAGTTTAGTTGCTTCTGCTGCAAAACTATATAACAAGACAGAAGTAATAAATCCTGGGATATAACCTAAGATTGCCAAAATCAAAGCTTGCTGAAATACCACATTTAATAAATAGCTATTGGCATAACCTATGGCTTTTAAAGTGGCGTAAGCAACGAACTGTGTAGCAATATTGCTGTAAAGAATTTGATAAACAATAACTACACCAACAACCGCAGCCATTGTCAACATCAAGTTAAGAATAAAACCAATGGGTGTTCTGACAGCCCAATATTTTTTTTCAAAATCAATGAAGCCTTGGCGGGTAAAAACTTGGACATCATTAGGCAAACTTGCTTGTAAATTTTTCAGTACTGTTTCTGGATTAGTACCAGGTTTGAGGGAAATCAAACCAATATCGATCATATCTGCTGGACGAGTATTGGGATTTATCCTCAAGAAAGTGGAGTCACTAACAAGTAAATTTCCGTCTACACCAAAGGAAGGGCCTAATGTGAATAAGCCACCAATTCTCACTCGATAACCAATTAATGAATTGAAGGGAAATATTTCAATTGTCTGTGCAGTCTCCCCCGCATTAAATTTTTCAGCTATTGGGCCAAACTCTGGGCGAGAACCCCGGTCAAAAAGCATGACATCAGGAGTTTTGAGTTTATCTAAATTTTTCTCAACTTCTGGGATGTTCATTACAGGTCTACCGGGATCGAAACCAATAACGTATATTGAATATTTCTCACCAGTTGCCGGATTTTTCAGTTTGGCAAATTGCAAATACATGGGACTAACTGACTCTACGCCATCAAACCCCAAAGATTGATATAAACGAGTCCGCGAAAAACTTTGATTTGAGGTCAAAGATTTATATTGCGAACTAACTAAAAATAAATCTCCTTTGAGATTCTGATGGACTGCGGTTGCACTGGAATAGAGGGCATCTTGAAAACCAAGTTGCACAAACATTAGCAGCACAATAAAACCAATTCCGGCTACAGCTACTAATAAACGAACTTTTTGCTGGGCTAGCTGTAGCCATGCTAAAGGAATTTTGAAAATCATGGATTTATTTATTATTTGTCATTTGTCATCCCCTGCGGGAAGGCGTACCACTTCGTGGAAGCAAGCTACGCGTAGTATCTCGTAGAGAACCGCCTATGTTATTTGTCATTGGTCATTTGTGAATGACCTATGCCCTATGACTAAATATGAATGGCGACATCGACTTGTAAGTTAGTTAAACGAGCGACCTTTTCACTATCGGCGGGATTATCGATGGAGATTTTCACTTCCACTATTCTGCGGTCTGTATCTGAACCAGGGTTGAGGCTGAAGATGTTTTGCTTGTCAACTTGCCAACCAATCTCTTTTACAGTTCCTTTTATTGTTCCAGTAAATGCAGTGCTGGTAATTGTGGCTTTTTGTCCTACACGCACTTTTTGAACATCGGTTTGATACACCTCTGCAATCACATACATTTGAGATGTTTTACCTATCTCAGCAAATCCTTTGTTGGTGCTGATAACTTCTCCGGTTTTGGCGTGAATTTTCAAAATTTTGCCATTTATGGGAGATTTGATATAACTTAAATCCAAGTCGGCTTTTGCTTGTTGAACAGAAGTTGTGGCACTATTGACTTCGGTTTGTGCGACTTGAACATCTACGCTACGCACTTCGCTAATACTAGTGAGTTGTGCTTGTGCTTGCTTGCGTTGTGCTTGGAATGTGTCTTGAGTGCGCTTGAGGGTAGCTTGGGCTTCCGTTAGCTGCTGTTGTGTAGTCTTTAGTTGCAAAGCTTTGGTATCTGCTACAGAAGCCGCGATCGCACCTTGTCTATATAATTGCTGATAGCGATTATTCTCGGCTTGAGCGTTGTCTACTTCTGCCTGGATACGGTCGATTGTCGCCTGTTGTGTGGCAACGTCTCCTTTATATTGTGGCTCTAACCGGGCAATTACAGCCTTTTGAGCATCCACATCTCCCGTCTTACCTCCAGATTTCACCTGTGCTAATTTAGCTTTGGCAACTTGCAGTTGGTCTAAAGCCTGTTGCAATGCAGTTCTAGAACGACCATAATTTTCGAGATAGGCTAATAATTGCCCTGCTTTAACCGTATCTCCTTCTTTTACCAACAGTCTGTCTACTCGCACCCCATTATTAGAAGTAGGAGCCGTCAAAGTAGTAACTTCGCCTTCTGGCTCCAAACGTCCCAAGGCAGTCACAGCAACTTTTGCAGGCGTGGCAGCTTTTGGAGGGTTGGCTGGCGCTGTCACAACTTTCGGTTTAGACCAATAGGGTGTCAAACTATAGAAAGCGATTAATCCAGCCGCTAAAGTGAGAGAAGCTGCTAAAATTAGTTGCGATCGGCCTACGGGTTTTCTGAATAATCGACTTTCTTTATTTACTGCCATATTTTCATTCCAATTCTGCTTTTTTAAGGGATATCCTGGTTATATTTAGTCGATTACAATGGACTCATCCGCAAATTACCCAGAGGGCTTTTCCTCTAGGTTTTCTACCTTAATCAAGTGGATGCGTCTAAATTGGTTTTATATGAATTGTTGTACGCTTTTACCGCCCAAACTTAGTATTGTGGCGTGAAAATTAATGGCGTGTTACTTCAAAGCTTCCTAAGTTATATCCTAATTTGATATCTAATCCCGTAGCGTAAAATACAATAGCGCTAGTCAGAAAACTGAACTTTTAAGAACAACGAAGCGCTAATAAGAATAAACTAAGAATTGGGATAAACTTGTCATTAATTATGTCGTAAAAAGTAAATTTTGTCAACCAAATAACTTTGCATAAATCCTGATTCTCTCACTAAAATATTTCATCACAGTAAGATTAGATGCTGAAAAAGTTACTTCTCACTAATCGCGTGTATAGCAATTGAATACCAACAGATAGTTAGCTATTAAGCAGATTTGATATTACTAACAGATTATTATTAACAAGGTTGTGTACTATAAGACATTATTATTGCTTTTGATTCTACTAATTCAATGCATGAAGTGATACCTTTGGTGAGTTAACGGACGTTAAAAGGGCAGGTAAAAACTGCGTCTACACAGGCAAAACCCACCTCCGTGGGTTTAAAACACCCAATTTTTCTTAGTCCGCGGAGGCAAATTACTCTGTGGGTTTGCTGTTGGAGGTTGTTTGAAAAGTGTTTCGCTGTGAATTTATGCGGTTTTCGATCCTTTTTAAGGGGGATTTAGGGGGATCTAAAACTTTTGATACTGACAAAAGGACTTTGAAAACATCCTCTTAGCGTTCTTGTAGAGTAGCCACAAATTCTATTCGCCCTAGCTTTCTAACCGTCCTTTTAACTGATGCAATCATGATTATGTTTATCAAGTAACATACTAAAAATTAATATTTGCTTTATAAATAACCGCTTTGCTTTTTAATTTGACTTATATTGAAAAATAACCAAAAACTTTGATTAAATTATGATGTTTCTCTGAAAAAACATACTTGTAGTTATTTAATTCATCTATGTATTCATTGAATTGTGACTTATTAGACAACAGATTTGTATTGTTAACTTAATTTAGGAAAAACTTATGGCTAACTCGTAGATAACAAAATCTTTCACACATTTATAGAGTTACAAATTATACTTTTCTGCTTAATTTTATCCAAATTAACATCAGTAATTGCGGATGTTTGTTTATAAAATAACTTTAAAGAAATGATTTAGTTTCTGTAAAGTATGCTAGTGTTTTTATTAATTCAATGCTTTAAAGTGGTTATACAAACTAGTTATTCAATTGAAATTTTTAAATTAAAAATAACTAAAGATAACTGTTTTGTCATTACCTTTTAACCGTTTAATTACTTGTTTAAGTTACATAAATTCGGATTAAAGGTGGTGTCTTTTGTGTAACAAGCTTGTCAACTTTCCTGGTTAAAATAGCATAAAATATATTATCCCGGACGTTGAAACTGGCTATGACATTGAACAAGATACAGAACGTTGTAATTAACAACAGCTATGTTGCTGTGGTTAGCCTAGATAATCAAATGCTTTTGGGTGAAAAAACGTTTCTGTTCTCTTAGCTACTCCTCAGTTCCCATCACTCCAGTAGGATACCATTACTCAAAATCTTTACCATTACAAATGGATTAAATTGACTGGTCAAGCAGCTATTACACTCCAAGACTATTTTACCAGTTTTAACAACGTCTTTGACCTATTGCGACAATTTCAAGAGTCTAGCGTTGGATAACATTTTTGTGTGATGTCTACGACGGGCTACGCCTACGCAGTGTGCCAAAGTCGCCTGTAAACATAAGGCTTTACCCCGGCAGTATGTATCGTGTGGTGTCGATTTGGAGATAAGCATTTAGCAAAAATAAGATAGCTAACTGCTTACAAAACCAGAGTTTTCCATTAATTAGTAGGCAACAGAAATTACTGTAACTACACAATCCACAGTACTAACTATGCCCTATGTCTGCTTATTCAATTGATACTGCCTTAGCGGAGTTAGAAAGCCTTATCAATAATTGTGAAAAGGCTGTGATGAGGTCTATAGAGGAAAAAAACATGAAATCAGACAAATCAGATAAATCAGTGTCAATTAACAAAATTAACAGACAATTACAACACAATCCTATCGCCATCGTTGGGATGGCTTCTCTATTACCTAAAGCCAGAAATTTACGGGAATACTGGCAAAATATTGTCAATAAAATTGACTGTATTACTGATGTTCCTTCCACTCACTGGAGTGTCGAAGA
>NNBT01004417.1_pt1 | contig 12804 bp, 10 predicted proteins | sample 1173831 | NCBI WGS metagenome assembly NNBT01 (sample SAMN07173936, study PRJNA388173) | plant metagenome | isolation source: symbiotic tissue sample KVJ10 | place: Norway: Troms, Kvaloya island | reverse complement strand
CGCTTCGGCGTCATCGCCGGCAAGGTGGCGCAGCCCTTCGATCTGGCCGCGACCTYCACCTTCGMMGGCCCCGATGCCGTGAATTACGGGCTKTCGGCGCCGCTTTCGACGCGCCCCTTGCAGTTCCTGCCGACCGCCGGCAGCGGCGCCGACGGCACCATCATCGATCCGGCGAGCGGCAACTATCTGGTGCCCGCCGCGGCTTTCCGCGGCAATGCCGGGCTCAAGACCGGGCTCTATGCGGTCGACGACATGGATCTCGTGAACATCATCGCCATTCCCGATGCGCCGCGTCTCGGCCAGGCCGGCGCCTTGTCGGTCTATGCGGAGGCGATCACCTATGCCGAAAGCCAGCGCTCGATGATCATCATCGACATTCCGGAGAGCGTCGTCTCCATCGACCAGATGCAGACCTGGCTCGCCGCCAATGAATCGCTCCGCCATCCCAATTCGGCCGTCTATTATCCACGCACCTTCACGCCCGATCCGCTCAACCAGAACCGTCAGCGCTCGCTGGCGGCAAGTGGCACCATCGCCGGCCTGTGGGCGCGGACGGACACGGCGCGCGGCGTCTGGAAGGCGCCGGCCGGCACCGATGCCAGGCTGCGCAATGTCGAGAGCCTCACTTATGTGATGACCGATCTCGAAAATGGCACGCTCAATCCGCTCGGCGTCAACTGCCTGCGCAACTTCCCGATCTTCAGCAATATCTGCTGGGGTGCCCGCACGCTCGAAGGGGCGGATGCGCTCGCCTCCGACTGGAAATATCTGCCCGTCCGCCGCACCACGCTGTTCCTCGAGGAGAGCCTCTATCGCGGCACCAAATGGGTCGTGTTCGAGCCCAATGACGAGCCGCTCTGGTCGCAGATAAGGCTCAATATCGGCGCCTTCATGCAGGACCTGTTCCGTCAGGGCGCTTTCCAGGGCTCGACGCCGAAAGAGGCCTATTTCGTCAAATGTGACGGCGAGACGACGACGCAAAGCGATATCGACAACGGCATCGTCAATATCGAGGTCGGCTTCGCGCCGCTGAAGCCCGCCGAATTCGTCATCATCAAGATCCAGCAGATCGCCCGCGCGACGGCCGAGTGAGGAGAGAACCATGGCGCCCTTTACCGTCAATGCCCGCCGCTTCGATCCTTACAAGAACTTCAAGTTCCGGGTGAAATGGGACGGCCGCTACGTGGCCGGCATCTGCAAGGTCGGCGCGCTCAAGCGCAGCACCGAGGTGATCGAGCACCGCGAGGGCGGCGATCCCTCGACGGCGCGCAAATCGCCCGGACGCAGCAAGTTCGAGGCGATCACGCTCGAACGCGGCGTGACCCATGATCTCGAATTCGAACGCTGGGCCAACAAGATCTGGAACTTCGGCGCCGGCGCCGGCTCGGAAGTGTCGCTCGCCGACTTCCGCAAGGATGTGATCCTCGATGTCTTCAACGAAGCCGGCCAGAAGGTCCTCTCCTATCAGATATTCCGCTGCTGGGTGTCGGACTTCCAGGCGCTGCCCGATCTCGACGCCAACGCCAATGCGATCGCGATCCAGACGCTGAAGCTCGAAAATGAGGGCTGGCAGCGCGACGTCGCGGTGACCGAGCCGGTCGAGCCCAGCTTCACGGTCCCGGCTTAACGCTTTGGACGGCAAATTCGGCGTGTGGGGAGCTCGATCTCCGATGCAGTCATTTTATGTGGAGTTGCTGCATGGCCTGGACGCTCGCCGTCTTGTCGAGCTGCGTGAGCCGACCGGCAACGATCAGGCGCTTCTCGCCGATATGGGAGCGACAGCGCCGGTCCATGGCGTGAGCGCGCTGATCGAAAGCCTGGTCCTGCGCATCGGTGAGGACGTTCCCATGCCCGATGAGCTGGCGCGCCTGACCGTCGGCGACCGCGAGCGCCTTCTTCTCGCGGTCTGCTCCCGGCTCCTCGGCGCCGCGACGGACCTCGTCGTCGCTTGTCCGTCCTGCACGAGTATCGTCGAGGTGCCGATCCGCTTCCGTGATCTCGTTTCGGCACCGCCTGAGTCCTCGGACCGGCGCTGTGTTCTCGCCACGCGAGACGGGAACTGGGCCGCGGAAGTGGCGCTGCCCACGGGCGAAGATCTCGAAAGGACGCTGGGTCTCGGACAGAGATCGGCGCGCCTCTTGCTCGAGGCCTGCCTGACGGCGCTCTTCGACGCGCAAGGGCAAGCGGTGGGACGCGAAAACCTGCCGGAGGATTGCGAGGCCGAGCTCGCTGAGAAGCTGCTGGCGCTCGATCCCCTGGCGGAATGCCGCATCGCGGTCGAATGCCCGCATTGCGCCGAAAATTTCGAGACGTTGCTCGACGGTTATGCGCTTCTGAAGGGAGCCTTCGGCAATGCGAGCGCGCTTTATGGCGATGTCTATCGCATGGCGCGGGCCTATCATTGGAGCGAGGCCGACATCCTGGCGCTGCCGCTCGCCAAACGCGCCCAGTATCTGGCGATCGCGACGGCAGGGGAGGCGGGCGGATGACGAATTTCGCCGACCGCCTGATCGCCCGTGGCGCCGGTCAGCCGACGGGATTTCCGCTGCTCAAGGCGCGCCCAGCGGCGCGTTTCGAGCAGGAGATGGCGCCTCAGGTCGAAGCGGAGCCGCCTGCAGAGCAACGTTCCGAGACTCCCGCGCAGCCTTCCGCCGTTTCCCGCAAAACCAGTCACAGGCCGGTAACGATAAAGGAGACACGACAGGCCCGCTCGGATAAGCTCGCTGCGCCAGCGGATGGCATCACACGTGACGTAGGACCTCCGCCGGCATCGGAGCCCCCTTCCTCTCCGGCTCGGTCTCTGCTGCGGACGACGAAGATCTCATCTCGCGAAGCCGAAAAGCTTGACCAATCGGAAACACCTGCATCGGAGGCTCCCATCTCCCGGCCGTTGTCGATCGAACATCCCGAGGTCCCGCATGATCAGCGCCCGATGTTCTTCGATCTGCCGCCCATTACGCCGCCCGTGGCAACGGTCATGCCGCCGGTCGAGTCCGCGCCGCCGCCGCCCAGCATTTCGATCGGGCGCATCGACGTGCAGTTCCTGCCGCCGGAACAGCCAGCAGCGCCGGTGCGTCCCGAGTCCCGGCGGACCCGTGGTTTCGAAACCTACACGCGCGCCCGGCGCGGCGAGCCGCGTTAGGAGCAGCCATGGCATCGCACGCCGCCATCGCCGCCGTCAGCCGCACGCTCCGCACCTTGCTGCGCGACCGCATGGTGACCGGCGCCGAGATCACGCTGGCGCCGCCCGATGTCGAGCTGAGCGGCGTAACCGGTGCCCGCATCAATCTTTATCTGATGCAGGTCATCGAAAACGTGGCGCTCAAGAACCAGGAGATTCCCGGCACCGGCCATCCGGCGGCCTATGGCCGTCCGCCTCTGTCGCTCGATCTGCGGTATCTGATGACCACGCATAGCGCTGTCGAGAACCAGCGCGACGCCGACCTCAATGCGCAGACGCTTCTGGGTGACGCGATGCGGGTGATGAACGATTTCGCCAACGGCATCGACCGTCTGGCGATCATCAATCCGGTGGCGGGCTCGCCCGGCGATCCGATCCTCGACCCCGATCTCACCAATGAATTCGAACGCCTGAAGATCGTGCTGCATCCCGCCACGCTCGACGACATCACCAAAGTGTGGTCGGCCGTCTCGGGCACCAATTTCCGCCGCTCGGTCGTCTATGAGGTGAAAGTCGTCCAGATCGAAACGCCGCTGCCGCGGGTGAGCCCGAAGCCGGTGGAGCTGCGCCGGCTTCACATGTCGCTGCGCCGCCGGCCGGAGATCACCGATCTATACGTGTCGCCCGTCAATCCCGGCGATCCCTTGGGCGAGATGCGCGCCCGCATCGGCGAGGAGATCACCATCATCGCCGAAAGAGTGGCGGCGGAGCGTCTTTATGTCCGGCTCGGCACGCTCGATCCGATCCGCGTCGATCTCCCCGGCGATGGACACATTCGCATCGCTCTGCCCGATGCGCAATATCCGGCCGACGCCGATCATCCCGCGCCGCGCCCGATCCCGCCGCTGCAGCAGTTGCAGCCGGGGCCGCTCGAGATCCAGCTGTTCGCCTTTCATCCCGCCGAGGGCGTCGAGGGCGCTCTCGGTCCCGGCACCGCCATAAACAAGTCCCGGCGCTACGCCTCCGACATCCGGCTGATGCAGCTGGTGCCGACGGTGGCCGGCGCGACGCCGCCGACCGGCACCGCGGCATCGGTGCTGCGGGTCACCGGCAAACGTCTCTGGCACAAGGGCGCCAAAGGTGCGGAGATCATCATTGGCGACGCCGCCATTCCGGTCCGGATGCCGGAGCCCGGCGACCCCTGGGCGGCGCCGACACCGACGGCGGTGGAAGTCCCGGTCGCCGCGGCGACCGACATCATCGATGTCTCACCGACGCCTTATCCGGTCGCGGCCCAGGTCGATGGCGCCCGCAGCCGTGATGCCGGCATCACCTTCACGCTGGGGCTGTGACGATGGCGCGCGGCAAGACCATGGAGATCCTGAAGACGGCGGATACGCGGCCCTGGCGTGAGCGCAACGACGAAGTGATGCGGCTGGGTCTGGCCTGGGTCGCGGCGCGGCTTTCCCGCACCGACGGCGCGGCGACGGCAGATTTGGCCGCCGCCTATCAGGACGCGCGCCGCCAGCTGCGCGATGAGGGGAGCTCGGCCGCCATCGACCGGCTCTCGGCGCTCTTTCACTTGACGCCCTTCGATGAGGACCTGCTGCTGTTATGCCTCCATGCGCAGCTCGAGGGCGAGCCGCGCCAGGTGACGCTGCAGACCGCCCAGGCGCTTCTCAACATCGGCGGCTTCGAGCTGTCGGTCAAGATCTGGGAGCGGCTGGCGCCATCCGCCCCCTTGCGGTGCTTCCGGCTGATCGATTGCCTCGAGCGCGGCATCATGGCGACGACGCCATTGCTGATCGATGAGCGCATCGGGCGTTATCTCATGGGCGAAGATGCCATTGACCGACGCACTTCGGCGATGCTCGGCCCGGTCGAAGGCGGGCCGCTCCTCAGCCGTCATCGGGCCCTTGTCGAGGCGCTCGCCGAAAGACTGCGCCAGGCGGCGCGGCCCCTGGCGATGATCACTGGCCCGCGCGAGAGTGGCCGCCGGGCCGTGGCGCAGGCGCTCGCACATGGCTTTGGCCTCGAGCTATGCGAAGTGAAAGTACGGCTGCTCGACTCCGCGCCCGACCATCTGGCGCTCCTGGCGCGCGAGGCGCTGATGTGCGGCTTCGCGCTTTTGATCGATGTCGGGCAGCCGGAGGGACAGCGGCTCGTCGAGGAACGTTTCGCCGATTTTTCGGTCCTTACCATCGCCATCGCCGATGGACGCGAGGAATTTTCCTTCCCGCTGCCGATGCTGCGGCTCGATCCCTTGTCGGACCAGGACCGCATCGAGCTCTGGCATGAAGCCTTGGGTCCGCAGATGCCCGATAAACGGGAGAAGATCGAGCTGATCGCCCAGCACTTCCGTTTCGGACCGCGCCTCATCGCGGCGGCGGCCCGCGAGACGGAGGATCTCTGGCAGGCCTGTCGCGGGAAGGCGAGCCGCGAGCTCGAGCAATTGGCCGATCGCATCATTCCGGGCTTCGGCTGGGACGATATCGTCCTGCCGGCTGAAGTGATCCATGATCTCAAGGCGGCGGTCGCCCAGATCCGTCATTCGGCGCGTGTCTATGGCGCCCATGGCATGGGACGCAAATATCCGCGTGGGCGCGGCGTCTCGGTGCTTCTGTCGGGGCCGAGCGGCACCGGCAAGACCATGGCGGCCGAGGTCGTCGCCCGCGATCTCGATCTCGATCTCTTCCGCGTCGACCTGTCGCGCATCGTGTCGAAATATATCGGCGAGACCGAGAAGAATCTGCGCGCCGTCTTCGATGCCGCCGAGGCGAGCGGCGCGGTGTTGTTCTTCGACGAGGCCGATGCGCTCTTCGGCAAGCGCAGCGAGGTCAAGGACAGCCACGACCGCTACGCCAATATCGAAGTGAGTTATCTGCTGCAGCGGATGGAGAGCTATAGCGGCCTGGCGATCCTCGCCACCAATATGAAGAACCACTTCGATCCGTCCTTCATGCGCCGGATCCGTTTTGTCATCGACGTGCCGTTCCCGGATGCCGAGGCCCGGCGCCGGATCTGGCGCAAAGCCTTCCCGCCTGAGCTGCCTTGCGCGGCGCTCGATTTCGACGTGCTCGCCAGGCTCGATATCGCCGGCGGCAACATATCGGTCATCGCCATCAATGCCGCCTTCCTGGCTGTGGCCGAGAACAAGCCGCTCGGCATGGCGCATATCGCGCGCGCCGCCCGCGCCGAATATCACAAGCTCGACCGCGAATTCAGAGGCAATGTCTTTGGAGCCGCATCACCATGACCCGCGCGCCGACCATCAGGATTGCCGGGGTGGGATCGGTCAACCAAGCGGCCGACCTTGGCCACGCCGTCAGCAAGGGCGTCTCGAGCGCTTTGAGCGGTCACGACAAGTCCCTGCATATCGACAGACTGCGGATCCGGCTGCCGGCGAATGCGGGTTCGGGCGCCCTCGAACGGGCGATCCGCATCGCGCTCGAAAAGGAGCGGGGCCGATGAGAGCCGCGCCGCAAGCCGTCAGAGCCGTTGACCAGGCACCTGCAAGCCGGGGCAGGCAGCGCGACGATACGCTGGAGCGCGAGGCGGACAGGCTTGCCGACACGGTCGTGAAGGGGCGTTTTCCGGAGCGAGAGCCGCCTGTCACCCCGACTTCGGGTGGGGCGGCGAAGCTGTCTGCCGGCATCAGCGATGTGTTGGCGCATGCCGGCGAACCGCTGGGCCAGACCGAGCGGGCCTATTTCGAGCCGCGATTCGGCCGCGATCTGAGCGGCGTCCTCATTCACCGGCATGGCGCGGCGGAGCGTTCCGCCGCGGCGCTCGACGCGCGGGCCTATACCCATGGCCGTCACATGGTTTTCGGCAAAGGTGAATTCGCGCCGCAGACGACGGCGGGCCGACATCTTCTGRCGCATGAGCTGGGGCACACGCTGCAGCAACGGATGGGGTCGCCCATCCTGCAGCGCAAGCCCAAGGACGAAGACAAGAACAAGCCGGGCGTCGTCACCGTGACGGCCGAGCAGGGCGGCAAGACGGCGGATCTCGTTTTGTCCGACGGCATGTCGGCCACCGTCGATTTGCTGATCAACAAGCTGGCGCCCGGAGATTACACGACATCGCCGCTGGGGCACGTTCCCAATGCGACCGCCGAGGGCATTCCGGGCAAGTTCATCTATCGCTATCCGCTCGATCCCTATACCGAGGAGCCGATCAACGGCCGGGCGGAAAAGACCACGATCCACATCCGGCCGACGCCGGCAGGGCAGGTCAGGGAGCTGCCGAAGGAAATCCAGGACTTCGTGACGTCGGACCGCGCGACCGCCGGCACCGCCGATGAATATCGCGACGCCGCTTTCGCCGGCGAGATCCTCAAGCAGGCAGGTGTCACCGCCGACGAGCTGATCCTGGTGCAGGAGAGCCGGCGCCATGACCGCGAAATGGGGGTTGCCAGCGAAGCCGGTGGCACGCAGACCGAATGGGCCTTCGACTATGTCGAGAAGCGCAACAAGAAGCAGCTCGATAAGGCCAGCAATTGGGACTCGCTTGTCGAGATCGCCAAGATCATGGCCGATGCGCCCACCCATCTCCTGCATCGCGGTGGTGTCGGCAGCATCCTGGAGGATGGCAGCGACAAGCTGGCGCTCATGAATTATATCAACCTGCTCAAATTCAATAAGATCACTCCCACGAGCAAGCAGGATCTGCACAGCACCGGCGCGCGTCTGCTGACTGAGTTCAGGGCCCTCATCGGGCATTTTGAGAATGCACTCGTCGCCGATCTGACCAATCTCGCGGTGGCGGCGCTCGACAGCGCCGAAGCGAGCCTGCTCCGGATGGATCGGCGATATGTCGGTCTGTGGCAGGACAAGAAGTGGTCGCCGAATTATTTCTGGGCCGAGCTGCAGCGCATCAATCGCAACGAGAAAGTGGCGGCGGCGTCCCGCCAGCACGCCGCGGTCAAGGAAAAGCTCGACCGCGAGCAGCGGGCGGACAGCATCGGCAACGCTCTCAATCCCTTCGGTGTCATCGGCGACACCTTGTCGGGCGAGCCCACCTATTCGCAGCGCACCGACCAGCGCGAAAAGCAGATGGAGCAGCAGGAGCAGGCCTTCAACCAGACGGTCGCCGAAGAATCCAACCTGAAGGTCACGCAAGGCTTCAGCGCCCAGGATATCCTCTCGGCCAAGGATGCCGATGCCGCGCATGGCAAGCTCACCGACTTTCTCTTCGATGGCCGCAAGCAGATCACCCGCGCGCGCAGCCGCATCAAGGAGCGCAAGGTCATCTATGCCGCCGACAAGATCATCGACATGGAGAAGGAGCGCCTGAAGGGTCCGGTCGGCGCCAAGTCATCAGAGATCAACCGGGTGATCGACGATCTGGCGAAGTATCGCAAATCGCAGACCTCTCTCTGGGACGACATCCTGAAGGTGGTGGAATTCGTCTCGATGTTTGTCCCGGGGCCGATCGGCTGGGGCCTGCGCATCGGCGTCGCGGCCGTCAACTTCGACAAGAAGATGACGGATATCGGGACCCGCCGCGACCTCTATGGCGCCAATCTCAGCGCCAAATCCGTCGGCTCCGGCGAGGTCGGCGACGCGTTGTTCGAGGCCGCCATCCAGGTCGTGCCGGACGTGCCCCGGGTCGCGAAGGCGGAGAGCCTGACCCTCAACCTCGAGCGGGGCGCCGCGCGCAGTGCCGATGACGTCGCTGGCGCCGGATCGCGCACCGCCGCGACCGCCGAGCATGGCGCGCCGCAAGGCCTTGTCGACGACGTGGCCGGCGGCGGATCGAAGCTTCCAGATCCACCCGCGAGCGGTGCCGGAACCCATGGCGCGCCGCCGACCAAGCCCGATCTCGGCGTGCCGACCTATAACAATCTGCCGCGCCGGACGCCCAAGGGTGGCGAGCGCGTCCAGATCGTCGAGCGGGATGGCCTCTATTTCGAGGTCGACTATGAAACTGGCGCCCTGATTCCGGCCGATGGCAAATACGCCTTCGCGCGTATGCCGGACGGGTCGCTCTGGGGGTCGCGCTACGGCCACGCCGATGCCGCGATGGGGGCGCCCGTGGCCTATGCCGGCAACATTAAAATCGAGAATGGCGCGCTCAAGAGCTGGAACCGCGAGTCGGGAACCTACAAGCCGGTGGGCGACCACTTCGCCGACCAGGCGGGCTTTCCGATGCCGCCGGATCCGCTGCCGGCGCAGGCTGGCAAGAAGGTGCAACTGCCGGTCTTCCGGGAGCCCACCAAGCCGCGCGCACCAGCGGTGGATCCCGACGCGGCCAAGCCGGACTGGACCGATTTTCTCCCTGATGCGCGCAAGCGCACCGAGGCGAGCAGGGCCGCAAATAAAGGCGGTCTTCAGGCGATGGGAAAGACGGCCGGCGGTCTTCCCCCGGATGTCGAAACAGCGCTGGGCAAGCTCGGCATATCTGGAGATGAGCTCGGCAAGTTCACCCGCGGCGAGAAGGCCGCCGGCGTCCTGAAGCGTGGCGACATCGAGTTCAAGCACTATCTGATCAACGAGGGCGACACGTTGGTGGCGGGAATCCTGTCCTCCTACGCCTATGGCGACCGCGCCAGCATGATCAGGGCGTATCTCACTTTCCGGCAGCAGTCACTGGCGATGGCGAAAAGCCTGGGCGCGACAACGTTGCGTCTGGAGGCCGATGTCGTCCAGAGCGCCAAGCTGGCCGAGGAGCTCATGCAGCGCGGCTATCGGCTCATTGATGAATATTCGGCCAAATATGCCCTGGAGATCCCCGTGCGATGATCAGGCAGGAGCCATTGGCCACAAGGCCGCCGATCCCCGCGAAATCGACGCACGACTCGCTCGAGCGTGAAGCCGACAACGCGGCGCACGCCGTGATGTCCGACCGGACTGTTGGCTCGATCGGCAGGACCAGGCCGTGCACGTCCACAACCATAGCGGGGCTGGCGCAGGGTGGCATGCCTCTCACGCCCGAACAGCGCGCCTATTTCGAGCCGCGCTTCGGCCAGGACTTCTCCGATGTGCGTCTCCATATGCATGACGAGGCGAGACAGGCGGCGCGGGGCATTGGCGCCCGCGCTTTCACTTATGGCCGCGACATCGCCTTCGCCAAAGGCGGATACGACGCCAGGCTCCTTGCCCACGAACTCACCCATGTCGTGCAGCAGCGTAGCGGCAACGCGACCATCCAGCGCCAACCCGACGATCACGGCGAGATCGAGATGCCGATGGAATGGGCCTTTGCCTATGACCCGAAGCGCGCCACCGACATTCGTTATGCGCGTACTCTGGGAAAGGCCGACGCCAAGCGTTTGCGCAAGGTCGGGTCATTGTCGTCGGATGATCGGGCCGAGGTCAATGCGAAGCTGCAGTTCTTCAATGGGGCTGCCTTCGACGCCTATGTCGCCGAGGTCAAGCCGGTCCTTGTCGAGGTCACGCGCGAAGAGATCGACATGGGGGAGGCGGAGAAGAAGACCCCGGCCGTCGATCCGATGGCGACCGGTTTCGACCGCTTCAAGAACTTCCCGACCTACATCGACAATGAAATCGCCAAGGTCGAGTATTTCACCGCCGAGCTTGCCATCGTCCATTACAAGGACGGCAGCAAATTCGAGCTGGGGCTGGTGACGAAATGGATGAAGCCGCCGGTCGTGGAGGTCGACTACACGACGCCCAGGCATCTGCTGCATCCCTTCTCGTCAACGACCAATGAAGCGCGCTTCTTCCGCGAAGGCGACAAGGTCCCACGCAATGCGACCTTCGACGAGATCCGCACTAAATATTCATCGGAAGTGAAATTCTATGTCGAGAACGGCACCGGCCGCATCGTGCCGTCGCATATCAACATGCTCACCGCGCCGACCTTGTGTGGCGTCCTGCAGAATTCGCTCGCGCAATATGAAGAGCAGGTCGACATGGCCGTTAAGATCGGCCTTGGCGGCACCGTTGCTATCGGCGGTTATGCCGGCGCCGGCGGTCTGCCCACGAATACCGGTGTCGCGCTTGGCCGTACGGTGGTCGCCAAGGGGCTGAGCTCGACGGCCCGCAGCCTGGCGCGCGAAATGGATTCGCTCCTCGCATCCGGCGCTGAAAGGACATTGACCGCTGAAGGTGTGCAACTGGCCGGTGTGACGGTGAGTCGGCAAGGCAGCACGCTGGTGGTGCGGCGCTTCATGAGCAAGCTGCCGGACGCGTTGCGGGGCCAGGGCACCGGCATGCGGGTCACCGCCGCTTTCGAGGACGCGGCGGTCGAGGTCGCCCGCCTCAACGGCGCCAAGACGGTCACCATTGATGTCGGAATCATCATCAATCCGGGCTGGCGGCAACTGCTGGAGGCCCGCGGCTACATCCATGTCATGGAGCAGGGTGCATGGATCAAGACCATAAAACTCTAGGAGCGGCACATGGCATCTGAGTTCCCAGGCAGCCCGCGCGTCATGAAAGGTGGTCTCGTGGCCTATCGCCTGCCGTCGACGCAACCGCTGGTGATCGCCTTCCAGTATAATCCGGATGAAGTCTCCCGCTCGTTGCAGAGCCAGGCGGCAGCGGGTGGCGGGGGGCGCGGCGAGACCAATCGCGTCAATGGCCCGCCGCAGGAGACATTGACTTTTTCCGTCGAGATCGACGCCGCCGACCAGCTCGAAAAGCCGGGCGAGAATTCGAGCGTCGTCGAGAACGGCCTGCATCCGGTCATCGCCGCGATCGAGCGCCTGGTCTATCCCTCCTATCCGCTCGTCGTCGCCAATGAGGCCCTGGCGCTCGCCGGCAGCGCCTTCATTCTCAGCGAGACCGCGCCTCTGACGCTGCTCGTCTGGGGACCGCGTCGCGTCTTGCCGGTCCAGGTCCAAAGCCTGTCGATCAAGGAAGAGGCCTTCGACCAGAAGCTTAATCCGATCCGCGCCAAGGCCGATCTGACGGTGAGGGTGCTCACCTATCGCGATCTCGACGTCACCAATCCGGGCTACTGGGTCTATCTCGCCGCCTTCACCCAGAAGGAAGTAATCTCCGGTCTCAACAAGTTCAGTGCCGCCGGCGCCATTGCGGCGCTGGGCCGGCTGTAGGAGGGCATCGATGTTCTTCCGTGGCAGCCGCTACGAAGCCATCACCGAGACGACATTGACGGGCAAGGACGGTCGGACCATCCGCTACAAGCGGATGCGTTTCATTCCGCCGAATGCGCCGCCGCGGCTTTTCACCTCCGTCGCGCTCGGAGAAAGACCGGATCTCCTGGCCTTCCGGACGGTCGGCGATCCCGAGCAGTTCTGGCGGCTGTGCGATCTCAATCTGGTGCGCCGCCCGGTCGATCTGACCGAGGAGCCGGGCTCTGCCGTCGCCGTGCCGGCGCCCGAGGGAGGTGGCTGAGATGGGCCTGCTTCCGTCCTGGTTCACCGTTCAGGTCGCCTTCGCGCCGATGCCCATGCCGTTCTTCCAGGCCTTGCGGGCGATCGACATCGAAACCTCGATCGGCCAGGCGTCGATCTTCCGCCTGCATTTCGAGCTGTCGCGCAATTCCCTCGGTGMTTTCGACGCGCTGGCCATCGACATCTTCCGGCCGATGATGCCGGTGAAGATCAGCCTCGCCGCCGGGTTTCCGATCCCGCAGGTCTTGATCAACGGTTACATCAAGGACGCGCGGCTGAGTGCCGGCGACGCGCCGGGCACGTCGCGCCTCGAAGTCGTTGGCATGGATGCGTTGGGCACGCTGATGGCCAACAACCA
>NNBT01002963.1_pt1 | contig 12835 bp, 8 predicted proteins | sample 1173831 | NCBI WGS metagenome assembly NNBT01 (sample SAMN07173936, study PRJNA388173) | plant metagenome | isolation source: symbiotic tissue sample KVJ10 | place: Norway: Troms, Kvaloya island | reverse complement strand
CGCCATTTCMCCGAGCTKGCCGCSGCGATCCCGCGGCTGCCCACCGAATTCGCCGCCGCCGGCGCCGCCATCGGCACCGCGCTGGAAGGTTATGGCCTCCTGGGCTTCGCGCTGATCCTGGCGATTTTTGTCGCCGCCGGCTTCGCGGCGCAATGGCTGTTCTGGCGCTGGACCGCACCCTTGCGCGCCTGGATCGCCACCTCCGAGCTCGCCACGGTGCGCGACCGGCTGACAGCGATGGCGGCACGTCTCGTTTATGGCGCCGGCTCCGTCGCGATGTTCGCGCTGGGCAGCATCGGCGCCTTCCTCGTCTTCGCCTGGCCGCCGCTGCTGCGGCCGATCCTGCTCGGTTATCTCCTGGCGGTGCTCGGCTTCCGGCTGGCCCGCGTGGTGCTGGAATTCCTGTTCTCACCGCCGGAGCTCGCCGGGTTCGGCGAGGCGGCACGTTTTCGCGTGCTGCCGGTGTCGGATTCCAACGCCTCCTTCTGGGTGAAGCGCCTGTCCTATGCGGTGGGCTGGTTCGCTTTCGGCTGGGTCACCATCCTTCTCCTGTCGATGCTCGGTTTTGCGCTCCCGTCGCGCCAGCTGATCGCCTATGCGCTGGGCATCGTGCTGGTGGTCATGGGCATCGAGGCGGTCTGGCGCCGGCCCGGCCATGCCGCAGTGGCGCCGCTGCCGGAGGGCGCGCCCGCGCGGATCGGGGAACGCGCGTTCAACTGGCTGCTGTCGGCCTATTTCCTCCTGCTGTTTCTGCTCTGGGTCGCCAGCGCCATGAAGGCTTTCTGGTTCCTGGCCGTGATCGTGGCACTGCCGGCCACCGTGGCTTTGGCGCAACGGGCTGTGAACAATGTCTTCAGGCCGCCCGGCACCGCGCAAGGCGGCGCGCAAGTCCCGAGCGTCCTCGCCGCGATCGTCGAGCGTGGGGTCAGGGCGGCTCTCATCATCGCCGCCGTTCTCTTCCTGGCCGACCGGCTCGGCGTCGACTTCACCGCGATGACGGCGCAGGACACGTTCCTGACCCGTGTCATGCGCGGTGCGTTGAGCGCCATCGTCATCCTGCTGGTGGCGGATTTCGTCTGGCATGTGGCCAAGACCCTGATCGACCAGCGCATCGCCGCCGCCGGCGTTCCGGGCGAGCCGGGAACGGAACTGGCGCGGCGCAATTCGCGCATCCGCACCTTGCTGCCGATCACCCGCAACGTGCTGATGATCGTCGTGGCGATCGTGGCGCTGCTGATGGCCTTGTCCTCGCTCGGCGTACAGATCGCGCCCCTGATCGCGGGCGCCGGCATCGTCGGCGTGGCGATCGGCTTCGGCGCGCAGACCGTGGTCAAGGATGTCATCAGCGGCGTCTTCTATCTGCTCGACGATGCCTTCCGCGTCGGCGAGTATATTCAGAGCGGCTCCTACAAAGGGACGGTCGAATCCTTCAGCCTGAGATCGGTGAAGCTCCGGCATCATCGCGGCTATATCTACACCGTGCCGTTCAGCGATCTGGGCGCGGTGCAGAATATGAGCCGCGACTGGGTCATCGAGAAGATCACCCTCACCTTGACGTATGATTCCGACATCGACAAAGCGCGCAAGATCGTCAAGAAGATCGGCCTTGAGCTGGCGCAGGATCCGGAATTCGCGCACAGCATCATCGAGCCATTGAAGATGCAGGGCGTCGATCAGTTCGGCGACACCGGCATGCTGATGAAGATGAAGCTCAAGACGCGTCCCGGCGAGCAGTTCGGCATCAAGCGCCGCGCCCTCATGCTGATCAAGCAGGCCTTCGACGAGAACGGCATCAAGATCGCGGTGCCGACCGTGCAGGTCTCGGGCGATGACGATCCCAAAGCCGCGGCGGCGCATCGCCTGCGCCTGAAGCAGCAGGCCGAGGCCGCGGCGGCGGCCGCCGGCGGCTGACCGGAATCGCAGCGTCAATGCCATTGACCTGAAAGCCGCCCGATGCTCAGCTGACATCGAAGGCGAGGCGCCACATGAGCGTGCTTTTCGTGAGCCACGCGAGCAAGTCGGATGCTGGGGCGAGCACGATCCTGGCCTGGCTCAGGGAATGGGGCTACGACGCCGTGTTCGTCGATCACGACGCGGCCGAAGGGCTGGTCGGCGGCGAGCCCTGGGAGGAAAGGCTCTATACGGAGCTGCGCCGCTGCCGCGCTCTGATCGCCCTCGTTGATTCGGCCTGGCTCGGCTCGAAATGGTGCATCGCCGAGGCCAACCACGCCCAGGCGCTGCGCAAGCCGGTGATCCCGATCTATCTCGAAGACCGCAAGACGAGCGAGTCCTTCGCCAAGCTGCTCGCCGCCAACGCGCCGCCGGTCTTCGCGCGTGTCCAGAGCCTGACCACGGTGGCGCTGGAGGACACCAAGACGCGCCTCAAGTTGGCGCTGTCCAGCCTCGGCCTCGATGCGGCGAATGTCTTCAGCTTCAAGGGAAGCCGCCCGCCCTATCCGGGACTTCCGCCTTTCGAGAAGGATGATGCCCCGGTCTTCTTCGGGCGCGATCAGGAGATCACCGATCTCCTGTCAATTCTGAATTCCTGCCGCGCCGCCAATCGTCCGCGCTGGATTCAGATCCAGGGTGCTTCGGGATCGGGAAAATCCTCGCTCCTGCGCGCCGGCCTCCTTCCCCGGCTCGAGCGCGACAAGGATCATTGGATCATCGTTCCGCCGTTTCGGCCGCTGGCCGATCCGTTGCGCGAGCTCTCTCAGGCCTTGTCGACGCCTTTGCCGGCGCCGCCCGAGGGGGCGGAAGCCGCGGTCGTCGCCGCCTGGGCGCAATGGATCATCGACGCGGCGGCGATGATCCGTAGCGGAGCGCAGCGCCCCGAAGCGACTGTGCTTCTTTCCGTCGATCAGCTCGAGGAAGCGGTCAATCCGAGCCGCGCCGGCGCCGTGCGGGACGAGGACAGCCTGGATCGCGCCACCTTGTTCCTCATCGCGCTCAGAGAGGCGCTGGCCCGGAGCGACCACCGGCTGCTGGTGATCTCGACCTTGCGGGCCGATACGATCGGCGATTTCCAGCGCCATCGCGCCATGCGCGAACGATCCTCGCAAGGCGATGTCATCCGCGTCCAGGCGAGCCAGCTCGACGCGCTTCCGAAAGCGAGCTTCTTCGCGATCATCCAGGGACCGGCGGATCTGGCGGGCCTGCGTTTCGACGACGGTCTCGTCGGGCGTATCGTCGATGAGACGGCCACCGACGACGCCTTGCCGCTCCTCGCCTTCGCACTGCGCGAATTGTGGGACCGTTATGGCAAGACGGACCTGCGCATCTCGAAAGACGAATATGATCTGTTCGGCGGCATCGAGAAATCGGTGGGGGACCGGGCCGAGGCGGAATACCGGAACTGGATGGACAAGCTTGTCTCGACGGGTGCCTCCGCCGCTGAGATCGAGGTGCAGAACGAGCAGTTCCGCCGTCTGATGCTCACTCATTTCGCCGGCATCACCGATGACGGACGGTTGATCCGCTCGCCCGTCGCCTGGGCGGACATACCTGCCGGACTGAAAGGCATCGTCGAGGCCTTCCGCGATGCGCGCCTCATGTCGGCCGACCAGGAGAAGGTCGAGGTCGCGCATGACGCGCTGTTCCGGCGCTGGGACCGGCTGGCCGAATGGCGCAAGCAGATCGGTGGGGCGCTCGCCGATCTGCGGCTCGTCAAGCGGATATATGCCGAGAGAACGAACCAGGCGGATCTGATCCCGGAAGGCCATCAGCTCGAGCAGGCGAAGCGTTTGCTGACGAGCGGCCTGATCCAGAGCGACAGCCCGCTCGCGACCTTCGTGACGAGCAGTGTGAAGCTGGCGGAATTCCAGGAAGGGCGCCGCCATTTCTGGAAGCGGCTGGGCCAGGCGGCCAGCCTCGCCGTGGCGCTGGTCGGTGTGATCGCGACGGGTCTGTTCCTCGTCGCCTCGGACCGGCAAAGCGCCGCCTTGAATGAACGCGACCGCGCCTTCTCCAGCGAGGCGACGCGGCTTGCCGCGCTGAGCCGGGCCGAGCTGGCGAAGGGCAATGTCCGCGGCGCCATCGAGCTTGCGCTGGAAGCGTTGCCGAGCACGCGCGCCGAGAGCGGGGAGAATTCTCTCTCGCAGGGCTGGCTTCGCCATGTCTTCGCCAACCGGCCGCCGCCCGTCTCAAGGATGGTTGAGGCGACACTCATGGATGCGCTCTCCGCGCGGCCTCTGAATGAACCGTGGCTGATCGGACATCAGGAGCCGATCGACGATGTCGTGTGGAGTCCGGATGGCGCACGGGTTGCGACGGGATCCACGGACGGCACCGTTCGCATTTGGAACACCGCGACGGGCATGGTGGAGAAATCGCTGGAGGTGCCGAAGGGATTCCGCCCGAAATTGCAGTGGAGCCTGGGAGGAGATCGCCTGTTCGCTTCGTCCGAGGGGATGAACAGAGGCATCCATATGTGGGATGTGTCGTCGGGCGAAGGCGTTTCCATGATGCCGGAGGGGGCGGCCGATTACATACGTATCGCATGGAGCCCCGACGCGACATCGGTCGTGATGATTACATTGCGGGGAGAGGCGAAGCTGTGGGATGCGGCAACGGGAAAGCTGAAGGCGCGTATTGAAATCCCGAGGGTTGCGATCAAGGAAGTTGCCTGGAGCGCGGAAGGCGGCAGCTTTGCGCTGGCGGCTGCCGGCGAGGTCTTGATCTGGGACGCCAACGGAAATCGGTCACCGGTCGTCCTGCGCCACGAAGATGCGGTGTCCAAAATCGCCTGGGGACCGAATGGAATGCTGGCAACAGTATCCGGGCGCATGATCCAAGTCTGGAAGACCGACAAGGGTGAGCTTGCGGCATCATTCCCGCTGGCGGGCAAGGCAAGCGCCATTTCCTGGAATCAGGACGGGTCGCGGCTGGCGATCGGCATGATCGGTCCCGGAGGCCGCATTTGGCAGGCTGACACAGGTAAGGTCACCGATCTGGCCGAACCCGTTCCAGTCGAGATGATTGCCTGGAGTCCCGACGGCACGAAACTGGCAACACGATTCTATGGAGCGGCGTGGCTGTGGGATCCGGCGAGCGGCGCGAAAATCGGCCCGCCGCTGGCGGCTCCGGAAAAGGTTGCGTTCAGAACGGTGTTGCGACCCACGCGTCCGGATATACCGGCCGCGCCGGAAATGAAATGGAGCCCGGACAGCAAGCAGATCGCAATAGCGTTGGGCCCGGTGGGCGCTGTCTGGGATATGGAGCGGAACGAACGCTTCTTGCTGATCGGGCACCAGGAGGCAATTACCGGACTGGCATGGAAGGGCGACAGTGGTCTGCTGGCAACGGCTTCCGCGGACGGCATGGCGCGACTATGGAACGTGGGAACCGGAAGCCAAGGCATGCGGAGGAAACTCAGCGACAACACCGATGATGTGCATCGCATCGCCTGGGAACGGACGGGCGGGCGGATACTGGCTTTGACAACTGGTTCTCTCGCCATTTGGGAGGCGTCCACCGGTGCGACGATCGCAGTGATGGACGCACAGCCCGCTGGTTATGCCGAATGGGATCCGGCCGGGTCGCGAATTGTGGCTGCCCTCGACGAGCGCACACCTGGCATATGGGACGCCGGCAGTGGCAAGCTGCTGGTCCGTCTCGAGGGGCACACCGACACGGTGAACGCCGCCGCCTGGAGTCCCGACGGTCTTCGGCTGGTCACGGCTTCCAATGATTTGACGGCCAAGATCTGGGACGCCGAGTCCAGACTCACGCGGGAGCTGAAGCTCAGCCGTAAAATTCAAGAAGCCTATTGGAGCCCGGACGGGCAGCGCATTGCGCTGGTCGCGGAGGATGGACTCTTTGTGTGGACGCCCACCAAGGCGACGCAGCCGGAAAGTCAATTGGTTCTGACGGGTGGCGTGCAGGCGGTTTCCTGGAGCCCGGATGGATCGCGGCTGGCCACCTCAAAAGGGGGCTGGCCAAAATCTGTCTGGAACGACGATGACAAATTTCTGAAGGTACGATCGGTTTCTCGAACATCATGGAGTCCGGATGGGAAACGTGTGGCGACCATTTCTGAGGATGGGCTGGGGCGGGTGTGGAATATGGAAACGCGCACGGAAGTTACGCTGAGAGTGCCTGACAGTGACGTTCTGGACATCGGGTGGAGCAGCAATGGCCGATGGATCGCAACGGCATCCGATGACTCGACCGTGCGGGTCTGGGATGCCGCAAGCGGCAAGGAGGTGTCCCGTTATATGGACCGTAAGCCGAAGATGGCGTGGGACTCGACAGGCCAGCGTCTGGTTTCACTCCGGGCGGACGGAGTAGCCGAAGTCAATGTCATGCCACGGGAGAATCTCTCGACTTTGCTGGCTTGCGCATTGGGCCAGCTGCCCTCTGTGAGCCCGGCCGTCATTCGCGGCGATTTCTTCTTATCGCCAGCACCCCAGGATGGATCAGCGGCGGCGCATTTGAGCGAGCCATATGGGGTTCGTTATGCCGCCGCGCGGGAGGCCTGCACGGCCCTTCTGCAGTAAGCAGGCTTACGGCACGAAGGGCTTGAAGTGCTTCGACAGCTTGAGGCCCTGGCGCTGATAGTTGGAGCCGATGCCCTGGCCATAGACCTGGTTCGGCATCTGGGTCAGCGGCTCATAGATAAGCCGGCCGATGATCTGCCCGTCTTCCAGAATGAAGGGCACTTCATGCGAGCGCACTTCGAGCACGGCGCGCGAGCCTTCGCCGCCGCCCGACTGGTGGCCGAAGCCCGGATCGAAGAAACCGGCATAATGGACGCGGAACTCGCCGACCAGCGGGTTGAACGGCACCATCTCGGCGGCATGGGTCGGCGGCACGCGCACCGCTTCCTTTGACGCGAGAATGTAGAACTGGTCGGGATCGAGTATGAGCGAGCCCTTCTGCCAGATCGGCTCCCAGTAATCGAGCACGTCGAGGGCGCCGACCTTGTCGACATCGATGAGGCCCGAATGGCGCTTGGCGCGGAAGCCGACCGGCTGGCCGGGCGGCTGCGGCGACAGATCGACCGACAAAGCGAGACCGTTGTCGATATTGGCGTCGGCGGAGGAGATCAGCGCCTCGCTCTCATGCAGGAGCGCGATGATCTCGTCGGAAGCGAGCGGCGGGCCGGAGCGGAAGCGGATCTGCGACAGGCGCGAGCCGGTGCGCGCCAGGATGGAAAAGCTCCGGGGCGAGATCTCGGCGTAAAGCGGGCCTTCATAGCCCTCCGGGATCTTGTCGAATTCCCGCGCATCGTCGGCGATGACGCGGGTGAAGATGTCGAGCCGCCCGGTCGAGCTTTTGGGGTTGGCCGCCGCCGAAATGCGCGACGGCAGCGCCAGGGTCTCGAGCAGCGGCACGATATAGACGCAGCCCGCCTCGAAGACGGCGCCTTGGGCCAGCGAGAATTTATGGAGCTGCAGGGTTTCGAGCCGCTCGGACACTCTTTTGCCGGGACCGGGGAGGAAAGAGGCGCGCACCCGATAGGCCCATTCGCCGAGCCTGAGATCGAGGCTCGCCGGCTGGATCTGCCCCGGGGCCAGCGGCCGGCCGGTCCTGATGAAGCCTTTTTCACAGAAATCGGCGAGCGTCATGGCGGGGAGGATCCCGCGCGGCATTTCGAGGGCGGATAGCATGGTATTGGGCTGCGGCATGGCGCTATTGAGAGGGTTATCGGGCGTTAGGCAAGCGTAATCTGGCAGCGGTGGAAAACCTCCCGAAGGTCATTCCGCCTGCCGGATTTTCGACGGCGTCTTGCCGAACTGCCGGCGATAGGCCCGGGTGAAGGCGGAGGCACCGGCGAAGCCGACCTTGGCGGCGATCTCATTGACCGGCAACGGGCTGTTGCCGAGAAGCCAGTGCGCGCGTTCCAGGCGGAGCTTCGTATAATAACGGCTCGGCGTCGTCCGGAAGTGCCGTTGGAACAACCGATTGGCAGTGGCGGACGGTATCTCCGCGAGGGTGCAGAGGGCGGCGACATCGACAGGTTCTTCGAGATGAGCCTGCATGAGCTCGATCAGCCGCGCCAGGCGTTGCTCGACGCGCGCGACCATGCCGTCTGGAGACGTCTCGGCGGAATTCGCGTCAGCCGCGAGCGGCCGGTAGTTCAGCACATGGGCAACGCGATCGGCCAGTGTCTTGCCGTGGAAGCGTTTGATCAGCCCTAGCATCATGTCCATGGTCGCGATGCCGCCGGCGCTGGAGACGATCCTGTCGTCGCTCGAATACAGCTGGTCCAGGAGCACCGATTCCACCAGGAGCTCGCGATAGGCGGAGATGCTCTCACGGTGGACCGAAACCTTGTGCGTGCCGAGGATCCTGGCCTTGGCCAGAATATAGGAGGCGGTGTCCACACAGCCGATGACGGCGCCTTGACGATATTGCTTGCGCAGCCAGGCCAGCAGCGCCGGCTTGCACGCCTCTTCGGGCTTGTAGGACGACAGAACGATGATCACGGGCGCGAAGGGCATATCCGCCAGCAGCGTATCGGGAGAAATGGGAACGCCGCTGGAGGAAGAAACGGCGGCATTGTCCGGGGTCAATATCTTGCGGATGAAGCAGGCCTGGCCGTGCTCGCGGTCGGCGACGCGAAGGCTCTCGAGACACGCCGCCAACGACAGGAGGGGAAAGCGCTGGGCCAGGACGATCGCAACCGTGACGGCAGTTACAGGCAAGCCGATATCCTCGTTTCATGATCAGATCGCGCCAGTTCGCGATAATCTCGGCACATCGAAGCCCGACTCGTCAATGCATAATGCGCCGCAGGACAGGCCGCATCATAGGAGCGACGGACATGCTGGCACATCGAGAACAGGCGACCCCGACCGCATGCAGCAAGGAGGAATGGGAAGCCCGCGTCCATCTGGCGGCGCTCTACCGCATCACCGCGAAATACGGCATGACCGATCTGGCCAATGGCGCGATCGGCGCGCGGGTGGCCGGCGAGCCCGACCACTATCTCACCCATCCCTATGGATTGTTCTGGGAGGAGATGAAGGCGAGCGATCTCGTCAAGATCGACAGGAACGGCAAGCCCGTCGATGCCGGCGCGCCCTGGCTGAACGACGGGGCCGTCAATCTGTGCAAATGGATCTTCGGGCACCGCCCGGACATCAATTTTTTCATTCACGGTCACGATGAAGAGGTTATGGCCGTCGGCTCGATCGAGGACGGATTGCTGCCGCTCAATCAGCCTGCCATCTATCTCGGCAATATCCTCGACTATATCGAATATACCTTCGAGGAGGATGAGGACTATGCCCGGCATTTCGTCGAGAAGCTCGCCGACCGGCAGATCCTGATCACCCGCAATCACGGCTATTACGTCATGGGCGACACGGCCGCCGCCGCGTTCTTCCGGGCCTATTTCCTGCGCCAGACATGCTCCGCCCAGATCAAGACGATGTCGATGGGCCGCAAGCTCCACATGATCGACCCGCAGCGGGTTGCCCGTTACCAGGACGAGATGAAGGTGTCGCCGGATTACAACTACAATGGCGAGACCGAATGGCCGGGCCTCATCCGCATGCTCGAACGCACCCAACCCGATTATCGCAGTTGAGGAACATACATGCATCCGGCTGCCGGAGCTGGGACATGCCGGATGCGAGGGCTGTCCGCCCCGATCCGCATCCGGACGATGCCATCGCGCGCTATCTCGCCGCGACGGATCCGGTCTATCGAATGCTGACCACGCTGGTAGGCCATGTGTCCTTGCTGCTCCTGCTGTCGACCGATCGCACGCTTGGCCAGGCGAGCGCGGCGCGGTCGCTGGCGATGGAGGCCGAGGCGATGCTCGCAACACTGCCGGTGCCGGCTATGGCGGGCCGTCACCATTGGATGCTCAGCCAGGCGCTGGATCGTTTGAATGACGTGCTGAAGCGACTGAGGCGTGGGCGAATGGACGCTTCCGCGTCCGCGCGCCTGACCAGATTGGTGCGAAGCGCCTATGAGCTGCTGCGGCTGGCGGCGCTGCCGGAGGCCGGCCTCTCTCTCGCCGATCTCAGGCGGGCCTGTTGCAGCTGCGTGCGATAGGAGCCGGTGTTATGGCCGATTATTCGATTCATGTGCTCGAATATGCGCGCTCGCGCAATTACCCGAAGGCGGCTCTCGTTTATGGTGCCTTCGACGAGGCGCGCGTGACGATGCCCTATTCCTACATCCTCCTGCGCGGGCGTGGGCATGTGGCGCTCGTCGATGTCGGTTATTCGAACAAGGATCATGGCAGGCATCTTGCCGAAAAATATGGCATCGAGAACTGGCGCCCGCCGCGCGCCGTGCTGTCTGAATGCGGGATTGCGCCGGAAGATGTCGACACGGTCTTCATCACCCATGCCCATTTTGATCATTTCGGCAATGTCGAGGATTTCCCCAATGCCACATTCTATATCCAGCGCGAGGAGATCGAGCGCTGGAGCTGGGTTCTGTCGCTGCCCGGCCGCATGCGCTGGATGACCGCTTCGCTCGACCCGGCGAGCATACTTCATGCCGCCGAGCTGTCGGCGGCCGGCCGGTTGAAATGGGTCGACGGCGGCTGGGAAGATGTGATTCCGGGCGTCGACCTGCATCTTGCCCGCGACAGCCATACCTATGGCTCCATGTGGGTCGCCGTTCGCAATGACGGAAAGCTGGCGTCGCAGGATGTCTGGGTGCTCGCCGGCGATCTGGTGGTCCAGTTCGACAATATCGAACGGGACGGGAGCCTGATCGATGTCGAGACGATGTACAATCCGGGCGCGCAGACCGTCGGCAGCTATACCAATATCATTATCGCCATGGCGGCGATGATGAAGCTCGTGGGCCATGAGGCGCGGCGGATTATCCCCGTCCACGAGGAGCGGCTCGGCGAGCGTTTCCCGTCCCGCATTTCCAGGGAGGGCCTGCGGGTATCCGAAATCTGCCTGGCCGATGGCGCGGTATCTGCCGTCAGAGCATGATCCGGCGATAGTGGCAAACGCCGCCGCTTCGGCTAAACTGGCCCCATGTATGAAAGCATCACGCGTAATATCAGAGTCGTCGTCCAGCCGCGTTACCTGCAGAGCCAGTCGCGGCCAGATGACGATCATTTCGTCTGGGCCTATACGATCACCATCGCCAACCAGGGCCTGGAAATCGTCACCTTGCGCAGCCGCCATTGGCAGATCACCGACGACCGCGGCCGGCGCGAGGAGGTGAAGGGCGAGGGCGTCGTCGGCGAGCAGCCCACCCTGGCGCCTGGCGAAAGCTTCGAATATACCTCAGGCGTCCCGCTCGCGACGCCTTCCGGCATCATGGTCGGGACCTACCAGATGGAGACGTCGGGCGGCGAGCTCTTCGATGTCGACATTCCCGCCTTTTCACTCGATTCCCCGCAATCCCCCCGGCAGATCAACTGATTTCCCATGACTGGAACCCGTTTCACGCCACGCGACATGCTGGCTCGTCTCATCGCTTTCGACACCACGAGCCGCGATGGCAATCTGCCGCTGATCGATTTCGTCGAGGACTATCTCGCCGGCTGGGGCATCGAGAGCCTGCGCGTCGATTTCGAGGCCGGCAAGAAGACCAATCTCTATGCCACGATCGGGCCTCAGGACCAGGGCGGCATCGTGCTGTCGGGCCATACCGACGTCGTGCCGGTCGACGGCCAGAACTGGGCCACCAATCCCTTCGAGCTCACCGAGAAGGACGGCCTGCTTTACGGCCGCGGCACCTGCGACATGAAGGGCTTCCTCGCCACCGCTCTGGCGCTGGTGCCCGACTTCAAGGCGGCGAAGCTCAAGACGCCCATCCATCTGGCATTGTCTTGTGATGAGGAAGTCGGCTGCATCGGGGTGCGCCCGCTCGTCGCCTATATCAAGGAGCATCTGCCCAAGCCGAAAGCCGTGATCGTCGGCGAACCGACCTTGATGAAGGTGGTGAACGCCCATAAGGGCGCCCATACTTTCGCGACCGAAGTGACCGGCCTCGAGGCGCATTCGAGCTGCACGCATCTGGGCGTCAATTCCATCCTGGTGGCGGGCGAGCTCCTCTCCGAGATCGGCCGCATCGCCCAGGACATGCGCGAGCGCGGCGATCCGTCGGGACGCTTCAATCCGCCCTATACGACCGTGCATGTCGGCCTCATCGAAGGCGGCACCGCCAAGAACATCATTCCGCGCCGCTGCGCCTTCAAATGGGAGACGCGGCTTCTGCCGGGCGCCGACCCGGATGAAGTGCCGACGCGTATCAACGCCTTCGCCAAGACGCTCGAGCCTGCGATGCATGAGATCTCGTCCGACACCGGCGTGCGCACCGACCGCACCAATGTCGTGCCGGGCCTGCGCCCCGAGCCCGATTCACCCGCTGAGAACCTGGCACTGCATCTGGCCGAGGCCAATGGCACGGAAGCCGTCTCTTACTGCACTGAAGCCGGCCTCTTCCAGGAGATCGGCATCCCCGCCATCATCTGTGGACCGGGCTCGATCGAGCAGGCGCATAAGCCCGACGAGTTCATCGCCATTTCCGAAATGGAGAAATGCGAGACCTTCATGAGGAAGCTCATCCGCCACTGTGTGAGCTGATTCAACCCGCCACACTCAACTCTCACATCCCGTCAACCCGACGAAAGTCGGGATCCATTGGATAAGAGCAATCTGGGCAGCGTTTCTCGCGTGGATGGAATTTAATGGGTCCCGGCTTTCGCCGGGATGACGGAGATCTTTCTGCAGTTGCACGGAAAGTCGGTCATCCCCATATTGGCGGCAGAAATTTTTGCGAGGCCGGCATGACCCTGCTGCTCAACATCCTGTGGTTCATCCTGGGCGGATTTTTTTCCGGCCTCGGCTGGCTGTTGGCCACCGTGCTGATGGCGCTTTCCATCATCGGCATCCCTTTCGTGCGC
>NNBT01002294.1_pt1 | contig 12873 bp, 13 predicted proteins | sample 1173831 | NCBI WGS metagenome assembly NNBT01 (sample SAMN07173936, study PRJNA388173) | plant metagenome | isolation source: symbiotic tissue sample KVJ10 | place: Norway: Troms, Kvaloya island | reverse complement strand
GCTCGGCGGCCTTCCATTTCTCCTGGTCGACGAGCTTGCCGCCGGCCGCGACCGTCTTCGCCTGCGCCTCCAGATGCTCGCGGTCGGGCCCCGAGGGCGCGGCCGCCTGCGTGGCCCCGCCGCCGAGCGGGCCGAGGCCACGCGCCGTGCGGGCGGACTGCATGCCGCTCATGAAGCCTTCGAGATAGCGCTTCTGGTCGGGGGTGAAGTCGTCGCTCATGTCATCCGTTTTCCTCAGCCCTCATCCTGAGGAGCGGGCAAAGCCCGCGTCTCGAAGGATGCTCCAGTGCCCTCTGGATCATCCTTCGAGACGCCGCTTCGCGGCTCCTCAGGATGAGGGCTGGAGGAGGTGTTGCGATCACGCCGCTTCGACGAACCGATGGCGCTCGTAGAGGAACTTCAGCACCGCTTCGCGGGCGGCGATGTAGGTGCGGTCGGCGACGAGATCGAGGCGCCGGCGCGGCCGCTCCAGCCGGACGTCGAGCACCTCGCCGATGCGTGCGGAGGGGCCGTTCGTCATCATCACGATGCGGTCCGACAGCAGCACCGCCTCGTCGACGTCATGGGTGATCATGATCATGGTGTTTCCCAGCGCGGCATGGATCTGCATGATCGAATCCTGCAGATGGGCGCGGGTCAGCGCGTCGAGCGCCCCGAAAGGCTCATCGAGCAGCAGGATCTTGGGCTCCATCGAGAGGCCGCGCGCGATGCCGACACGCTGCTTCATGCCGCCCGAGATCTCGGCAGGGCGCTTGTCCTTGGCATGCCCCATCTGGACGAGGTCGAGATTGTGCATGATCCAGTCATGCCGCTCGGCCTTCGACTTGCGGCCGCCGAAGACCTTGTTCACGGCGAGCGCGACATTGTCGTAGACGGTCAGCCAGGGCAGCAGCGAATGGTTCTGGAACACCACGGCGCGCTCGGGGCCGGGGTCGCGCACCTCCCGCCCCTCGAGCAGGACGGCGCCGGCCGTGATCGGCGTCAGCCCGGCGATGATGTTGAGCAGGGTCGACTTGCCGCAGCCGGAATGGCCGATCACAGAGACATATTCGCCCTTCCCGATGTCGAGGCTGATGTCCTTGAGAACGTTGGTCGAGGCCGCGCCGCGCTGGAAGGTTTTGTCGACATGGTCGATCTTGAGATAGCTCATGGTCGCCTCCTCAGTTGGTCAGGGTGCCGCGGGTGACGATGCTGCCGGTGAGCGCCACCAGGCGGTCGAGCACGAAGCCGACGATGCCGATGTAGATCAGCGCCACGATGATGTCGGACAGGCGCGAGGAGTTCCACGCATCCCAGATGAAGAAGCCGATGCCGACGCCGCCGGTCAGCATCTCCGCCGCCACGATGGCGAGCCAGGACAGGCCGACGCCGATGCGAAGCCCCGTGAAGATGTAGGGCGCGGCGGAGGGCACCATGATCTTGAAGAAGAACTCGACCTGGTTCAGCCGCAGCACCTGCGCGACATTGCGGTAGTCCTGCGGGATATTGCGGATGCCGACCGCCGTGTTGATGATCACCGGCCAGATCGCGGTGATGAAGATGACGAAGATCGCAGAGGGCTGGCTGTCGCGGAAGGCCGCCAGCGAAAGCGGCAGCCAGGCCAGCGGCGGCACGGTACGCAGCACCTGGAAGACCGGATCCAGCCCGCGCATCGCCCAGACCGACTGGCCGACGAGCGCACCGAGCAGCACGCCGACGATCGCCGCCAGGCTGAAGCCGATGGCGACGCGCTGGAGCGAGACCAGAATGCGCCAGCCCAGCCCGATGTCCTGCGATCCCGCCCAGTAGAACGGCTCGACGATGAGGTCCTTCGCCTCCTCCCAGATCTTGGTCGGCGGCGGCAGCGAGGATTGCGGGCCCGAGGCCGCGATCTGCCAGAACAGCGCGATCAGCGCGACCGTCACCAGCGGCGGCAGAACGTTGACGAGCACCGCCCTGAGCGCCGGCAAAAGGCGCTGGCTCAGGGGCCGGCGCGCGGGCGCCGGCAGCGGCACCACGGCGGGTTTGGCGCCCGGCAGGGCGACGATGTTCGCGCCGACCGCGGCATCCTTCAAGATAGCCTGACCCATCGGGTCCTCCTCTGGTTGGTGCAGTCACAGTTGTCGTTGCTGTTTTTCGTCATGCCGCGACCGTCTCGCGCGCCTGCGCACCGATCCGGCGGAGTTCCGGCAGGCAGGAACCGCAATTGGTGCCGGCCCTGAGCTGGCGGCCGATGTCCTCAGGCGTGGCGGCGCCGCCAGCAAAGGCGGCCCGGATCGCATTGAGCCCGACGCCGAAACAGGCGCAGACGGTGGGGCCGGGGTCGGCGGAGCCGTCGGGGCCGCGGCCGGCGAGCAGCGCCAGCCGGTTCTCCGGCATGGCCGCGTCATCGGCGAAGGCCTGCTTCACCGTGTCCCAGAGCGGCGCGCGGCCGAAGGGGGCGACGAAAAGCGCGGCCACGAGCCGTCCGTCCTGTACGACCGCGCAGCGATAGACGCCGCCCTCAAGATCGACCATCTCGGTCAGACCGTCCTCGCCGAAGGCGGTGCGGACCGCAGCCATCAGATCGGCCGGCGTGGCATCGGTGGCGAAAAGCCGGCCCTCGCCACCCTCGACCGCGAGCTTCGCCCACCAACTTCGCTCCGGCAGGGCAAAGGTCTCGCGCGTCAGCATGAAACCCTGCGCGGCATAGGCGACGGGGGCGATGGCCGCGGGCGTCGCCTTCATTTCGGGCTGGCCGGAGAAGGGGTCGCAGGCCGGCTGCACGGCAGCGCCGATACGGGCATGCGAGGCCGTCTGCGCCGACCAGTGGATCGGCGCGAAGAGCGAGCCCGTCTGAACGCCGGCATCGAGCGCGACCTTGAGCACGACCGCGCCGAAGCGGGTGGCGATCCGGGCGAAGCCGCCCTCGGTCACGCCGAAACGCGCCGCGTCCGTCGGGTTGAGCTGGACGGTCGGCTCGGCGGTATGGGCGCTCAGCCGCGGGCTGAGGCCCGTGCGCGTCATCGTATGCCAGTGATCGCGGACCCGGCCGGTGTTCAGCAGCAGCGGGAAGGTCTCGCTCGTGCCGGCGGCCAGCCCGGGAACCGCGAGCGGAGTCATTCTCGCGCGGCCGTCGCCGGTGAAAAAACCGCCCTGCGCGAAGAGGCGCGCCGTGCCCAGCGGCCGGCCGGCGCGAACAGGCCACTGCACGGGTTCCAGCGCGTCATAGCTCTGCTTCGTCGATCCGGCATGAGAGCCGATGTCGAAATCACGGCTGCCGTCGTTCTCGAAGGCGGAGAGTGCGGCATGCTCGGCATAGATTTCGGTCGGGCCGGCATAGCCGAAAGCCCCGCCGAAGCCGAGGCGTCTCGCCACCTCGCAGATGATCCACCAATCCGGCTTCACCTCGCCGGGCAGAGGCAGGAAGGCGCGCTGGCGCGAGATGCGGCGCTCGGAATTAGTGACGGTGCCGTCCTTCTCGCCCCAGGCGGCGGCCGGCAGGACGAGATGGGGCTTGGCCGAGAGCGTGTCGTTAGAGAGCACGTTCTCCGACACCACGAAGAGATCGAGACGGCCAAGCGCGGCCCTGACCGCATCGGCGCGCGGCAATGAGACCGCTGGATTGGTCGCCATCACCCAGAGCGCCTTGATCCGCCTCTCCGCCACGGCGTCCATCATCGCCACGGCCTTCAGGCCTTCGGTTTGCGCCATGTTCGGCGCGTTCCAGAAGCGGCGCACGCGGTCGATCTCGACGGGCGCGTAACCCATATGGGCAGCGAGCATGTTGGCGAGCCCGCCGACCTCGCGACCGCCCATGGCATTCGGCTGGCCCGTCAATGAGAACGGCCCGCCGCCGGGGCGCCCGATGCGGCCGGTGGCGAGGTGGCAGTGCAGGATCGCGGCGACCTTGTCGGTGCCCTGCGCCGACTGGTTGACGCCTTGGCTCCAGGCCGTGACGACGGCCGGCGTCGCGCCCCAGAGTTCGTAGAACCGGGACACCGCGACCGGCGTCAGCCCGGTCCGCTCGGCGACGCGGGCGATGCTCGGCGCGATCTGGCGCGCATTCTCCAGCGCCGCCTCGTAGCCGGAGACATGGCGGGCGAGATAGGTCGCATCCGTGAGGCCGTTCGCCGCCAGATGCACGAGCAGCCCGGCAAACAGCACGGCGTCCGAGCCAGGCTTGATCGCAAGGACCATGTCGGCGTCGTCGGCGGTCGCGGTGACTCGCGGATCGATGACGACGATGCGGGCGCCGCGCTGCGAGCGGTTCTGCTGCATCCGTCGGAACAGGACGGGATGGCACCAGGCCGCATTCGAGCCGACGAGCACGATCAGGTCGGCCGAATCGAGATCCTCGTAATTGCCGGGCACGGTGTCGGAGCCGAGCACGCGCCTGTGGCCCGCCACCGTCGAGGACATGCAGAGCCGCGAATTGGTGTCGACATGCGGCGAGCCGATGAAGCCCTTCATCAGCTTGTTGGCGACGTAGTAGTCCTCGGTCAGAAGCTGGCCCGAGAGGTAGAAGGCGACCGCGTCGGGCCCGTCCCGTTCGATGATCGCCCGCAGGCCTGCCGCCACCGCGTCGAGCGCGGCATCCCAGCCCACGCGGTCATAGCCGCCGGCCGCATTGCGCTGCAGCGGATGCAGCACGCGCGCGCCCAGCCCCAGCGTCTCGCCCAGCGCCGCGCCCTTGGAGCAGAGCCGGCCGAGATTGGCGGGATGATCGGGATCACCCGCGATCGCGGCCCCTCCCCGGCCATCGGGCGTCGCGAGGACGCCGCAGCCGACCCCGCAATAGGGACAGGTGGTGCGGATGGCGGCGACCGGGACGCCGGGATTGGTGAGGGCTTCAGCACCGCGCATCTCAGGCGGCCCTCGGTGTACAGTAGGGCTCGCCGAAGGGCAGATCGGCCCGGATGGCGGAGATGTCCTGGCCCGAGCGGATCAGGCCGAGATAAAACAGCGCCCCTTGGGTGTCGCCGACGAGGACGCAGCCGACGAGCCTGCCGTCCCGCAGCACGAATTTGCGGTAGATACCGGCGTTGCGGTCCCGCAGCACCATGGTCTGCGCGCCGTCGCCCGCCTCGAATTCGCCGGCCGAGAACACGCCGACGCCGCTGACCTTCAGATTGGTCGCCAGCAGCGAGCCCTCATAGGCGGCGGTCTTGCCCGCGAGCCGCATCGCCAGCACGCGCGCCTGCTCATAGGCGGGCTCAACGAGGCCATAGACGCTGCCGCGATGCTCGGCGCATTCGCCGATGGCGAAGATCGCCGGGTCGTCGGTCGCCATGCCGTCATCGACGAGCACGCCGCGGTTCACGGCAAGGCCGGCGCCCCGGGCGAGATCGACGTTCGGCCGCACGCCGATGGCGATGACCACAAGATCGGCCGGGACGACCGAGCCGTCCTGCAGTTCGACGCCCTCGACCTTGTCCTTGCCGACGAAGCCCCGGGTGGTGGCGCCGAGACGCACCGCGATGCCGCGCGCCCCGATCGCCGACGCCAGGAGGGATGCGCCCTCGGCGTCGAGCTGACGCTCCATCAGCCGATCGGCGAGATGCAGCAGCGTGACCTGTCCGCCGGCCTTCGAAAGGCCGTAAGCCGCCTCGAGCCCGAGCAGGCCGCCGCCGATGACGACGATGCGCGCGCCCCGTTGGGCATGGGCCCGCATCGATTCGACGTCGGCCGTGTCGCGGAAGGTCGCAATGCCCGGCAGATTCCCGCCCGGAAAGGGCGGCTTCACCGGAATCGAGCCCGTCGCCAGGACGAGCTTGCCATAAGGCAGCGTCAGCCCGTCCTCCAGTGTGACGGTGCTTGCGGTGCGGTCGATACCCGCAACGGCGCGGCCATAGAGCGTCGACACGCCGCGCGCCCTCCACCATGCGGCAGGCTTCAGCTCGATGTCGGGCTCCGCGATCTCGCCCGCCAGCAGGGGCGAGAGCAGCACCCGGTTATAGGCCAGCCGACCTTCAGCCCCGATCACCGCGATGGCATGGCGCCCGAGCGCGCGCTGGCTGAGTTCATCAACCAGCCGCGTCGCGGCCATGCCCTTCCCGACGATGATCAGCGGCTCGGCCATGGATCAGGCGACCCGCTTGATCTTCAGGGCCTTGAGGTAGTCCATCGGCGCGGCCGGATCGAACTTCACGCCGTCGAAGAAGGTCTCGACGCCGCGGGAGTCCGCGGTTGGCGCGCCGGCGACGCCGAGCGTCTTGGCGGCCTCGCGCCAGAGATCGGCCCGGTTGGTCTTGTCGACCAGCGCCTTGATGTCGATCGTCGGCTCGAACTTGCCCCAGCGGATGTTCTCGGTGACGAACCAGGTGTCGAGGCTCTTCCACGGATAGGAACTGGAGCCACCTTCGCCCCAGAACTTCATCTGGAGATTGGTGCCTTTCACCTCGCGGCCATTGCCGTAATTGATGTCGCCAAGCAGGCGCTTGTTGATGTCGTTGACGGGGACGTTGAACCACTGGCGTTTGCCGACGATCTCCGACAGCTCCTGGCGGTTCTCGCGTTTGTCGGCCCAGATCTGGGCTTCCATCACCGCCATCAGGATCGCCTGCGTCGCCTTCGGATTCGCGTCGACGAAATCGGCGCGCATGCCGAGGATCTTCTCAGGATGGCGCGACCAGAGCTCGCCGGTGGTGAGCGCGGTGTAGCCGATGTTCTGGTTGACCAGTTGCTCGTTCCAAGGCTCGCCGACGCAGAAGCAGTCCATCGTGCCGACCTTCATGTTCGCCACCATCTGCGGCGGCGGCACGGTGATGACCTTGATGTCGGTGTCGGGGTCGATGCCGCCTGCGGCGAGCCAATAGCGGATCCAGAGGTCGTGGGTGCCGCCCGGGAAGGTCATCGCGGCGGTGAGTTCCTTGCCCGCCGCCTTCTTGCGCTCGAAGGCCTGCTTCAGCGGCGAGGAATCCTTCTGGACGTTGAGGTCCTTGTATTCGTTGGAGACCGAGATCGCCTGGCCGTCCTCGTTGAGGTTCAGCAGGGTGTACATCGGCAGCGGCTGGTTGTTCTGCATCACCTTGCCGGTGGAATAGAGATGTGTCTTCGGGCGCAGGATGTGGCCGCCGTCGATGCCGTTGTTCTTGAAGCCGAGCGCCATGTTGTCGCGCGTCGCACCCCAGCTCGCCTGCTTGGCGATGTCCATGTCGGGCAGGCCGTATTTGGCGTAGAGCCCCTTCTCCTTGGCGATGATCAGCGGCGAGGCGTCGGTGAGCGCGATGTAGCCGAGACGCGTGCCCTTGACCTCGGGCCCGGCGGACTGCGCAAACGCACCCGACGGCAGCGCCAGCCTGGCAGCACTCAGGAGGGCGGCGGCGCCCGAAAGCTGGAGCAACTGACGGCGACCAACCTTTGTGGCGGTCGCTCGGCGTTGGGTCTCGACTGTCTTCCCGTCGATTGTCTTGGTCATCGATCGCCTCTCGCTGGATTGAGTGATGGGCCCGCCAGCCGCCGAACACGAAAAACGCCGCGCGAAAGCGCCCAAGGGCACGTTCGACAGCGGCGTTGCTGTGCATTCCGGTTCGGAGGATGACGCGGGCAGCGTTGGCCGCGTTGTCCCTCTCCCTACAAGGATCGTGCCAAGGCAGGTGCAAGAGACCGTTGTTTGGAATTGCAACAGGTTGGCACGGCCCGCCCATGTCGATCCGACGCGCGAAGCCATCCCCGTCGCCGCACAAAATGGCTGCGACGGCCCAAAAAATGGTCAGATCGTCGAATCAGCCGGGACTGGCGGGAAAATGGGCGGGGCGGAACACCGCCCTCGCCTTCTCGGTCATCTCAGGCGTGCGGACGATCTGCCCGGCACTCTCCATGCCCGCGAGGATCCAGTCGGCATGGGCGGGCTCGGGTCGCAGCGCCTCCCGGTCGAAGCGGATGAAGCGCTCGACCTGGCGGGGCGGTCTCCCGCCGCCCTGCAGCAGATTGAAGCGCAGCACCGGCTCCAGGATGTCGGCCGGCAAGGCCAGCCGGTCGGGCGCCGAGAGGTGTTTCGCGAAGCGGGGGATGTTGGCGCGATCGCAGGCCCATTCGCTCGCACGCAGAATGGCGGCGGAGAGCTTGCCGACCGCGGCGGGCCGGCGGTCGAGGTCGTCGGCCTGCCAGGCGAGGACCTTGTCGGGGCAATTGCGCCGGAGATCGGTGCTGGTGTGGACCATGGCGCCGATGCCGGCCGAAACCGCCGCGGCGTTCCAGGGCGCGCCGGCGCAGAAGCCGTCGACGCGCCCGCTGGTCAGGGCCTCGACGGTCTGCGGCGGCGGCACGACCTCGAAGCGGATGTCCGCGCCCAGCCTGAGCCCGCCCTTCGCGAGCCATTCGCAGAGCAGATAGGTGTGGCTCGAGAAGCCGAAGACCGCCGCCAATGTCAGCGGCGGCAGGCCCGAAGCCTTGCGCCGCGCCACCATCGCCGCGAGCGCGCGGGCCGAGACGGTGGTGTCGGCCATGTCGCCATCGGCCAGGCGAGCCAGTTCCTCATAGCGTCGCAGGGAAAAGGTGATGGCGGCCCCGTCCAGATTGAGCGCGAGCGGCACCGCCATCGGCGCCCTGACGCCGCCGACCCCCAGCGTCGCGGCAATCGCGGCGGGGCCGAGCATATGGGCGGCGTCGAACAGGCGGACATTGAGCTTGTCGCGCAGATTGGACCAAGAGACCTCGCGCACGAGTTCGAGGTTCAACCCCTCGGCCTCGGCGAAGCCCTCGTCCTTGGCGAGGACGACCAGCGCGCAATCGACCAGCGGCATGAAGCCGATCCGCAGATGAAGGGTCATTTGAACACCTCCGCGGCGGTGATGATCGAGCGCGCGATCTCGACCAGCTTGCGCTTCTCGTTCATCGCGGTGCGCCGCAGCAGGGCATAGGCTTCGTCCTCCGACAGGTTCTTCATGCGCATGACGATGCCCTTGGCCCGGTCGACCAGCTTGCGCTCCTCGAGCTGGGAGCGGGCCTCGTCGAGTTCCTCGCGCAGCTTACGGAAGGCGTTGAAGCGGCTGATGCAGGTCTGCAGGATCGGCTGCATGCGCTCCTTCTTCAGCCCGTCGACGATATAGGCGGAGACGCCGGCCTCGACGGCGGCCTCGATCGAGGCCGAATCCGACTGGTCGACGAACATGGTGATTGGCCGCTTCACATGGCGGCTGACCAGGAACATGTCGGCCAGCGCATCGCGGCTGGGGTCCTCGAGGTCGATCACGACCACGTCGGGGTCATGCGTCTCGATGGCCGCGACGAGTCCATGCGTCGCACCGATGCGGACGAGGTCGGTGAACCCGGCCTCGCGCAGGCCTTCGTCGATGATGGCCGCACGCACCGGATTGGCATCGACGATGAGGATTTTCAGATGGGGCCTCATCTGACGCGCCCGCGCGGACGGGGAGCCGCGTTCAGCCGGTCAGGATGGCGACGCCGGCCAGCGCCAGCCCGCCGCCGGCGATGCGGGCGACCAGAGGCGCCCGGGTCGCGACCAGGCCGGCGAGCCCGAGGCCCGCGCCATGCAGCGCCACAGTCGCCAGCACGAAGCCGATGGCATAGCTCATCCCACTCGCGCCATCGGGCAGTTCGGCGCCATGGGCATGGCCGTGGAAGATCGCGAAGATGGCGCAGGCGGCTGCGCCGGCAGCCAGCGGCGGCGTCGCCCGGACCGCTATCGCCAGGCCCAGGACGACGACGGAGACGGCGATGCCGATCTCCACGCCTGGCAAATCGGCACCGGACATGCCCCAGAGGCCGGCGAGAACCATCATGCCGACGAAGGCCAGCGGATAGGCAAGGCGCGCCCGGCCGCCGGTGAGCCCGGCCCAGAGCCCGACTGCGACCATGGCCAGCACATGATCGATGCCGAGGAGCGGGTGAAGCAGGCCGGCCTCGAACCCATGCACCGCGCCGACGCCGGTATGCGCCAGAGACGGCCCGGCCAGCACCGAGGCGATTACCACCAAGCCCGTCCGTTTCGCCATCGCGCGCATCGCCGTCTCTCCTGCATGTCCGTCACGCGGCCGAAGCGGCCCGCAGGCCGCCCGCCGTCTCGATGAAGTCGATCACCGCATCGACGCCCTCGCCCGCCTTCGTGTTGGTGAAGGTGAAGGGGCGCTTGCCGCGCATCAGCTTCGAATCCCGCTCCATGACTGCAAGATCCGCGCCGACATGGGGCGCGAGATCGGTCTTGTTGATGACCAGGAGGTCGGAACGCGTGATGCCGGGCCCGCCTTTGCGCGGGATCTTCTCACCCGCCGCGACGTCGATGACGTAGATCGTCAGGTCTGCCAGCTCGGGCGAGAAGGTGGCGGCGAGATTGTCGCCGCCGGATTCGATCAGGATCATGTCGAGATTGGGAAACTTGCCGCGCATCTCCTCGACGGCGGCGAGGTTGATCGAGCAGTCCTCGCGGATGGCGGTGTGCGGGCAGCCGCCGGTCTCGACGCCCATGATGCGCTCCTGCGGCAGCGCACCCGCCACGGTCAAAAGCCGCGCATCCTCCTTGGTGTAAATGTCGTTGGTGATGGCGCAGATGTCGTAGGTGTCGCGCATGCGCTTGCAGAGCACCTCCATCAGTGCGGTCTTGCCGGAGCCGACGGGGCCGCCGATGCCGACGCGGAGGGGGCCATGGGGAGAGCGCGACATCTTCGAAATCCCTTGAACGATCAGGCAGACTAGCCGGCCGCAATGGCGCGGGGGAAGGCGGAACCCCGGTGCAATTCGCGCGCCGCCCTCACGAGCGGAACAGCCGCGAATACTGCGTCTCATGGCGCAGCGAGGCGAGATCGGAACGGAAGCAGCAGCCGCCGAGATCCTCCAGCGTCGCCGCATCGGCGGCGGCGGCAGCCGCCTGCAGGGCCGGCATCAGCCCCGCCGTGATGCGCTGGCCGTCGGTCTGGCCGACGATGCCGAGACGGACCGAGGCCGAGACGAGGTTGGCGACGAAAGCGAGACCATAGGCCTCGAGCGCCGCCGAGAGCGGCAGGGCATGGCCAGCGCTGGCGGCCGCAACCGCTAGCGGATAGGCGACGTCGCCGGGCCAGACCCGCTTGAGGCGTTCGATGGCGTCGCAGGGCCAGGCGGCCCGCAGCGCGGTGACGAAGGCATTGCCCTGCGTCACCGTCTCCAAGCGGCGCTCGGCGGAGTTCGCCAGCGCGAGCGCCAGTTCGGCGATCTCAACCAGCGCCGCATCGTCGCCCGTGTCGATGGCGCGCACGGTGCAGGCGAAGAGGATCAGGTCGTTGCGCAGCGAGCCATGGACGACCAGGGCGTCGAGCCAGTCGCGCAGGGTTTGCGCATCATGCAGGTCGCCGCATTCGAAGGCCCATTCCAGACCATGCGAATAGGCGAAGGCGCCGACCGGGAAGGACGGCGACAGCCAGACCATCAAGGGCAGATGCGCCGCCATGCGGTCTGCTCAGTGGTCGTGGCTGTGGCCCTTGGGGCCGTGTTCGGCGCCGTGCTTGTGGCCGTGATCGTGAGGAGCGTGGTCGTGCCCGCAGCCGCAGGCGTCGCCATGGGCATGCGTATGCGTCTCCGCATGGCTGTGGGCGTGGCCCTTGTCGCCGTGAGCATGCGCTTCGGCGTGACCATGAGCGTGCGCGGCGTGATCGTGCCCATGGTGATCGTGGTCATGTCCGTGATCATGGTCGTGATGATCATGGCCGTGGGCGTGGCTGGGATGGTCGCAATTGGCGTGGTCGTGATCATAGGCGCCACGCTCGGGCTGGAAGGGGCGCATCACGGCGCTCATCGCGCAGCCCTGCCCGCGGACCATCTCGGCCAGCACATGGTCGTTCTCGATGTAGATCGCGTCTGCCGTGATCTCGGCCGGGGTGTGGCGGTTGCCGATGTGCCAGGCGACGCGCATCAGCCGCAGCGGGTTCTCGGCGCGGATCTCGAGCAGGCTCTGCGGCGCGGCCTTGACCAGCACCAGCCGGCCGTCCTCCAGCTTGACGGCGTCGCCGTCCCCGATCGCGGTGGCCTTGTCGAGATCGAGCAGGATGCCGAGCCCGCCATCGGCCTTGAGCGCGAGGCGCCGGCGATTGCGGTCGTCATGGTCGAGCGTCAGCGTGTCGACGACGCGGTCTGACCTGACGGCGGCCTTGCGAACGACGGAGGTGGCGCGAAGCATGATAAGATATCCGTGACAGATCGTGGATCAGAGGCGGTCGATCGACCGCGGTTCGACCACTTCGATCACCGCCGGCGTCGTGGCGCAAGCCCTGACCGTCTCCAGAAAGGCGAGCATATGATCCGAACGCATATGGCGGTCGATATCGGCGCGGGTCTCCCAGCTCTCATAGGACACGAAGCGGCCCGGCTGGGTCAGGCTCTCGTGAATCTCGTAGGCGAGGCAGCCCTGCTCTTTCCGGGTGGCCTCGATGCAGTCGACAGCGGCAGCGACGAACGGCTCCCAGGCGTCGGGACGGGTCTCGACGCGGGCAATGACGATGAAAGGCTCGGACAAAAGGCCAGGCTCCGAAACGTGACGGACATAAGTCCGGCTACGCGGTGGAGCTGGGTGCGGATGCAATCAGCCCGTGACAAAGCCGCGCGGCGTTTCCTGAGCCGATCCGTCAGGTCCCGCGCGTCCGATCGGGCAGGGCGTCGATCGCCTCGTCGGCCCCCTGATCGGATCCCAGGACGCCTTCACGCAGGACCTTGGTCGCCGCCCGCGCCTTGTCGTCCGGCGAGGTCGGGATCGGCGCCGTCTCCGGCGTGGCCGTCAGACCGATCTCGTCCGGCTTCCTGCCATCGTTGCGGGCGGTGGCGGCGAAGGTGGCGAGGGCCTCGGGCTGCTGTCCTTTGGTGGCGTTCTCGTCGGCCATGGCGGATCTCCCTGTTTCGTCAGGTGAGAAACGTCGGGGCCGTGCGCGGAGTTCCGCTTCGTCAAGGCTGGTTCGTCATTGCGAGCGCAGCGAAGCAATCCCKAGC
>NNBT01003790.1_pt1 | contig 12884 bp, 17 predicted proteins | sample 1173831 | NCBI WGS metagenome assembly NNBT01 (sample SAMN07173936, study PRJNA388173) | plant metagenome | isolation source: symbiotic tissue sample KVJ10 | place: Norway: Troms, Kvaloya island | reverse complement strand
CCATTCAATAGGCGCGAACGGGCAGCCCTGCCCGCGTTTCACGAATTTATTGGGTCCCGGCTTTTGCCGGGATGACGGTTAATGGCTTGATGGATTTGATATGTGGCAAGCAGCGCTGCGCCTGGTACTTCAGTCCGTTAGCATGAAGTAGAAAAACGCGAATGCCATAGCGAGGCAACACACGCCTGAGAGTCTGATCGATGCGAGCTCGGTTGCGTCCGAGAGAAGCTTGGGCTGGGGCCCAAATATAGGCGGCCTGTCATAGAAGGCCCTAATGGCTGGTGCTTTTGTTGACCGCCAGAATCCCGAATGCGGCGAGGAACAAGACGAAAAGATAAAAAGCGATCATCATCAGAGTTCACCCCCTCCACTTCACCCACGGCCCATGCGCATCACCTGTCGCGAGAAGATGATCGTCGCCGGGCCAGACGCGGATGCGGAGCGAGATAGTCTTTTCGAGCTCGGGGTCGGCCTCGAAACGCATCCAGGCGAGCGGGGCGTCGCGGGTCGCCGCGGCCCCGATCCGCTCCATATGCGCGGCGATCCGGTCCTGGGCCGCTTTGGGGAAATACTGGAAGGCGATGGAGTGGAAGAGGACCTGCATCTCGCCCCAGGCCGGCGTCGCGCCGATGCGGCTTTCGACCCAGACCGCCGCATCGCGTTTCTCGACATGAACGGGATGATGCTGGGCGATGGCGAAGGCGGCGTTCAGGCGCTTCACCCGCGGGGCCTGATCAGGCCAGACATAGGCCAGGAGCCGCTCGCGGTCCTGCGGCAGCGACACATCGAGCGGCGCGAGATCGCAGCCGGCACGCGCCACCACGCGCGGCGTCAGCGTCGGCGGTGAGTTGCCCTCCCATTCCGGCGTCAGGAACAAGGCCGCCCCCATCGCGCCATAGACATCCTCGCCGAAGCGATAGGCATAACGGTCGAGATTGAGATTGAGCCCGGCGCTGGCGCCGACCTCGTAAAGACGCATCGGCAAGGGGAAATGCGCCCACAGCCAGCACAGGCCGGCATACAGGATCGAGGAGCGGCCGACCTCGTTGGTCTGCGGCGCCAGATCGAGCCAGGGCTCGATCTCGGGCCCGGCGGTGATCAAGGCCTTCGCCACCCCTGCCCACAAAGCCTCACCGTCGGGCAGCGGGTTGGGGGGATAGAGCCGCGCCAGCTCGGGCAAGCGGCCCTTGCGGACCAGGCCATTGAGCGCGCCTGCGAAACGCAGAGGCACCGAGTCGGCCTTCGCGTCCGGATCGCCCTGCCAGGATAGAATGGTCTCGCCGACGGAGGTCGACCGGTCGAGCCTTTCGGCGGCCAGCGCACACAGGAGCGCAGTGAAGGGAGAGCCCAGAGTCCGGCACCATTCCGCCTGGATGCGGAAGGCGGCGCGGACTCTCGCCTCGCTCTCTTCAGGGGAGGTTTCGACCTTACTCGGCCGCCTCCCGCCGTTGTCCTTTTTTCCCGTCACCCAGATATGACTCCATGGAATCGTCCATGGCGTCAACCCACGGCGTGTGGTGGGCAGGAGACATGGTGCCGGTCATCAGGGACCGGTAGGCATGGTTGCGGAAACCCATGATGTCTTCCGCCTTGTGGTGCTCCCACTCCATGAAGGTCTTGTTGGTCGCCTCGATATCGAACTTGGGATAATCGATGTCCTCCAACAGCTCCTTCACATAGTCGCCCTGATACCAGATCATCTGCTCGGCATCGGCGAGCTTCTCCTCACGCTTGCGCCAAGCCTTGCTGTGCTTGGCCATCTTGTCCTTCGTGGGCAGCTTGATGCGGCCCATGATGACGTCGCGGGCATACCAGGCCTGGGCGTCGAACATGTTGAAGGTATAGAACTGGTCCTGCATGCCGATATAGAAGAGCCGCGGATTCTCCTCCCACACGACCCCCTTATAGAGGCCCAGGGGCCACAGGCGGTTCGCGGTCTTGAGGCGCAGATCGTCGGTGAGGAAGGGGAAGTGATGCAGATAGCCGGTGCACAGGATGATGGCGTCGACTTCCTTGCTCGTGCCGTCCTTGAAATGCGCCGTCTTGTTGACGAGCTTCTGGAGCAGCGGACGCTCCTTGAAATTATCCGGCCATTTGAAGCCCATCGGCTTCGAGCGGTAGCTGGTGGTGACCGATTTAGCCCCGTATTTCCAGCATTGCGAGCCGATATCCTCGGCCGAATAGCTGCGGCCGACGATCAGCACGTCCTTACCCTTGAATTCGAGCGCGTCGCGGAAATCGTGGCTGTGCATCACACGGCCGTTGAAGGTCGGCAGGCCATCGAAATACGGGACATTCGGCGTCGAGAAGTGGCCTGACGCCACCACGACATAATCGAATTCCTCCGCATACATACGATCCTTCTTGCGGTCATGCGCGGTGACGGTGAACTTCTTGGTCTTCTTGCTGTAGGTCACCATGCGGACGGGGGTGCAGAAGCGCACCCATTTGCGCACGCCGGCTTTCTGCACGCGGCCCTTGATGTAGTCCCACAGAACGGCGCGCGGCGGATAAGAGGCGATCGGCTTGCCGAAATGCTCCTCGAATGTGTAGTCGGCGAATTCGAGGCATTCCTTGGGACCGTTGGACCACAGATAGCGGTACATGCTGCCATGCACGGGCTCGCCATGCTCGTCGAGGCCGGTGCGCCAGGTGTAGTTCCACAGGCCGCCCCAATCCTCCTGCTTCTCGAAACAGACCACTTCGGGGATCTTGGCCCCTTTCTTCCGGGCCGACTGGAATGCCCGCAATTGCGCCAAGCCGGAGGGTCCCGCACCAATCACCGCAACTCTTGTCATTTCCTAGGCTCTCCTCAGTTGCCGGCCCTGCCCCCATGGCGGGCGGGCATTATTTATTTTTGACTTGCCGACCAATTCTGACCACTATTAGGCCAATTCTGAACCAATTTTGCAATCGGAAAGAACATGTTGCACTGCGACATTGGTCGGATCAGGTTGGAATTAATGAAACGACTCTCCAATAGCGAACTCAAGAGCAATTTTATTGCCTGGCAGTGCCGGCTCCGGCAGATGGCCATGCGCGATCATGGCGGCACGCCGATGCCGGGCTTCCGGCCGCAGGTCTTAAGCCTCAAGGGCGAGATCGTCGTCCCCGAGATGACCATCCTCCTGGTGCCCAACAACCCGGAGGAAAGCACCGCCTTCTTCAAGTTCCAGCTTCAGAAGACCAATGACCACCGCCAAGCCTTCGAGGCCGGGCTCAAATATCTGGCGGCGGATTTCTACCAGCTGCCGGAACTCTTCTCCGACGAGATCACCGCGGTCTTCGCCAAGGGTTCGGCCACCGCCGAGCGGCTGGTGAAGCTCAAGACGGTGCTGCTCGATTTCGAGCAATATGCCCAGCGCTACCGCCTCTCCTGCACGGTGAAACGGCTTCCGCCGCGCGACATCTCGCGCGAGGCGAGCCTGTGGCACAACCGGCTGTTCAATCCCAATCTCGGCAATGACGCCGAGGTCCTGAGCTTCAGGCCCAATTGGAAGAACGCCATGGCCGAGCCCTGGCCCGACTGAAACCATGCTGACCGTTCGTGAAGCCAGGACGGACAAGACGCGGCTCATCATCGACCGGCTGTGGTGCGTGACGGACCCCACAGCCGATGGCGAGGAGACGATCCTGCCCTCGGGGCGCGTGCAGATCATCTTCAGCCTCTCGGGACTGCCGCTCGGCGACGCGTTGTCGATTGTTCAAGGCCCGTCGACACAGCCGCGCCGCGTCTCACGCAAGTCGCAAACGGCGCTGTGCGGCGTGAGCTTCAAGCCCGGCGGCGCGGCGGCCCTGCTCGGACCGATCGCTGGCCTCACCGATCGTGTCGTCGACCTCGCGCGCGTCTGGCGGGGTGATGTCACGCAGCTGCGCGAGCGGCTCGAAGCCCTCGACATACCTGAAGCGAGGCTCGATCTGCTCGAAGCCGAGATCGAAAGGCGAATTGGCGACACGACTGAGGCGGCCATGGTCACGCGCGGGCTGGAACTGCTGAGAGAGGGTCTCGCCATCAAGGATGTGTGTGCGGAGAGCGGGCTGTCGCCGCATCTCTTCAGAAAGCTCTTCCTCAGGAATGTCGGCCTCACACCGAAACACTATCTGAGGATCGAGAGATTCCGGGCGGCGCTCGATCTGCTGTCGCCGGGCGCATCCCTTTCCGATGTGGCCTTCCAGGCGCAGTTTGCCGACCAGCCGCATATGACACGCGAGATCGAGCAGTTCGCTTCGATGACCCCCGGCCGGCTCAAAACCAGCCAGCGGCCTTATGCCGGTCATGTCCGCGACAACGACCGTTAGTTTTCATTCAAGACGGATCCGGATCGGCACACGTAAAGTCGCCTCTCTGGAGGTACCGAAATGACCGTCTTGCGTATCGTAGCGAATATCGCGACCGCCGATGTCGTGAAGCTGCGAAAATTCTATGCCGAGCTGCTGGGGCTCGAAACCGTGATGGATCATGGCTGGTTCGTGACCTTGGCGTCCGACGAAACGACAACGCCGCAAATCGGCCTCGCCAGCGAAGGCGGCTCCGGCGCACCAGTGCCAGATCTCTCGATCGAGGTCGATGATGTGGAGGAGATCCATCGGCGCGCCAGGAAGATGGGCTGCAAGTTGGTCTATGAGATCACCGACGAACCCTGGGGTGTGCGGCGTTTCTTCATCGCCGATCCCGCGGGCAAGATCCTGAACATTCTCTCACATCTTTAAAATTCGATCTTTACCGAAGCGGCGCTGCGCCGGGCTTCGCCATGATGAACGGCTTCGATATTGTTGCCGTCGAGATCGAGCAGGAAGGCGGCGTAATAGCCCGGATGATAGGGCCGCTCGCCGGGCGCGCCATTGTCACGGCCGCCGGCAGCGAGGCCGGCCTTGTAGAAGGCATCGACCGCGGCGCGGTCCTTGGCCTGGAAAGCCAGATGATGGCGGCCGGTCAATTGACCGCTCGCCGCGCGGCTGTCGGCGGTCGAAACAAAAAGCTCGTCGGCCCAGAAATAGGTGTCGGCCGATCCGCCAATCGGAACATCCAGCACCTTCAGCACGGCTTCGTAGAATTTTCGGCTGGCGGCGAGGTCCCGCACCACCAGCTGGATATGGTCGATCAGACGGCCGCGATGTAGTTCCATGACGTGCCCCGATGAATGTCGGCGCGCCTACCAGGCGAGCCAGCGACGTCCGGCAAAATAGCCGACGACGGTGACGAGGCCAATGGCGATCGAATACCAGGTAATCACGAAGAGCGGGCTGTCATCGGTGCAATGACTGGCATAAAGCGTCGCGGCGATGGCGCCTGCGGCGAGACCGGCCAGCGCTCCGGCTTGCCCCGGATTGGCCGGCGCCGCCCGCCGCAAGGCCGTCAGAAAGGCCGCCAAAGGAACGATCGCGAGCGAAGGGATCACCGTCAGGCAGATCCACCAGTTCTTGCCGATGAGACGCGGCAGCCAGGTCGAGGACGGCATGACCGAAAGCTCCGCCACCACAGCCAGCACAATGAGAACCGGGGCAGCGGCGAGCGCCAGAAGGCGCAGGCCCGGCACGGCTTCCGGCCGGATGACGGTGAAGATGAGCCAGATCGCGGTCGCCGCCAAAGTGAGCGTGAAGACGAACTTGAACAGAAAGCGATAGGTTTCCGCCGCCGTGGCGATATCGGCGCGGTAGCCGAGAATGGTCATGAACAGGATGGCGGCGACGAGCGAACCGCCCAGAAGCGCGGCCGACAAGGCAGCACGCGGCCTTCCCGTGGTGGCGGCGCGGTCGTGCACCAAGGCCTCGATGAGATCGTCGGTCTTCACTTGTCGCTCTCCCGGTAGATCGCGGACAGCGCCTTGACCGCGCGATGCAAGGTCACGCGGATGGCCCCCTCGGTCATGTTCAGTCGTTCCGCCGTCTGGCGCACCGAGGCCCCCTCGACGGCCAATGCGCGCACCACATTACGCTGTTTTTCATTCAGGCTCTCCAGCATGCGGCCGATGTCATGACCATCGAGCCCCGCCGACGGCTCCTCCGCCGCCAGAATCTCGGCCATGTCCTCGACCGGCACTTCTATGCGATGACCACGGCGGCGCATCTGATCGATGAATTTGTTGCGGGCGATGGCCGATATCCAGGGGCCGATGGGCCGGTCGCTGTCCCAGGTCTGGCGCTTGAGATGGATGGCGAGCAGCGTATCCTGCACCACATCCTCGGCATCGTTCGCCGAGAGGCCGTAGCGCGCCAGGCTGCGGCGGGCCATGGCGCGAAGGGCCGGCGTCACCGCTTTCAGGAAGGTCCTGTAAGCGGTCTCATCGCCAGCCGTCGCGGCGCGCATCAGCACGGCCCATTGCTCCTCGTCAGCGTTCATATGCCCGGTCATTCCCTTCTTCGCCGGTCGCGGCCAATTCGTTACAGCCTATCCCGCCAACAGTTTTTTTGTACAGGCTGTAATGCTCTGCCCCTTTCCTCCCGAATACCCCTCTGTGGGCCGACGAGGCTCACGATATCTCAGGAGGAGACCCATGAACCGTCGTTCCCTCAACCTCGCTCTGGCCGGATCGCTCGCTTCCGCCCTAACTCTTCTCGCGCTCCCGGCCAAGGCCCAGGAGACCGAGAAATGTTATGGCGTGGCGATGAAGGGCCAGAATGACTGCAAGGCCGGCATGCATGACTGCAAAGGCATGTCGACCACCGACTATGATACCGAATCCTTCAAGCTCGTTCCCAAGGGCACCTGCACGTCGATGGAGACGCCCAAGGGCAAGGGCACGCTGGAGCCGATGAAGTCGTAATGGCCTCCTTCGCCTCCAAAGCCGTGCTGGCCGCTTCGCTCGCCGCCGCCGTTTCTCTCCTCACTATGCCGCAGGCCTCGGCCGACGGCGAGAAGGAGAAATGCTACGGCGTGGCGCTCAAGGGCCAGAATGACTGCGCCGCCGGGCCCGGCACCACCTGTGCCGGGACATCCAAGGTGGACTATCAAGGCAACGCCTGGAAGCTGGTTCCCAAGGGTACCTGCGTGACGATGCAGACGCCCCTCGGACCGGGTTCTCTCGAGCCCATCACGCGGCCGTCCTGACGCTGCAATCGCGGCGGGGACACCCCGCCGCGACTTCCTGTATCGGAGGTCATCGATGAACCACACGCAGCTTCCAACTCATGCCGGCGTCGGCTTCAAGCCGCAGCACTTCGAAGCGATCGCCGAGACGCGACAGCCGATCGGGTTTTTCGAAGTCCATGCCGAGAACTATATGGGCGATGGCGGCCCGCCGCATGCGCAGCTTACCCATATCAGAGAAAATTATGCTCTGTCGCTGCATGGTGTCGGCCTGTCGATCGGCACGGCGCAGGATCTCGACCGCGACCATCTCGCCCGCCTGAAGTCTCTGTGCGAGCGCTATCAGCCGGAGAGCTTCTCCGAACATCTCGCCTGGTCGACCCACGATACGACCTTCCTCAACGACCTGCTGCCACTTCCCTATACACAGGAGACCTTGCGCCGCATCGTGGAGCATATCGATGAGGTGCAGGAAGCGCTCGGCCGCCAGATGCTGCTCGAAAATCCGGCGACCTATCTGCTTTTTGCCGAAAGCACGATCCCCGAAACCGAGTTCCTGGCCGAGATCGCGCGCCGCACCGGCTGCGGCCTGCTGCTCGACGTCAACAATGTCTTCGTCTCCGCCACCAATCACGGGCTCGACGCGGCAGCCTATCTCAAGGCCTTCCCGCTCGCGCAGGTCGGCGAGATCCACTTGAGCGGCCATGCGGTGACGCAGGACGAGACCGGCGCCCCGCTGCTCATCGACACCCACGACACGCATGTCGCCGATCCGGTCTGGGCGCTTTATGAAAGCGTGATCGGGCGCGCCGGCCCGCTCGCGAGCCTGGTCGAATGGGACGACAATATTCCGGCCTGGCCGGTCCTCGCCCGCGAGGCCCAGGCGGCGCAGGCGGTCCTCGACAGGGCCCGGCGCCCGGCGGCCGCGTGAGGCCCACCATGATGACCATCACCCAAGCACGTTTCGCCGAAGGCCTGCTCGACCGGACAAGGCCGGTGCCGGCCGATGTCTTGTCGTGGACGGGAGCCCTGCCGGTCAGACGTTACGGCGTCTATCGCAACAATGTGGCGACCGGTCTCGCCCGCGCGCTGGCGGCGCGTTTTCCCATCACCGAAAAGATCGTCGGCGAGGAATTCTTCACCGCGATGGCGCGTGACTTCGTGCTCGCGCATCCGCCGACCTCGCCGGTTTTGCTCCATTATGGCTCGGACTTCGCCGGTTTCGTCGCGGGTTTCGCACCCGCCGCGAGCCTGCCCTATCTCTCTGATATCGTGCGGCTGGAGGATGCGCAGATCCGCGCCTATCACGCGCGCGATCTCACACCGATCGCGCCCAATGTGCTGACGCGCATCACGCCCGAACGCCTGAGCGGCCTCTCCTTCCGCTTCCATCCGGCGGTGAGCATCATACGCTCGGCCTTTCCGATCGCGACGATCTGGTCGATGAATGCCGGCGCTTTCCCGCTCGCCCCGATCGCGGATTGGCATGCGGAAGACGCCCTGGTGACGCGGCCGGAGCTCTCAGTCGTCACCCGACAGATCTCGCCCGGCAGCGCCGTTTTCCTGCTCGCCTTGATGCGTGATGCGACGCTTGGCGAAGCCTTCGACGCGGCAGTCGAGGCCGATGCCGAATTCGATCTCGGCCTAAACCTCGCCGAGCTGATGCGCTCCGGCGCGCTGATCGACATCGTCGCCGAGCCATCCCTGGAGGCCTGAATGGTACTTGTCGAGGAAGCCATCGCGCTGTTCGAGCGCATCCCCTATGCGCTCATCGCCCTTATCGCCCGGGTGGCGCCCGCCGCCGTCTTCTGGCAGTCGGGCCAGACGAAGCTCGAGGGCTGGCGCGTTTCCGAGAATGCGATCTATCTGTTCCGCGAGGAATACAAGCTGCCGCTGATCGATCCTACGATCGCGGCCCATCTCGCCGCCTTCGCCGAGCATTTCTTCCCCATCCTGCTGGTGCTGGGCCTCGCCACCCGTTTCGCCGCGCTGGCGCTGCTCGGCATGACGCTCGTCATCGAAATCTTCGTCTATCCCGACGCCTGGCCGACCCACGGCACATGGGCCGCCTGTTTCCTGATCCTTATGGCGCAAGGCGGCGGCGCGCTGTCGCTCGACCACTTGATCTGGAGACGCCCGGCCGCGGGCTAGAGCGGTGGTGGCTGAGGCGCTGAATCGGCGCAGCCCGCCACCTGCTGATCGAAATCGATGATCGATCCGGTCATCATGCCGGACTCGTCGCTGGCGAGATAAGCGATGGCGCGCGAAACCTCGTCCGTCTTGAGGAGCCGGCCGAAAGGCAACTTCTCCTCCGCTTCGGAGAGCCAGCCGTCCTCGGCATTATGGTAGGTCTTCATGATGCGGTCCTCGCCCGGCGTGTCCATCCAGCCGATGCATAGGCCGTTGACCCTGATGCGATGGCGCATGAGGCTGAAGGCGACATTCTTGGTGAGGGTGATGAGCGCGCCCTTGGAGGCGCAATAAGCGGTGATGAAAGTCTGGCCGCCATGGCCCGACATCGAGATGATATTGACGATGGTGCCACCCGATTTCTCGCGCCGCATCAGCTTGGCGGCGTCCTGCATCAGGAAAAACGGCGCCCTGACATTGACGGCGAACATCTGGTCGAAGAGCTCCGGGCTCGTATCCCAGATGGTGCCGCGGTCGGTGATGCCGGCGACATTGACGAGGATGTCGGCACGGCCGAAGGCCTTGTCGGCGGCGGCAACCACGGCGCGGCTGTCCTCGACGGTGCCGAGATCCGCTTTCACGAAGACCGTCTTGACGCCCCTCTTGTCGAGCGCCGCCTTGACCTTCTCGCCGTTCTTTGCGTTACGGCCACAGATCACCAGGCCTGTGGCGCCGCGATCGGCGAAAAGATGAGCGGTCGCCTCGCCCAGGCCCTGTGTGCCACCGGTGATGATGGCGACTTTTCCTTCGAGTGATGAAAGCTTATAGGCGCCGGCACTGGTCATAGGCAGGATCCTCGCTGAAAGACTGGAAAAGCCAATCTAGCGGAAGTTCTTGGTTTTTCACCATCCGATCCAGCATGGTATAGCCACTGGAGCGCGCCTTGTCCGGCGTGATAGGCTTCCATCATGCCGCGCTACCAGATTATCGAAGCTCCTTCCGCGCTCGGCCTGTGGCTGTCGGGCGTCCAGGATGCGCCGCGCGTGCTTCTGGAGATGGGGCTCGGCACCGGACTAGGTATCGAGCAGACGACCCGGCTCGAGGCGCCGCCCTACGATCCACTGCGCGATCCGCAGACCCGGCTGCTCAACCCGGCAGGGCTTCTCGGCTACAGCCAGCTTCTCGCCCGCGAAGTGTGGAACGCGGTCGAGGACGGCGCGACGCCGATCGTGCTCGGCGGCGACTGCAGCATCCTCATCGGTCCAGCTTTGGCGCTGCGCCAGCGCGGCCACCACGGGCTGCTCTTCGCCGACGGCCATATGGACTACTGGGATGCGGCGCTCGAGCCCTATGGCGAGGCGGCGTCCATGGATCTCGCTCTGGTGACGGGACATGGTCCCGCCCTGCTCTCCGATATCGACGGGCTTGGCCCCTATTTCCGGCCACAGGACTGCGTCGCCTATGGCACGCGCGATCACCTCTACAGCAGCGATTTCATCGAGACACCCTATCCGGCCGAGATCATGCGCCTCGATGTCCATGAGGCGCATGCCTTAGGCGCCGCCGGCGTCGACCAGGCGCTGGCGCGGCTGGCCCATGAGCGGCTCGAGGGTTTCTGGATCCATTTCGATGTCGATGTGCTCGCCGACGAGATCATGCCGGCGGTCGACTACCGGATGAAAAACGGGCTCACCTTCGATGAGCTGAAGCGCCTGTTCGGCAGCGCCTTCGCGACGGGCAAGGTCAAGGGCATGACGCTCACCATCTACAACCCCAATCTCGACCCACAACGCATGATCGCACGCAATCTCGTCGGAACGCTGCTGGATATCCTGCGGCCCTAATCAGGCTCCTCCGGAAACTGCACCGCCGCTTCGGGAATATCGAACCCCGGCAGCTTGCGCGACGTCCAGATGTGGATGGCATTGGAAAAATCGACTGGCTCGTCCAGCGAGCCCGCCTTGACGGACAGGCTGTCGGCGACGCCTTCCCGCTCATGCCACAGGCGCGAGCCGCAGGTGGGGCAGAAGAAGCAGCGCAGCCGGCGGCCGCTGTCGGCGCAGCGCGTCCAGCATTCCGGCGCACCTCTCGTCACCCGGAAGCTTGCGCGCGGCACGATGTAGGACATGCCGAAAGCCGATGCCGATTGCTTGCGGCATTCGGTGCAATGGCAGGCGTAAAGGGCCAGGGCTTCGCCGGCACATTCATACCGCACCGCGCCGCATTGGCATCCACCGGTTCGTGTCATGCCATGATTTTATGGCAGCGGCCGCGGGTGATCAACGACCACCCGCCTGAATCACCCGACCTTGCGATAGGCCTTGTTCAGCTGGACCATCGGATGTTTAGGCGACATCTGGAACTTGATCAGCAATTCACGCGCCATCATGTCGCGATCCTGCTGGTTGTTCGGCAGTTTCACATTCTTCGGAATGCGCACCCAGCCATTGCAGTTGCGATCGAAGATCGCCGGCTCGCCCTCCTCGTAGCCCATGTGAACGTCCTCGAGCCAGTTGAGGTCGTCCCAGCCCATGAACTCCATATAGCCTTTGAGGAAGGGCGTGAGACGCGCGTAATCCGGGATCAGGTTCACGTCATAGCGGTAACCGATATGCTGGCCGATCTCCTTCTCGCGCGAGGAGGAAAGGCCGGCCTTGTCCTTGATGAACTGGTCGACCGACTTGATGTCCGAGCCTTTGTAGCTTGTGCCTGCCATAGATGTTCTCCTTCGCAGAGAAGCCGATCAATATTTGTGGTAGTTGCCGCCTTCGAGGCCGACCGTGTAGTTGGTGCCGGCGAGCGGCACCTTGCACATGGCCGAAGCTTCCATGGTGAGGGCCGCAAGGTCCTCGGGCTCGAGCGAATGGATATTCGTCTTGCCACAGGCACGGGCCAGCAACTGGGCTTCCATGGTGAGTGTGTGGAGGAAGTTGTAGACGCGCTCGGCCGCCTTGTCGGGGTCGAGGCGCTGGCGCAGCACCGGGTCCTGCGTCGCGACGCCGACCGGGCAGCGCCCGGTATGGCAGTGATAGCAGAAGCCCGCATCGACGCCGATCTCGGCCGGATAGTCGGTCACGCCGTCGATATGTTTATTGCAGTTGAGCGCCATCAGCACCGAATGGCCGATGGCAATGGCATCGGCGCCGAGCGCCAGAGCCTTGGCGACGTCACCACCATTCCTGATGCCACCGGCGTAGACGAGCGAGATCTCGCCCTTCTTGCCGAGTTCGTCGATGGCGCGGCGCGCCTCGCGGATCGCGGCGATGCCGGGAACACCCGTATCCTCGGTCGCAATATGCGGGCCCGCACCGGTGCCGCCTTCCATGGCGTCGATATAGATCGAGTCCGGATCACACTTCACCGCCATGCGCACGTCGTCATAGACACGCGCGGCGCCGAGCTTGAGCTGGATCGGGATCTCCCAATTGGTCGCTTCACGGATCTCCTGGATCTTGAGCGCAAGGTCGTCGGGTCCGAGCCAGTCGGGGTGACGCGCAGGCGAACGCTGGTCGATACCGGCCGGCAGCGAGCGCATCTCGGCGACCTGGTCGGTCACCTTCTGGCCCATCAGATGGCCACCGAGGCCGACCTTGCAGCCCTGACCGATGAAGAATTCGCAGGCATCGGCGAGACGCAGATGGTGCGGGTTGAAGCCGTAGCGCGACTGGATGCACTGGTAGAACCATTTCATCGAATAACGCCGCTCGTMGGGAATCATGCCGCCCTC
>NNBT01003181.1_pt1 | contig 12934 bp, 10 predicted proteins | sample 1173831 | NCBI WGS metagenome assembly NNBT01 (sample SAMN07173936, study PRJNA388173) | plant metagenome | isolation source: symbiotic tissue sample KVJ10 | place: Norway: Troms, Kvaloya island | reverse complement strand
TTTCTGTTCCGTGATCCCGCCATACATGACGAAGATCATATATTCGACATTGAGCTCGTCCTTCAATCGCTGAATTTCTTCGCCCACCGTGTCGGGGGTACCGACGATCTGGAAACCCGACGCGATCATCTGCTCGAAGGTCTTAGGGACCGGGCCCTCCTGGCCCTTCATGCGAAGCGCCTCGAAGAAGCCGAACTCACCCAGCCAATGAGTCCAGAAGGCCGCTCCCTGGCGCGCCGTCTCCATCGCCTCCTCATGCGTGCGCCCGACCGCGAGGTTGCGGCACAGAGCGACGCCGCCACCCGGCGAATATTCGCCGAAGCGTAAGCTTCGCCCGTGTTTCGCGGCTTCATCCATATAGGCCTGGAACACCCAGCGCACGATGTCGAGATTGGCGGCGAGTGTCACCACCGAGCTGCCGATCCGGGCCGACCAGTTGAGCGTTTCGGGACTCTGGGTGAGCGTGGTGAAGAGCGGCGGATGCGGACTCTGCCGGGGCTTCGGCACCGTCGCCACCTGCTTGAGCGCTCCGCCCGCGACACCGGCATTGAGCTTGGCCGAGATCGGGTGCTTCCATTCGAGGCCGCGCGGCGGCACCGTGATGAACTCGCCTTCGAAGTCCCACAGATCCTCGGTCCACGATCGGCGCATCACCTCGAACCACTCTTCGACGATGCGCCGGTTCGTCGCCTCCGTCTCGGCTTTGCCGGTACCGGCGGCATTGGCGCGGTAATGCTGTCCCATGACGCCGACCGATCGCGGCTGGTAGCCGCGGCTCAGGCCGATATCGAGCCGTCCGCCGGTCAAATGATCGGCCATGGCGATGTCTTCGGCGAGCCGCAGCGGATTCCAGTTGGGCAGCACCAGGCCCATCTGGCCTTGCCGGAGCCGTTTGGTGTGCTGGGCGAGATAGATGTTGAGCATCAAGGGATTGGGCGTGACGTGATAACCCTCGATCTCGAAATGATGCTCGGCGAACATCATCGAGGTCCAGCCGGTTTCATCGGCACAGATCGCCTGCTCGCGCAGTTCCTCGATGGTGTTGGCGTAACGTTGTCGGTCCAGTCCCCACAGGCCGGTACCGAGCTCCGTCTCCGATGCAACGGCGACGGGGTAAAACATCCCGAATTTCACAGCGAGCCCTCTCAAAGATCGCGTTTAGATGCGCCTCCGAGTTGCTTCCGAAGTGGCCGGAACGTCAATTGGCGATCTTGCGCCTGGCGCAAGAAGGATCGAATTTAAGGTTTTCGCGATTGGGCGCGGTACTCGCGCGGCGACACGCCATAGCGCGCCTTGAACACCTTGCTGAAATGCGAGATCTCGCGAAAACCCCAGTCGAAGGCGATCTCGGAAATGCTCTGGCGGTCATGCAGCGTATTGGCGAGAACGCGCCGGCACGCTTCCAGCCGTTCGGCCAGGATCCAGGCGCCGAAGGTCGTGCCCATGCGCTGGAAGCGTAAGTGCAGCGTGCGCACCGAGATGCGCAATTGCGCCGCCGCCCAGGGCGGCGCGAGATCGGGCTGATGCAGATTCTTCCTGAGGAAGGCGAGCAGCGTGTCGGTCGGCAGCTCGCAGGTCTGGCGTTCGAAGGACGAAGGCGCGCTGGCGAGGGCCAAGAGATTGCAGACATTCTCGACCAGGAGATCGCTGGCATCCGCGCCGAGAGCCGGATCGGCGCAGAGTTGTACCAGATGCGCGCGCGCCAGCCCTGCATAGACACCATCGCCGGTCACCTTCATCGGTGGCGAGCGCTTGAGCCAAGGGGCTTTCTCCTCGAGCCGGCGGCGCGGCACGAGCGCCAGCGTGCGGCGCACCGGTGTCGGGAACTCGACGGAGAAGGATTTTTCAACGTCGACAATGGCGATCTCGCCGGCATCGAGAAGCAGCGATGTATCGCCCTGGACGATGTGGCTTTGCCCTTCCTCCTGCCAACTCACCAGATAACCCTCCTCGCCTGAGCGCAGGACATGGTTGCGCTGGCGCAGGATGCGATGCGGCCTGGACGCGAAGCGCGCCACTTTCGTGGGGCCGCTGGCGAAGCCGGAAATACGCGCTTCAAAGCTTTCCGATCCGCGGCGCTCGGCATCGACATGGAGGATCGCCTGGCAGACCGCATCGCGCCAGTAGGAAAAGCGCAAGCGGGCTTCCGCATCACCTGTCGACCAGATTGTTGGGTTCATCTGAAACCTCGAGCTTCCGACAACTTACTCCATCTGCGCGTCGAGACAACTCGCCCTGCGCTGCCGGATAAGACGGCGCAGGAATGATCATCTAGACCTCGGGCTTCCCACCATGACAGGAGGCGCCGATGGATGCCCGCACTTCCGACCTGACCGCATTTCTCGGCGGGGCTCGCTCCCTCCTCGGTGAAGAGGGCGTCAATCACAGCGACGAGACGCTGCGCCGATATGGCGAGAACACCTTGCCGGGCGGCGATGTCCGGCCGGCCGCGGTGATCTATCCGGACTCGACGGCGCAGGTTCAGGCGATCGTCCGCCTCGCCAATGAACATAGAGTGCCGCTCTATCCGGTGAGCACTGGCAACAATATCGGGCTCGGCAGCCGCTCGGCCAGTGCGCCGGGCCAGGTGGTGGCCGATCTCGGCCGCCGCATGAATCGTATACTCGAGGTCAACGAGACTCTGGCCTATGCGGTGGTGGAGCCCGGCGTCACCTACCAGGCGATGTATGACGAGCTGGTGCGGCGCGGCAACAAGCTCATGCTCGACGTCACCTCGGGCCCGCCGCAAGGCGGTATGCTCGGCAATGCGCTCGACAAGGGTGCCGGCTACGGACCTTATTTCGATCATTTCGGTTTCTCCTGCGGCATGGAAGTGGTGCTGGCGAATGGCGAGATTCTGCGCACCGGCGATGGCGCGCTCGACAGCCCCGACATCTCCAACTGGCATACGTCGAAATATTCCTTCGGCCCCATTCTCGACGGCCTGTTCACCCAGTCGAATTACGGCATCGTCACCCGCATGGGCATCTGGCTGCTGCCGCGTCCGCCCGCCATCCGCTCCTTCCATTTCGCCTATGACGACGACGACGACCTGGCCGAGATCGTCGATCTGTGCCGGCCGTTGAAGCTGTCGAACTTCGTGCCCACCCTCTTCCGTGTCACCAACGACCTCTATCTGTGCGGCACCGAGGGCGAGAGCCCGGAATATCGTGCCAGCGGCGGCAAACGCTCCATCTCCGCCGAAGGCCGGCGCGCCTTGCGCCGGAAGCACGGCCTCGGTGCCTGGAATATCTCGGGTGCGTTCTACGGCCCGAGCCATGCGGCGATGGAGCCGATGATCGAGCGGGTGCGCGCCCATTTCGGCCAGTCCGGCAGAGCGCGCTACATTCCGCATGAGGAGGCGCAGGCCATCGCACCGCTCGCCATCGCCATCAACGCCTTTTCCGGCGTGCCGGGCCATGGCGAGCTGGGATTGCTCAAATGGCGGCCGGGCGGCGGCAACAGCTGGTTCCTGCCGGGCACGCCGATGATCGGCACGGTCGCCAACGAGTTCCAGCATCTCTGCCGCGGCATCTATGAGGAGCACGGGCTCGACTACACGGTGATGAATGTCTGCTCGGCCCGTTTCGCCCGCGGGCTGCATGTCCTGGGCTTTAATCGCGAAGACGAGGATGAGCGCCTGAGGGCCCAGGCCTGTTACCGCAAGATGGCCGAGGAAGTGGCGCGCCGCGGCGTCTATGTCGGCCGCGCTCCGGTCGATTTTCACGAGTTCCACATGGCCCAGGCCATCGCCCCGTTCCGGGACGCCTGCGCCGGGATCAAGGACGCCCTCGACCCGAACGGCATCCTGGCCCCCGGCCGTTACGGGATTCACGGTCATTCTTGATTGAGAACAAGAGCTTAGCAGATTAACGCCAGATGAACGGCCCATTCAGGGAAGGTTCCGGCAGCCCATGGCATTCTCCTTGCAACGCTGAAAGAGCGTTTCGAGAGGGCCTATCCGATGCGTATCCTTGCCACCACACTCCTAGCCGCCCTGCTGCTCAATGCCGGGGCCTTCACCTCGGATAACCGGGCCTATCTGCGTGCCCAGATCACCGCCAACAGCAATGTCACCACGCTCACCAAGAACCAGGCCTGGCCGGTCAAGAGCCAGATGAAGATTGAACCCTGCTCGCTCGACAGCTGCGTCGGCGTCTGACCTTTCAACGTATCACTCATGGGTTTTATTCCCTGGCTTGCGAAAGCCAGGGTCGGCCGGAGGGCGGCGGAGCGGCACTCACGCCCCTCTCGAAACCGCGACCTGTCGCCCTCCGGTTCCTATTCTTTCAATCAGGCGAAGCGCTTGGCGCCGGCCACACAGGCGACGATGCCGAGGGTGACCGCGATCATCGCCGGGCTCACATATTCGCCGAGCAGGAGCGCCGCGATGGCGAGGCCGAAGAAGGGCTGCAGCAATTGCAGCTGGCCGACCGCGGCGATGCCGCCCAGCGCCAGGCCGCGATACCAGAAGATAAAGCCGACCAGCATGCTGAACACCGACACGTAAGCGAGCCCTGCCCATGCCGGGGCACCGATGCCGTTCCAGCTCTGTGGCCAGAAGGCGACGAGCAGGACGGCCATCACCGGCAGCGAGATGACGAGCGCCCAGGAAATCACCTGCCAGCCGCCGAGCCGGCGTGACAGCTTGGCCCCTTCGGCATAGCCGAGCCCGCAGACGATGATGGCGCCGAGCATCAGCGCGTCGCCGAGGGGCGCGGCGGTGATGCCTTGCGCCAGCGCGAAGCCCACGACCAGGGCGCTGCCCAGCACTGAGAATAGCCAGAAGGCCGGTTTCGGCCGCTCGCCGCCCCGGAGCACCGCGAAGATCGCGGTGGCAAGCGGCAGCAGCCCGACAAAGACGATCGAATGGGCGGCGGTGACATGCTGCAGCGCCAGCGCGGTCAAGAGCGGAAAGCCGATGACCACACCGAAGGCGGTGACGATCAGAGGCACGATGTCGCTTTTCTCCGGCCAGCGCTGGCGAAACAGCGCCAGCATCAGCGCCGCCAGGATCGCGGCGATCGTGGCGCGCGCCATGGTGAGGAAAAGCGGGTCGAAATCATGCACGGCGAGGCGTGTCGCCGGCAGCGATCCGCTGAAGATGACGACGCCGAGAAATCCGTTGATCCAGCCGATTGCGGTTCTGTCCATGCCGCTTCTGTGGCCGATAGCCTCTGGAAGCTCCAGGGACAGACGAGTACAATCAGGCCAAACTGTACTGGTGACAGGAGCAATACAGATGGATCATGGCATCCCCGTTACCCGGGTGGACCAGGTGATCGCCGCCATCCGCGACCGCATCGCCCGCCGGGTGCTGACGCCGGGCGCCCGGCTGCCCTCGATCCGCGCCTTCGCCGAAAGCCAGGGCGTCTCTAAATCGACGGTAGTCGAGGCCTATGACCGCCTGGTGGCGGACGGCACCATTGGCTCGCGCCGGGGCTCGGGCTTCTACGTGTCGGGGCCGATGCCGCCGCTGGCGCTGACCGAAATCGGCCCCAGCCTCGACCGCGCCATCGATCCACTCTGGGTCTCGCGTCAATCGCTGGAAGCGGGCGACAGAATGATGAAGCCGGGCTGCGGCTGGCTGCCGAGCTCGTGGATGCCGGACGAAGCGCTGCGCCGTACCTTGCGCACGCTGAGCCGCCGCGAGCACGCGCTCTATCTCACCGATTACGACCGTCCGCATGGCCTCGCCCCGCTGCGGCAATTACTGTCGCGCCGGCTCGCCGATCAGGGCATCGAAGCCGGCCCCGACCAGATCCTGCTCGCCGATTCGGGCACCCAGGCCATCGATCTCCTGTGCCGCCTTCTGCTCGAGCCGGGCGACACGGTGCTGGTCGATGATCCCTGCTATTTCAACTTCCTGGCGATGCTGCGCGCCCATCGCGCCCGCGTCGTCGGCGTCGCCTATACGCCGACCGGCCCCGATCTCGACGCGTTCGCCAATATCCTCGCGGCCGAGCGGCCGCGCCTCTACATCACCAATTCGGCCTTGCATAATCCGACCGGCGCCTCGCTCTCTCCCACCGCCGCCCACCGCCTGCTCAAGCTCGCCGAAGCGCATGGCCTCACCATCATCGAGGACAGCATCTTCGCCGATCTCGAGATCGAGCCGGCGCCGCGCCTTGCCGCCTTCGACGGGCTCGAGCGCGTCGTCCATATCGGCAGCTTCTCCAAGACCTTGTCGGCGGCGCTGCGTTGCGGCTTCATCGCGGCGCGCGCCGACTGGATCGACCGGCTCATCGATCTCAAGCTCGCGACCTCCTTCGGCAGCGCTCCCCTCGCGGCCGAGCTCGTTTATGGCGTGCTCAGCGACGGCTTCTACCGCAAGCATCTCGACAGCCTGCATCGAAGGCTGGCGCAGGCGATGGGCGAGACTCTCGCCCGCCTAAAAGCTTTGGGCTTCACGCCCTGGTGCGAGCCCAAGGGCGGCATGTTCCTCTGGTGCAAGCTTCCGGACGGACTCAATTCGGCCGATGTCGCGCGCCACGCATTGACGGAGAACGTCGTCCTCGCCCCCGGCAATGTCTTCAGCGTGTCGCAGTCGGCGGCGAACTACATGCGTTTCAACGTGGCGCAGTCGCGCAATGCCAGGCTTTATGCGGTGCTCGAAAAGGCGATGAGCCTCAGTTCACGATGACCTTGGCACCGACCCTGGCCCGGCCATAGAGATCCGTCACATCCTCATTGGTGAGACGAATGCAGCCTGACGAAACGGCCTGGCCGATCGTCCAGGGCTGCGCCGTGCCATGGATGCGGTATTCGGTGGCGCCGAGATAAAGCGCCCGGGCGCCGAGCGGATTATTGGGGCCGCCTTCCATGAATTCCGGCAACTCCGGCTGGCGCTCGCGCATCTCCGCCGGCGGGCGCCAATCGGGCCACTCGGCCTTGCGGCTGATCTTCTCGCTGCCCTTCCAGGTGAAGCCCGAGCGCCCGACGCCGATGCCGTAGCGCAGCGCCTTGCCGTTATCGAGCACCAGATAGAGATAGCGCTTGCGCGTCTCGATGACGATCGTGCCCGGCTTCTCGGCCGAGGCATACGCGACTTCCTTGCGCTTGTATTTGGGATTGGCTTTGTAGGACCAGGCGCCGACGGTGAAGTTCGTCTTCACGCCGGAATTGGCGTCCCGATTGCGCTCCGCCAGCGCGGCAGGGCTGGCCAGCACCAGCCCGGCGATCAGCCCGATTCCCATAAGCCCCAATGATTTCAGCATCCTATGCCGCCCCCTGATCATGCCTCCCCTAATTCATCGCCGCGACGGACTGGGGCCGTCAAGACCGTCTTGAAGATGAATGACGGATGAACGGCCCGTTCAGGGTGGATTTCCCGTCATTGTGGCAAATTGGTCACGCTGGAGATTGCCATGTTTACCCCTCGCCCCGTTCTGATCGCCGCCGCTTTGACCGTCGCCTGCCTGTCGGGCGTTCCGGCCCAGGCCGAGAATACCGCGCGGACCTATTTCAACCCGCAAGTTTACGGCAAGCCGGTCGCTCTGTGCATGTCGGACCGGGCGAGCTGCGGCAAACCCAGCGCCGACGCCTGGTGCCGCGACAACGGCTTTGCCGAGGCGCTCGTCTTCGAGCGGCTGCGCACCGCCGACAAATCGCAGGTCTTCCGCCAGATCAAATGCATCACCCGCGAGCAGGCCGTCGCCGCGTCGCCCGACGCGTCCAACCGCGCCACGCCGTAATCCCGCCCTGATTGCATCAGAAGAGTCGCAGCCATCATTCATGTGATGGCCGATGCGTACAGTTGCCCGCGTTTCACTTCTGCTTACAATCCTGTTCGGGCATTGCGCTGCCGTATCACATCAAGCTTATGCCAGGGAGCTATCGACAGACTGGAAGGTCTTCGAATGGTGCCTCAGCCATTTCCCGCGAGAGGAAAGCGGAAATGTTCAGTTGCTTCCGCGTCCACCGGGGAAACTGCGCTCGTTTGACTTGTCGAATTCAACGGCCCCTAGCGACCTCGTCACGAAAACTCAGATTGTCGGAAAACTTCCACCGTCCATTGAGAAGTACCAGGGCTACTGGACATGGCCATCCATCGATGAGCCCTCCCCTGGCGCAATTCTTGTCGAACGCCTCACGCCGACTGAAATGTCCATCTCCCTGATCCGGGAGCGCAGCAAGAGCGAAGGCAACAAGCCCGAACGCATGTTCCTGAGCTGGACAGGCACCCAATTCGCCTCTTCGATCGGGACGCCGAAGGAGTTTCGAGAATTGGAAATCCGCGTCTCGCAATCGGGTGACGTTATGGCCGCCATGTCCGGATACACGCGCACGATGACGCTGATCGACAAGGACGGCAAGGAAAGCAGCCACACCTTCAGCGAGGGATGGCCGTATTGTTTCATCTCCGAGCGATCCTTGGCGAGCGACTGATGCAAAGTCTCGTCTACATCGCCATGTTGCTTCTTCTGGCGATCGACGGAACATCGGCATGGGCGGAAGAAGGTAACTCCGAATCTCGATCGCATGTGAACGGAGACGAAGCTCTTAAGTGGTGCTTCAGCCGTTTCCCCTCGATACATGAACCGGGAGTGAGCTCAAGATCGATAAGAGAGCTGGGCTCCCCTAAAACTCGAAGATATGATTGCTCCGGCCGATCTGGTCACAAAAACGGAGATCGTAGGCCGGCTCCCTGGTTACATCAGGAAATACCGAGGCGTTTGGATCTGGCCTGCGATAGACGGGCCTCCGGATTTTGCGCTATTTGTCGAGCGCCTCACCGAGAGGGAAATGACGATCGCATTCGTCTTCCGCGCCACCGAAAAGAACAAAGACCACCGGGACAGGCTCCGCCAGAACGCGCGGGAAAAACTGACCTGGAACGGAACAGCTTTTTCGTCAGGCCCCGAGGGCGAGCTCGAGTCCACGACCAGCATCTACATATCCGCCTTCAGCGATGCTCTGCTTCTCGTCAGAGCCAACAATCGTGAAGCCTGGCCCGGGTGCTTCATCTCCTCGAAACACTATTGATTTCGTCTGGTCACTCGCAACCGCTGCCCGTCGAATACCTGAAGTTGGAGAGTTCCAAGAACTTTATCGGATGAGACCAGCTCTCGAAGGCCGACAAGCCGGCTCTGACCGGACAAGTGCTCGTGTAGACTAGGCGATCGTCGGGCACCTTCATGCTCGCATCGTATTTGACCTCGCCTGGAAGGCGGTTCTCCACCGTCAGCATCATGCCGCCTTGGAACTCCTCGAAGCTCACTTCGACCGTATTGGATAGCTGTCCGCCAACCGGCTTCGGCATCGCATTCACGATCTTGCCCTTCTCGATTTCGAAGGCGATCGCAAAGCGCTCGCCAGGAAAGATCACGATCGCGCCCTTGTCGTTGAGATATGGCGCGCCATTTGAACGGCACGGCATGCCACCGCATTTTTGAGAGCTATCCGCCTGTGCGACCGCTACCGCTACGGACGCCGCAGCCAACGCAGACAGCACGACTTGATACAGTCGTCGAGAGCCTTTCAAATTCCCCTCCGGGTTCCTTCCTGGACCTGTTCTTATCGAACCTGGGTCTGCCTGCCTAGCATTAGGGATTTCCCTAGTTTTCAGCCATCGGACGCACCCTGGGGAATCCGCTTGGCATCTGGGGATTCCCCGTGTAGGGAACCCCCTCGCCATGCCAAAACGCACAGACATCAAATCCATCCTCATCATCGGGGCGGGGCCGATCATCATCGGCCAGGCCTGCGAATTCGATTATTCCGGCACCCAGGCCTGCAAGGCGCTGAAGGCCGAGGGCTATCGGGTCATCCTGGTCAATTCCAATCCGGCGACCATCATGACCGACCCGGATCTGGCCGATGCGACCTATATCGAGCCGATCACCCCCGAGGTCGTCGCCCGCATCATCGAGAAGGAGCGCCCCGACGCGGTTCTCCCCACCATGGGCGGCCAGACCGCGCTCAATACGGCGCTGTCCCTCAACCGTATGGGAGTCTTGGACAAATTCGGCGTCGAGATGATCGGCGCCAAGGCCGATGTCATCGACAAGGCCGAGGACCGCGAGCAGTTCCGCGAGGCGATGAAGAAGATCGGCCTCGAAACCCCCAAATCCATGCTGGCCAATGCGTCCGCCCTCAAAGAGGCCGACCGTGAGCAATTCGCCGCCGAAACCGAGTTGCTTAAGAGCCAGGGCGGCGACGTCGAGGCCTATGAGCGCGACTGGGCGGCGACCGAGCCCGAGCGCCTCAAGCGCTATCGCAACCGCGCCCTCGTCGAAGCCTTCGAGGCCATGCTCGAGATCGGCCTGCCCTGCATCATCCGCCCGTCCTTCACGCTGGGCGGCACTGGCGGCGGCATTGCCTATAACCGCGAGGAATTTTTCGACATCGTCGAAAGCGGCCTCGACGCCTCCCCCACCGCCGAGGTGCTGATCGAGGAATCGGTGCTCGGCTGGAAAGAATACGAGATGGAGGTCGTGCGGGACCGCGACGACAACTGCATCATCATCTGCTCGATCGAGAATATCGACCCGATGGGCGTCCACACGGGTGATTCGATCACCGTCGCCCCGGCGCTGACCTTGACCGACAAGGAATATCAGATCATGCGCAACGCCTCGCTGGCGGTACTGCGCGAGATCGGCGTCGAGACCGGCGGCTCCAACGTGCAGTTCGCCGTCAATCCGGACAATGGCCGCCTCGTCGTCATCGAGATGAATCCGCGCGTGTCGCGCTCCTCCGCCTTGGCCTCCAAGGCGACCGGCTTCCCGATCGCCAAGGTCGCGGCCCGCCTCGCCGTCGGCTACACGCTGGACGAACTCGCCAACGACATCACCGGTGGCGCGACACCGGCGTCCTTCGAGCCCACCATCGACTATGTGGTGACGAAGATCCCGCGTTTCGCCTTCGAGAAGTTCCCCGGCGCCGAGCCGACGCTGACCACCGCGATGAAGTCGGTGGGCGAGGTCATGGCCATCGGCCGCACCTTCCAGGAATCGCTGCAGAAGGCCCTGCGGGGACTGGAGACGGGTCTCACCGGTCTCAACGAAGTGAAGATCGACGGCCTCGGCGAGGACGACGACAAGAACGCCATCCGCGCGGCGCTCGCCGCCCCGCGGCCCGACCGCCTTCTCAAGGTCGCGCAGGCGCTTCGCCTCGGCGCGACCGTCGACCAGATCCATGCCGCCAGCAAATATGATCCGTGGTTCATTCGCGAGATCGATGGCATCGTGAAGATGGAAGCGGCGATCCGCGAGCGTGGCCTGCCGAAGGATGCGGTCAATATGCGCCGCCTCAAGGCCATGGGCTTCTCCGACCGCCGGCTCGCCGAGTTGATCCGCGGCAGCGAGGACAAGGTGCGCGCCCATCGCCGCAAGCTCGGCGTCAAGCCGGTGTTCAAGCGCATCGACACCTGCGCCGCCGAATTCGCCTCGCCCACTGCCTACATGTATTCGACCTATGAGACGGGCCTCGCCGGCGATGACGGCAACGAGGCGCGCCCATCGGACAAGCAGAAGATCATTATCCTGGGCGGCGGTCCCAACCGCATCGGCCAGGGCATCGAATTCGACTATTGCTGCTGCCATGCCTGCTTCGCGCTGCACGACGCGGGTTATGAATCGATCATGGTCAACTGCAATCCGGAAACGGTCTCGACCGACTACGACACCTCCGACCGGCTCTATTTCGAGCCGCTCACTGCCGAGGACGTGCTGGAGATCATCTGGGCCGAGCAGACGAACGGCACGCTCAAGGGCGTCATCGTCCAGTTCGGCGGCCAGACGCCGCTCAACCTCGCCCATGCGCTCGAAAGCGCCGGCGTGCCGATACTCGGCACGACGCCCGACGCGATCGACCTCGCCGAGGACCGCGACCGCTTCGCCAAGCTTCTGAAGAAGCTCAAATTGCGCCAGCCCAAGAACGGCATTGCCCGGTCGGCGGCGGAAGCGCGCAAGATCGCCAAGTCGATCGGGTTCCCGGTCGTCATCCGCCCGTCCTACGTGCTGGGCGGCCGCGCCATGGAGATCGTGCGCGACGACGCGCAGCTCGCCCGCTACATCACCGAGGCGGTCGTCGTCTCGGGCGACAGCCCGGTGCTGATCGACTCCTATCTCTCCAACGCCATCGAAGTCGATGTCGACGCCATAGCCGATGGCAAGGATGTCTTCGTCGCCGGCATCATGGAGCATATCGAGGAAGCCGGCATTCATTCGGGCGACAGCGCCTGCTCGCTGCCGCCTTATTCGCTGAAAGCGTCGATCGTCGCCGAGATCGAGAAACAGGCCCGCCAGCTGGCCCTCGCCCTCAAGGTGGTCGGCCTGATGAATGTGCAATTCGCCGTCAAGGACGACGACATCTACATTCTCGAGGTCAATCCGCGTGCTTCACGCACCGTGCCGTTCGTCGCCAAGGTGATCGGCGAGCCGGTCGCCAAGATTGCCGCGCGGGTGATGGCGGGTGAGACTTTGGCGAGCTTCAAGCTCAAGCCGAAGAAGCTCCATCATGTCGCGGTCAAGGAAGCGGTCTTCCCGTTCAACCGCTTCCCCGGTGTCGACATACTGCTCGGCCCCGAAATGCGCTCGACCGGCGAGGTCATGGGGCTCGACAAGAGCTACGACATGGCCTTCGCCAAGAGCCAGCTCGGCGCCGGCATGCGCGTTCCGCTCGCCGGCACGGTCTTCATCTCGGTGAAGGATGCCGACAAGCAGCGTATCCTGCCGGCGGTGAAGAAGCTCATCGATCTGGGCTTCCGCATCTGCGCCACCGGCGGCACCCAGCGCTTCCTCGAGGCCAAGGGCCTCGATTGCGCCAAGGTGAACAAGGTGCTGGAMGGACGGCCCAATGTCGTCGATGCCTTGAAGAACGGCGAGATCCAGCTCGTGCTCAACACGACGGAATCGAAGGCTTCCGAATCGGATTCAAAGCCTATCCGGCAGACGGCGCTGCTGCCGAAGGTCCCCTATTACACGACGCT
>NNBT01000306.1_pt1 | contig 12977 bp, 15 predicted proteins | sample 1173831 | NCBI WGS metagenome assembly NNBT01 (sample SAMN07173936, study PRJNA388173) | plant metagenome | isolation source: symbiotic tissue sample KVJ10 | place: Norway: Troms, Kvaloya island | reverse complement strand
GATTTGCTGAGGTGTGCTGGCAGGTATCGGATGAAGAGTAAAATTCCATCATGACGGATGCAGCTGATTGACGGGTAAAAATTTAACGAAAAGCCTGATTAGTTACACCGTAGATTCTCTTGTGTGATTTGTGTCGTACTAGATGGACAGTTTTACCTCTGTCCGTTAGTTTACCCTACGCCGCCTAGTAGCAAACCAAGTCTGTAATTGCTGACGACAAGCTGACTCTAGAATGCCTCCGATTACTTGGAGACGGTGATTAGAAGCAGCACTATCGGGTATGTTAATAACTGTACGAATTGCGCCAGTTTTTGTATCGTCTACTCCATATACCAGTAGTCCTAGTCGTGATTGGACGATCGCACCTGCACACATTGGACAAGGTTCGAGAGTTACATAAAGGGTGCATTCATTAAGATGCCAATTTTCTAAAGTTGTTGCGGCTGTCTTGATAGCGAGAATTTCCGCATGAGCAGTAGGGTCTTTGTCGCGCTCTTTTCTGTTTTCTCCTTGTGCTAGCAATTTGCCTGTTGAATCAATGATAACAGCACCTACAGGGATTTCACCTGCATCACCTGCTGTTTTTGCTAATTCTAGGGCATAATTCATCCATTGTTGATGTATAAGATATTCCGTATACTTAGTTAACATATTCTTATCAATTCGATATTCCTTGCCCTAAAAATGGGCAAACTTGCAGTCCATTTTACTGGCACTTTGTCAAGCTAGTAATTAAAAGTTTGTAGTAAGGACTTTAGTGCTTAGAAAATTGAGGACTAAAGTCCTTACTACGAACTTGCTTACCGAGCAATTTAAAATCCAAAATTGCCCAACATTGCATCACCAAAGAAATTGTTGGGGGCTAATTTGATTTCTAAATAGCGGCTTGGGCTAAAAGGGGATCGAGTTGACTTTGTGTGTCTAGCTGATAGAGATCATCGCAGCCGCCAATGTGCTGGTTATTAATAAAAATTTGTGGTACGGTACGGCGACCGTTGGCGCGTTCTGCCATTTTCGCTCTGGCTGCTGCGTCGCCGTCAATTTTGTATTCAGTAAAATTTACACCTTTCCACCACAGCAGTATTTTGGCACGAATGCAGTAAGGACAAGTTTGCCATGTGTAAAGTTCGACGTTGGCTTTGACTAGCTCTGGATGGCGATTTAAGAAGGGATTAAGAAAGTCCAGCATGTTTTTTTAAGCAAGGTTTTAACTATGTCTCTAGCCTAGAACATTGCTTACCGCATCGGTGCTGGAACCCACTTTTGGAAACTCTCTAAATGATTCCAGTAAGCCAAATATCCAGTCAATGCCCAAATTAGAGCGGCTACTATCAGCACTGCTACGCCAATTAGCCGCCAAGTTCGGTTGGTTTTCCAATAGAGAGTTGGTGCTGCAAAAATACCACCTAATCCAGTTAAAATAAAGCCGATTCCCGATAAAAGCGGTTGCTTTGTCAAATTTAAGTTGATGATACGGATACCGACTACGATCGCAACTGCACCAGCAAAGAAGCCGTAAATTGCTATTGTCAATAAATCCCAATTTTGGGCCAGGGCGATCGCAGCTGCAATAAACAAGATTCCAAATAAGATACTTGTTTCACCAAAGGCAATGTTAAAGCTACCCATTACTGGCCAGGTAAAGCTCATGTGTAAACCAGTTGTGAGTGCGATCGCACCCGTAATTCCAAATCCTGGAATCCACGGTCTTTGATTAGAACTATCTATACCACGATACACATAGTCAGCGAGTAGAAATAACCCAGCGACCATGTTGATTAACATGAGGGTGATGTAGTCGATAAACACAATTTACCTCTGAATTTGACAAGTTATTTACTCTACGCCTCGTTCTTTAGTTTTTGGTGAATCTACCAACTTTTTTCTTTATTATTTTATACCTAAAGATAGATACTGAAGAAAAGCAATATTCTAGATATACACTGCTACACATTTGTGCCAGTTTTTAACTTAGTTACGTGTGAACAAGTTTTATACTGGAGTAATTATGAGTAAAAAATCAGAATGTGTTAACTGGCACTTTTCTAACGAGTTAGCAGTAAAACTTAACTTTCTTCCACGTGTATCCGCCCTTTGGTAGACTTGAAAACTGAAATAGGCAGATGAAACTACGCAAATTCAAGCAGCTGAGAGGGCAAACTCTGTGGAAAATTCACTTGGTTTAGAAATTATTGAAGTAGTAGAGCAAGCCGCGATCGCATCCGCAAAGTGGATGGGTAAAGGCGAAAAAAACATCGCTGACCAGGTAGCTGTGGAAGCTATGCGGGAGCGGATGAATAAAATCTATATGCGCGGTCGCATTGTGATTGGGGAAGGCGAACGCGACGACGCGCCCATGTTATACATCGGGGAAGAAGTTGGTATCTGTACCCAACCAAATGCCAGTAGTTTGTGTAACCCTGATGAATTAATTGAAATTGATATCGCCGTTGACCCTTGTGAAGGTACGAACTTGGTAGCTTATGGACAACCTGGTTCGATGGCTGTCTTGGCAATTTCTGAGAAGGGTGGATTATTTGCTGCTCCTGACTTTTACATGAAGAAGTTAGCAGCACCTCCCGCAGCTAAGGGCAAAGTAGATATCAACAAGTCAGCAACAGAAAACCTCAAGATTCTTGCTGAGTGTCTAGATCGCTCGATTGAAGAACTCGTGATCGTGGTCATGAAGCGCGAACGCCACAACGATTTAATTAAAGAAATCCGTGAGGCTGGAGCCAGAGTCGCCCTAATTTCAGACGGAGATGTGGGTGCAGCCATTAGCTGCGGTTTTGCTGGAACTAACATCCACGCGCTGATGGGTATCGGTGCGGCTCCTGAAGGTGTAATCTCGGCAGCAGCAATGCGTGCTTTGGGTGGACACTTCCAAGGTCAACTGATTTACGATCCAGCTGTCGTAAAAACGGGTCTAATTGGAGAAAGCAGAGAAGCCAATATCGACCGCTTAAAGTCTATGAATATCAATGACCCCGATAAGGTCTATGATGCTCATGAGCTGGCATCTGGTAAAACTGTTCTGTTCGCTGCTTGCGGTATTACCAGTGGTAATCTCATGGAAGGTGTACGTTTCTTCAACGGCGGAGCTAGAACTCAAAGCTTGGTAATTTCTAACCAATCGAAAACTGCTCGATTTGTTGATACGATTCACATGTTTGGTGAACCCAAGACTCTCCAACTGAACTAATTTTTAGGGAATGGGGAATGTTAAAAGTAGGGGTAAAGCATTTGGAAAAAATATTTCGATAAAACGGAAAAATATTCACCAAAATGCTTCATCTTTACACTAGTTAGTAGTTAGTATTTAGTGATTAGTTATTGTTTGTTGGTTGAAAAAACTATCAACCAATAAATAATAATTCCCCATTCCCTATTTCTCACTCAATGCCCGATTGCCAACTACCAATTAGTAACTACGATTTAGCAAATGAATATAGCAGTGGTGGGGTTAAGCCATAAAACAGCCCCAGTAGAAGTCCGGGAAAAATTGAGCATTCCAGAACCACAAATTGAAAGTGCGATCGCTCAACTGGCCAGCTATCCTCATATTGATGAAGTTGCAATTCTTAGCACTTGTAACCGTCTGGAAATTTACATTGTCACCAGTGAAGCAGACCAAGGTATTCGGGAAGTAACGCAGTTTCTTGCGGAATACAGTAAATTGCCCGTGATTTCTCTGCGACAACACTTATTTATGCTGCTCCATGATGATGCCGTGATGCACGTTATGCGGGTAGCAGGTGGTTTAGATAGTCTGGTACTCGGAGAAGGTCAAATTCTGGCTCAGGTGAAGACTACTCACAAACTGGGACAGCAATATAGTGGTATAAAAACCATTTTGAATCGATTATTTAAACAAGCGCTGACAGCTGGTAAGCGAGTTCGCACTGAAACTAGTATTGGTACTGGTGCTGTCTCTATCAGTTCGGCAGCTGTGGAGTTAGCACAGATAAAAGTGGCAAATTTGGCAGCTTGTCGAGTAGTAATTCTGGGTGCTGGTAAAATGTCGCGGCTGCTGGTACAACACCTAATTTCTAAAGGTGCTGTGGAAATTAGTATTGTAAATCGCTCTCGCGATCGCGCCCAAGAATTAGCAAAGCTGTTCCCTCAACAACCGATCAAAATTCATCCACTATCGGAAATGATGAGCGTAATTGCCGATAGTGATTTGGTATTTACAAGTACTTCGGCAACAGAGCCAATACTTGATCGGGCCAAATTGGAAATGGTTGTAGAAGTTCAGCGCTCTCTAATGTTATTTGATATTTCCGTGCCGCGTAATGTTCATGCGGATGTAAATGAATTGGAAAATGTGCAGGCGTTTAATGTGGATGATTTGAAGGCAGTAGTAGCGCAAAACTACGAAAGCCGTCGGAAGATTGCACAAGAAGCAGAGAAACTTTTAGAGGAAGAAGTGGAAGCCTTTGATATTTGGTGGCGCAGTTTAGAAACTGTTACCACTATTAGCTGTCTGCGAAATAAAGTCGAAACCATTCGCGAACAAGAGTTAGAAAAAGCTTTGTCGAGATTGGGTTCTGAATTCGCCGAAAAACATCAAGAGGTGATTGAAGCATTAACGCGGGGAATTGTCAATAAAATTTTACATGACCCGATGGTGCAATTGCGATCGCAGCAAGATGTGGAAGCCAGACGGCGCTGTATGCAAACTCTGCAAATGCTGTTTAACCTTGATGCAGAAGAACAGTTTAGTTAAATTCAACAACGAGATCCCCGACTTTTTTGAAAAGCCGGGGATCTAAGCTTTTAAATTAGATATACTTCTAATTAGATAGGTATCTAATTAGAAGTTAGTTATGCAACCAGAGCAATTTAACATATTACTCCGCTTTTTCAAGGCATTAGCGGATGATAGTCGATTGAAGATTGTAGGTATCCTGGCGAATCAGGAGTGCAGCGTCGAAGAATTAGCGGTGCTACTGCAACTCAAGGAACCGACGGTATCCCATCATTTAGCGAAACTTAAAGAGCTAAATTTAGTAACAATGCGTCCTGAAGGTAATAGCCGTCTATATCAATTGGATAGCGAGGCTTTACAAAGCATTAGCAAGGAAATTTTTACACCTGAGAAAATAGCATCCTTGATTGGGGATGTGGATACTGAAGCTTGGGAAAGCAAAGTGTTAAAAAACTATTTCGAGGACAATCGCCTCAAAGAAATTCCTGCTAGTCGGAAAAAGCGTCTAGTTATTCTTAAGTGGTTAGCAAACCAGTTTGATGTAGGAGTCAACTATCCTGAACGTTTGGTAAATGATATTCTCAAACGCTACCATATCGACTGCGCCACCCTGCGACGAGAGTTGATTGCTTGCCAGTTAATGCAGCGAGAAAATGGCATTTATTGGCGTACAGCATAGATATGGAAGATGAATAAACCGCACAATCATAGGTTGTATTTTTATGCAGTTAGAAACACAAAAATTCTATTACACACCTGAAGAATATTTAGAAATTGAAGAAAAGGCAGAATATAAAAGCGAATACCGTGATGGAGAAATTGTACCGATGACGGGTGGCACTACAAATCATAATAAAATTGCTTTGAATTTAGCTGCATCCTTAAAAATTGCTTTAAGGCGTAAAAATTATGATGTTTATATTGGTGATGTACGTTTATGGATACCCCGTTATCGGCAGCATACATATCCTGATGTGATGGTGATTGAGGGACAACCTATTTATACGGGAACCAGCACAACAACCGTTATGAACCCAATGTTAATTGCTGAAGTTTTATCTAAATCGACTAAAAATTATGACCAAGGTGATAAGTTTCTTTATTATCGCTCTATTCCAGAATTCAAGGAATATATTTTAATTGACCAATATCAGTATCATGTGATGCAGTATGTAAAAACTGCGGAAAGTCAATGGTCATTTACTGAACTTGAACACGAATCTGCAACTTTATCACTGCAAACGGTTGATTTTCAAATTGAATTGCGCGACCTTTATGAGCAAGTAAATTTTACAGAAAATAACGAAGATTAAAATAATTCGTAATTCGTAATTCGTAATTCGTAATTCGTAATTCGTAAGAACTCTCAAAATGTTGAAAAAAGAAATTTTATAGAACTATTGTCAAAAATCACCTATCGAATCGGGATTGTAATTACAAACTCTGCACCCTGTTCCGGTAATGAAATGCACTGTAACGAGCCACCATGTTTTTCAGTAATAATCTGGTAGCTAATTGATAATCCCATACCAGTACCTTTACCAATAGGTTTAGTGGTGAAAAAAGGGTCAAATAGATGTGACTGGATTTCTTCTGGAATACCTGTGCCATTATCAGCAATATGAACAACGACAGTTTCATTCACCTGGGTTGAAGAAATCCGAATTATTGGTTCTGGACAAAGCCCATTTTGAAAAGCCTCTTCTAAAGCATCAATCGCATTTGCCAAGATGTTCATAAATACCTGATTTAATTGTCCTGCAAAGCACTGAATTTTAGGTATTTCACCATAGTCTTTAATCACTGTGATTTGAGGGCGATGGCTTTGGGATTTGAGACGATATTGTAAAATTAACAGGGTACTGTCAATCCCTTCATGGATATCAGCGATTTTAAACTCGGCTTCATCTAAACGAGAGAAGATTCTTAAACTAAGGACAATTTCCCGAATGCGACTGGCTCCAATCTTCATGGAAGTCAACATTTTAGGCAAATCTTCGGTTAAATATTCAATATCAGCTTCTTCTTTAGCATTTTGAATTTCTGGTTCTGGGTAGGGGTAATATTTTTGATAAAGTTGAAGTAACCACAATAACTGTTGAGTATAATCATCAGTGTGCTTGAGATTGCCATAGATGAAATTAACTGGATTGTTGATTTCATGAGCAATACCAGCAACCAACTGTCCTAAAGAAGACATTTTTTCTTTCTGGATTAATTGGGACTGAGTAAGCCTAAGTTCTTGTAAAGTTTGCTTGAGAACAATATTTTTTTGTCGCAGTGCTTGTGTTCGTTCTTCTATTTTAGATTCTAGTGTTTGGCTATAAACTTCTAGCTTTTGATTCGCTTCATATTGTTCTGCTAGCAGCACCTTTACCTGTTGAATTAACTGGTTAAAAGAAATGGCTAAGATTCCAACCTCGTCTTCAGTTGTTACGGGAGCTTGGAGATCAAAATTAGATTCTTCAGTAACTCTTTGTGCCACATTTGTGACAGCTTTGAGTGGACGAGTAATTGTTCGCGAAATTAAAAACCCAGTAATTGCTAAAATACTACTTCCCAATAAAAATAATAGTCCTAAATGTTGCCATAACTTATATTGAGCAACCTCTAACAATGATATAGAATACAACACTATAGTTGTTAAAGACTGACTTGCTCCTGTAAATACGATACTTTTCGCTAAATAGTTTTTGTTATCAATAGTGATTCGTCTAGCAGGCAAATCAGGCTCAGGAAATTGCCAAGTTCCGCTTTTGGATGCCAACAAGGTTGCCGCAACTACACGATTTTGTCTCTGGACAATCAGATGTTTAGAGGAACCCGCAGCAATTTGTTGCAGTAGAGTATCGTCTACTAAGTTACCAATGATGATTCCTCCCAAGAGTCCTGCTGATGATTTGATTCCATTTGTTACTACTTGTAGAACTTGTTGCTTGCTTTCTACATCTACCAAATCGACTAAATGCGCTCCTCTACTAGCAGTGCTAGTAACTATTTTGTCTAGAAACTTGGCTTGACTTAACGAGTTATTCCGTAAATCTATGAGGACATTGCCCTGAGTATCGATTACCTTAATCCAATCCAATTTCAAAACAGACTTCAGTGGTAATAATATCTGCAAAAGCAACCCTTGATTACGCTGTTTAACAGCCTGATTCAGCATATCTCGATTAGCAATTAGCTCGATTTCAGTTTCTAGTGTTTGCTGTTCATGCTGAAAATCCTGATAAACTCGTTCGCTAAAACTACCGATTTGTTGGCTAAAGTTCTGATTCAAACTATCCGTAAACCACTGTCCTAACACGACTAAGCCCAACATAAAGACGCTAAGACAAACTGCAAGCAGCGGTAGAACAATTTTTTGGCTGAGTCTCAGCCCCCTGAAAAATCTCTGCATGGGATATTCAATTTATTTGGCAGTAACAAAGCCATTATTTTGTAGTAGTTTTTCGCCTTCTTTGCTAAAGATAAAATCAATAAAACCCTGAGTAGTTGCTGAAGGTGATTTTTCCCAGAGAATACCTATGTGACGCACCATTTGATATTTACCAGTGGCAAAGTTTTGTGCTTTAGGAGCAATACCATTGAGACTGAGATGATTAACAGGCAATTTATTGATGAGGGAAGATGCCAAAGAAAAAGCACCGAGGGAATTAGGAGTACTTTGTAAGGTTTCGATCAGTTCTCCTTCTTTATTCAAAATCACGGCTTTAGCTGTAGTCTTTTCTTCTCCCAAATAATATTTTCGCAATAACTTTTTTGCTGACTCGTCTTCGGGTCTATCTAAGAGTACAATATCTGCGTTAGCACCGCCTAATTCTCGCCAATTTGTGATGTCACCTTTGTAAATGGCTTTTAATTGCTTGGTTGATAAGTTAGTAACACCTTTAACACTGTTATGGGTGGCGACAACTAACAAATCTTGTGCAAGTTCCCGATATTGAATTTTCCCGTTATCTTCTTCTGGTTTGAGTTTATGACTGCTACCAGCGATATCAATAATATCGTTTTTTAGGGCTGCGATCGCACCTTCAGATTGGCTATTGGAGATAAACTTAACTTTGACAGTTTTATTTTGGGATTGATAAGCTTGTCCTAAAAGTTTTAAAACCGTTACTGTTGAACTGGAACCACCAATTTTGATAAGTTTTTGAGTTTGAGAATCGGCTTGGTTAGTAACTTGATTAGCATTGGTTAAATCAGTTGGTTTGACTGAGTTACAACCGCACATACCTAAGAAGATGATGCCGACAATCATTGACTGAGCAATCTTTTTCATAAGTGAGTCTTGAAATATCCAAAACTAGATATCTATCCTAAACTTTCATAACTTAATATTCCCGAATACTTATAAAATGTAACGGGTAAATGAAATAATTCATCATAAATAAAATCCCCGATTTCTTTGATAAGCCGGGGATATGTGACTTTCATTAGCAAATATATTTTTTACTTCACCAAATTATTTTCCTAAATAAGCTTCTAAAACTTTTGGATATCATGCCATCTTGACGCTTCCAAGTGATAATGCTGTTTAGTTTCTAGCAAAGTTATTCACTAAATTTGTGTTTCTCCCTCGGTAAAAATAGGAGGCCACAATTCAGTAACGGGCAATTCCCAAGCGGGAAACAGTTCTGGTATCGTTAAAATATCACCATTTTCTAAAACTATAGGTTCGCCTGTAGAGCGATAAATTGTAACTGTCTCTTCATCAGGATCGATCAGAATTCCGACAACCGCTCCTAGTTCTATAAATTTCAGAATTTTGGCTGCTATAAGTTTAATTTTATCGCTCTGAGATTTAATTTCTACTACCAAGTCAGGGACAAGTTCGCCAAAGTAACGAGGACTTTGAAGAAGTCGGGAAGCACGAACAAAGGAAACATCGGGTGCTTTAAGGTTTGTATCTGGCATAATGAAACCGCCAGCAGAATCAAACACTCTTCCCCAGCGACGAGGATTTATCCAAGCAAAGAGAAAGGCAATAAGACGACTACTAATTTCGCTGGATACAATATCTGACGGCCCCATTATTGAAATTTTCCCATTTTCGAGTTCCAACTGGTAATCTAAACCTGCTTCAGTAAAAGCGGTTTGAACTTGCTCTAAATCTCTGACTGTCATCATTGACATAAAAAGCTTTTTCCACTGAGATATACAACTCGATTTTAACAAGAGGCAAATTTCCGAAGATTTGACAACGTGTGCGGCTTTCTCTCAAACCGTTTCCTACCAGCGAATCAGAGCAAGAATAAAAGCCTCTCTCCCTGTATGGGAGAGTTTTAGAACAGAAAGCCAATCACACTTTATTTTCCCAAATAAGCTTCTAGAACTTTGGGATTAGTTTGAATTTCTGCTGGTGTACCGTCAGCTAAATTCTGTCCTTCGGCAAGTACCCAAACGCGATCGCACAAGGACATAACTACATCCATATTGTGTTCGATAATCAAAAAGGTCATGCCATCTTGGCGGTTCCAAGTGATAATGCGATCGCAAATATCATCAATCAATCTCGGATTCACCCCGGCTGCTGGTTCATCCAACAAAATTAACTTGGGGTTAGTCATCAGCGCTCGTCCCATTTCTAACAGCTTGCGTTGTCCACCAGACAAGCAACCAGCGTAATCGTGTGCTTTTTTTGCCAAGCCCACTGATTCTAACAAGTACATTGCTCGCTCTTCGAGTTGCTTTTCTTCCTTAGCAACAATGTGCGGTTGCAACTGCACCTGCCAAAAATTTTCACCCGTTTGTTTTTGCGCCGCCAACAGCATATTTTCTAACACCGACAACCGCGAGAGAGTTCGTGCAACCTGAAAGGTTCGTATTACCCCTTGTTGGGCGATTTGATATGGTTGTAAGTTGTGAATCGGTTCGCCGTCAAAAATTACTCGTCCCTTATCTGGGCGAATGAAGTTTGAGAGTAAGTTAAATAAAGTAGTTTTACCAGCACCATTGGGGCCAATCAAGCCCGTAATGCTGCCTTTAGCAACTTCGATTTTCGCTTCATTAACTGCTTTGACACCACCAAAGCTTTTAGAAAGTCCCGTGGCTGCCAAAAGGGGAAGTGGGGATGAATAGTTATTTACCAAGGGTGAGTTCCTCTTTTTTCCCTAAGATACCTTGAGGACGCCAAATCATCAGTACCATCAAAATTAATCCGATTACCATGATGCGAAATGCACCCAAACGTGCTTCATCAAGAGAAACGATTCTGGGTAAGACTTCTCGCGTTAGCGCATCGTAAGCAAAGAAAATTACCGCACCTACAATTGTGCCAACATTATTCCCAGAACCGCCTAAAATCACCATAATCCAAGTGTCAAAGGTGATCTGCGGTTGAAAATTATCGGGGTAAATGGCGCTGAGTTGCCAAGCGAAGAAAGCACCAGCGATACCCGCGATCGCACCTCCAAGCATGAGAGATTGTAATTTATACCAAAAGACATTTTTTCCCAGCGCCTTGGGAATTTCTTCATCTTCGCGGATGGCTTTGAGAATTCTACCCCAAGGCGATCGCACCAAAATTTCTAACCGCCAGTATACAAATGCTAAAACCAGCAGCAACACCAGCATTAAACCCGCTTTTGGGTTGTAGTTATACAGTCCGATTACCCCAGAAATATAAATTGCTGCCGCTAAAATTGCTAAGACAATTCCCACACCCAAGCGGGATATAAATTCTTGCTTGCTAGTCGTCCTTTTACCTAAATCAGTAGTCCGAGATATTTGAGTGGTACGAATCCATTGCCACAAAGTAAAGAAGGTTACAGCAGCCAGCAGGGTTAAAAGCCCAATCATTACTAATCTGACAAACAAACTTGGCTCTGTAGATAGGGGTATGGGATAACTTTGGACACCAAACGCCCCAGAAATCCAAGTGTCGCCCACAGGTAATTCCTGATTATTTACCACCAAACGAATTAATTCGCCCGTGCCAATGGTGACAATTCCTAGATAATCTTCTCGTAAGCGGAGAGTTACAAAACCAATTATCAAACCCAACAAGGCTGCGACAATTGCCCCAGCCAGTGCCGATACAAGTAGAGGTACACCCTTTAAGCTTAACAATACCGTTGTATATGCTCCCAGGGTCATGAAAGCAATATGACCAAAGTTAATTAAGCCCGTAAAGCCCCACTGTAAATTCAGTCCTAGTGCGAATAGAGCAAAAAGCGCCGTAGAAATTGCTAAGAAAATGAGATAGTCAACCATATTAAATTATTTGGTCATTGGTCATTGGTCATTTGTCATTAATTATCCTCCCCTGCCCTTGAAAGCTGCCCCTCTGCCCCCTCGCCGGGCGAATAAATTTTCGCGTAGCTTGAGCGTAGCTAATTTTATGGGAATACTATTTATTGTTGGTGTTTGGTGGTAGGGAATAATTGACGTATGAATTTGCTGCGACTTAGAATGCATCACTTAATCGAGCAGTTAGGCGATGACGATTTGCAAGACATTTGGAATGTTCTTGAAGCTTTACATTATGACTTTTATATGCTCAAAGCGATACAAAAAGTCAAGCGATCGCAGCAACCGTGGGATATCTTAACCCATGAAGAAGCGGTAAGACTGTTGATGTTTTTCTGATTCAGCAGCGCTTTTGAGCTAGTGCCAGTGGCCCCTCAAGTTTTGGTGAAGGTAACGCCCAGTGAGTCTGGAAATGCGCTATGCCAGGTCTTTTTTGCTAGACCTGAAGAATTTAGAACCTGCCGCCTACGAGCGGGTGCATGATTTTGTTTTTATTGAGTTAGCCCAAAAGTGGCAACTGACTGATTTAAAAGAACTGCGACAGCTTGATAGTGAAGGCATTTTTCACCGCTTCACCCTAGACAATTATCTGATTGGTATAGAAATTAGGGGTGAAATTGTGAAATTTCTGCGTGTCATCCCTATGCCAGATGTTTAAAGTCAAGAGTCAAGGGAACACTTAAAACTGTAAACTGTATAAGGCTAGGCAGGGATCGCTATAACCTTACATTAAACTGGTTTTGAAAAACACTTTATTTGAGATTTCCCTATGGATGCTAGGGCACTTTGGCAACGATACCAAAACTGGTTATATTTCCACGAGGGATTGGGACTGTACTTAGACATAAGTCGGATGCGGTTCGATGATGCCTTCGTGGATTCGTTGCGGCCGAAGTTTGACAAGGCGTTTGCGGATATGGCTCAACTAGAGAAGGGTGCGATCGCAAATCCCGACGAGAACCGCATGGTTGGACACTACTGGCTGCGAAATCCTGATTTAGCGCCAGCTCCAGAA
>NNBT01002159.1_pt1 | contig 12989 bp, 12 predicted proteins | sample 1173831 | NCBI WGS metagenome assembly NNBT01 (sample SAMN07173936, study PRJNA388173) | plant metagenome | isolation source: symbiotic tissue sample KVJ10 | place: Norway: Troms, Kvaloya island | reverse complement strand
GTCCGGGATGACGGCGGTGTTTCCGATCCAGCCGATCAGCATGGCCGGCTCCCCTCAGGAGCGCCCGCCATCCACCGAGAGCACCTGCCCGGTGATCCAGCCGGCCTGCTCGCTCAGGAAGAACAGGCTCGCGGCCGCGATGTCGGCCGGCGTGCCGAGGCGGCGGGTGTGGATGCCTTCGATCAGGCGCTTCTGGCCTTCCGGCCCATAGCTCTCCCATTGGCGCTCGGTCGCGGGGTTGGAGCGCACGAAGCCCGGCGCCACCGAATTGACGGTGATGCCATGCGGCCCGAACTCCCAGGCGAGCTGCTTGGTCAGCCCGACCAGCGCATGCTTGGCGGAGGAATAGGCCTGGATGCCGGTCAGGCTCGGGCGCAGGCCTGCACCCGAGGAGATGGTGACGATCCGGCCATGGCCGGAGGCCTTCATCGCAGGCGCTGCCGCCTGCGCCAGGAAGAAGGCGGAATCGACATTCGCCGCGAAGATCACCCGCCAGTCGGCCTCCGAGATCGCCTCGATCGGCCGGCCGACCTGCCCGCGCACGCCGCCGGCGGCATGGACCAGAAGCTCAAGCCTGCCGCTCTGGGCCACAATGTCGGCGATCAGCGCCGCGCAGGATTTAGCCGAGCCCAGATCGACCGCATGGGGAATGGCGCCGATCGCAGCGGCGGTCGCGGCGACGCCCTCGGCGTCGATATCGGCGAGATGGACGGTCGCGCCGGCCTCGACCAGCGCGGTCGCAATGGCGCGGCCGATCCCCTGGGCCGCGCCGGTGACGAGGGCTACGCGGTTGTCAAAACGGATTTGCATCGGTCGATCAGCACTTTCAGGGTCTCTGGGGATTGCGGCCGCCGGCCGTCCTCGATGTCGTGGATCAGGGTCACCAGCGTCTCGATCGCCGGCGTGGGCACGCCGGCCTCACGCCCGAGTTCGGCGATGATGCCGATCTGAGGATCGACCTCGGTCTTGCGCTTGCGCACGGCGAGGTCACGCCAGATGCCGGAATGGGTCTTGGCGGTCTTGGAGGTGTAGTCGGCGAGCCAGGCGATGGTCTCGATCTGCGGATACTCCTCCTGGCCCGGCGCGAAGACCATCGGGTCGAACTCGCCGAAGCCGAGCGTCTTGACGCCGCGCGCCGCCGCCACCGCCGCGACCTCCTGGCCGAGCGCCAGCCAGACCACGAGGCGGTCGGGGTCGGCGAAATTCGCCGACATCGAATCGCCCGTCAGCGCGGTGCCGAACAGCATCGCGCCATAGGAAAGCTTGCCCCAGAGATAGCCCCAGATGTTGGTCGTCAGGATCGATTTGGGCTCAAAGCCGAGCAGCAGCTTGTGCATCTCGATGGCGCGCGGCGTGATCTGCCCGTTGATCTCGCCGACGACGACGGCGCCGGCATTGCCGTAGAGGATCTCGCCCGGCCCATGCCAGTCGGCGCCGAAATTGACGAAGCAGCCCATCGTCCGTTCCGCCCCGACGACGGCCGCGATGGCGATCTCGTTGAGGCCGTTCTGCGCCGAGAGCACATAGCCGTCGGGCGCCAGATGCGGGGCGAGGGCGGCGACCGCCTCGTCGGTTGCGCCCGCCTTCACGGCCAGCACGATGCGCTGGTAGGTGCCCGTGAGTTCGGCCGGCGTCACGGCGGGGATGACCTGCCGGAATTCCTCGATCGGCCCGGTGATCGAGAGCCCCGTCGTGCGGCAGGCCTCGACATGGGCGGGCTCGATGTCGACGAGCAGAACGGGCACGCCGGCACGCGCCCAATAGGCGCCCAGCGTACCACCGATCGCGCCGGCGCCCCAGATCAGGATCGGTTCGGTGGTCATGCGAGCAGCTCCTGAGCCGAGGGAGACGAGTGAAAAGCCATCACGCCGGCCCCGCGATCTCGACATCCGCATGCGTCGCGACATGGACGGTCCCGTCCGGGGTCACCCAGCCGCGATACATGCCCTGTGTGTTGTAGGGCGCGACGATGGTCCCGTCCGCGTCGATCGCCACCAGCCCGGCGCCGATCTTGTGGGCCGTGAGCTCGCCGAGCACGGCCGAACTCGCCTCTTCGATCCCGAGGCCCTTGTAGCCGATCAGCGACGCCAGCTCGTGGCCGACGCAGTAGCGGATGAAGTACTCGCCCTTGCCGGTGCCCGACACCGCGCAGCGGCCGTCGCGGGCATAGGTGCCGGCGCCGATGATCGGGGAATCGCCGACACGCCCGACCGGCTTGTTGGTGTAGCCGCCTGTGGACGTCGCCGCCGCCAGGTGACCCGCCGCATCCAGCGCCACCGCGCCGACCGTGCCGTGCTTCTCCGCTTCGCTGGCCTCGCCGGCCGTGCCGACCAGCTCGCGGATCTTCATCTGCGACAGGTTCTTGCGCCGGCGCTCGGTCGAGAAATAGCCGTTCTCGACGATGTCGAGCCCTTCATGAGCCGCGAAGGTGTCGCCGGCCGCGCCCGCCAGCAGCAGCGGATCGCCGCGCAGCATCAGCGCCTTGGCGGCGCTGACCGGGTTGCGGATGCGCTTGACGCCCGCGAGCGCGCCGGCAGCGAGCGTCGCCCCGTCCATGATCGAGGCGTCGAGCTCGTGCTCGCCCTCGGCATTGAAGGCGGCGCCGTAGCCGGCGTTGAAATGGGCTGAATCCTCCATCACCCGCACGGATGCCTCGACCGCGTCGACGGCCGTGCCGCCCGCGCTGAGGATGGCCCAGCCGGCCCGCAGGGAGGCCGCGAGATCGGCCCGGGCTTCCGCCCATTCCGCCTCGCTCATTTCGGATTTCGGCAACGTGCCGCAGCCGCCATGGATGGCGAGGGCGATGGTCATGTCAGTCGTCCTGGATATGCGCGAGAACCGGGCCCGTCATGCTCGCCCTTGTGGCGAGCATCCACGTCTGCGCCGTGGCGCAACGCGGGGAGGCGTGGATGGTCGGGACAAGCCCGACCATGACGATGGCGGGGTCGCCTCACTTCTTGGCGGGCTTGATGTCCATCGCCAGCGTGTCCTCGTCGACGCGCGGGGCGATCGTGACCTTGTCCTTCTGCATCGCCCAGGCCGAGCCGACCGCGACGATCGGCAGGCGCGGCCGGTCCTTGGCGACGATGGCGTTGGCCTGCGAGAGCAGGTCGTTGCGCTTGGCCTCGTCGAGTTCGACCGAGGCGTCCTCGATCAGCTTGTCGAGCGCGGGGTTCTTGTAGCCGAGCACATTGAAGGCGCCGAGCTTCTTGGCCGGGTCGTTGGAGTGGACGACCGAGGAGAGCGTGTAGTTCGCCTCGCCGGTCAGCGTGCCCCAGCCGGACATGGCCAGCGAATATTCGGCGCGCGTGCGGGCCGGGAAGAACACGGCCGCGGTCTGGGCATTGGCGGTGACGTCCAGCCCGATGCGCGCCAGCATCTGCGCGACCGAGGTGCCGACCTGGCGGTCGCCCGGCAGGCGGTCATTGGTGAAGGAGAAGGTGGTCTTGAAGCCGTTGGGGTAGCCGGCCTCCTCAAGCAGCTTCTTGGCCCGGGCGATGTCGACCTTCAGCGGCGGCAGGCTCTTGTTGAAGCCGGCGATGCTGGAGGTGACGAGCTGGTTGACCGGTGCGCCGAGGCCTTCCATCGCGATCTCGACCAGGGCCGGCCGGTCGATGGCGAGGTCGATCGCCTCACGCACGCGGGGGTCCTGCAGCGGGTTCTTCGGGAGGGGCGAGCCGTCCTTCGCGCTGACCTGCGGGGAGGTGTCGCGCAGGTCGATCTCCACGTTGAAGACGTAGACGGTGTCGATCGTCGCGACAGAGAGCTTCGGGTCGCGCTTCAGCGTCGCGACGTCCGAGGACGGCGCACGCACGATGATATCGACCTGGCCGGCCTTCAGCTGGGCGACGCGGGCTGCGTCGTTGGGCAGTTCCTTGCGGACGACCTTGGCCCAGGGCTCCTTGGGGCCCCAGTAGCCGTCGAACCGGTCGAGCACGAGCTGGTCCTTCGGCGTCCAGGAGACGAACTTGTAGGGGCCGGTGCCGATGGCGGCCTTGCCGGAGTTGAAGGCCTCGTTGGCATTGTCCTTGGTCAGGCCGGCGGCGGCCTTGGCCGAGACGATGAACAGGCGGATGAAGTCGTTGGGCAGGTTCGGGGCCGGGCCGTCGGTGACGATATGGACCGTCAGCGGGTCGATGATCTTCACCTCCTTGACGCGGCGGACATAGATCGTCGTCGGGTTGGGGCCGGCCACGACCGGAATGCGTTCGATCGAGAACTTGACGTCCTCTGCGGTGAAGTCGGAGCCGTCATGGAACTTGACGCCCGAGCGCAGCTTGAACTCCCAGGTGTCGGGCGCGATCGCCTTCCAGCTCGTGGCCAGGCGCGGCTCGATCTGCAGCTTGTCGCCCGACCAGGTCAGCGTGTCGAAGACATGCTTGAGCGCCTCGGCATGGGTGCCGGTGGCGGTGAAATGCGGATCGATCGAATCGGGCCCGGCGCGCACGCCGATCGTCAGGTTCTGGGCGAGCGCAGCCGTCGAGACGGAGGCTCCCAGCAGCAGGGCGAGCGCGGCGATGCGGGTCATCTTGGTGGTGTTCATGGTGCTGTTCCCTCTTTTTCGAGATCGTGGGGCCAGGTTGGTGATGCAATCACCAGCTTGTCCATCAGTTCGCAGAGCTGGCGCTGCTCGGCTTCGGTGAGGGCCGACAGCATGGCCGTCTGCTGCTGGATCATCAGCGGCATGGTTTCCTCGAAGATCGCGCGACCCGGCGCGGTCAGAAACAGGACGAAGCTGCGCAGATCGTCATGGTCGGTCTCGCGCCGCAGCAGCCGCCTTTGCAGCAGTTTCTGGATCGAGCGGCTGAGCGTGTTCTTGGGCAGGCCCGAGGAGGCGACGATGTTCTTGGCCGCGACGCCGTCGCGCAGGCCCACCGCATAGAGCGCGACGAACTCCGGCCGGACGAGGCCGTAGCGGGTCTCGATCCAGCGATAGACCGGATCGTTGAAGCGAAACGCGACGAAGTTGAGCCGAAACGACAGCCAGCAGGGGTTGTCCCACAGCTTGGTGACGGTCAGCGGGTCGAGATCGTGAAGCGCCTGCTCGCGCTCCGGGTCGACACGCGACAGAGATGTCGGCGCACGCCGCATGCCCAAGCCCTCCCCGCTCCCAATTTAGTTCCAAATGGAACTTGACGCTGTCGAGGGGCAGAGTCAAGGATGCAGAATATGAGGATGATGGAGCAGCGGTCCTGCGGCAATCCGTTTCTCGACTGGCGACCGCGCCTTGAGGTGCGGCCTGGCTGATCGGTGAGTGACTGTCGAAGCCCGCGATGCTGCAACCCGTCGCCCGCCCCCGATGGGGCAAGCAAGGATCAGGCCGTGCAGATTGCGCAGATGAACTGGATGCAGGTCGAAGCTCAGGCGCGGCGCGACGACCGCTGCGTCCTGCCGCTGGGTTGCGTCGAGCAGCATGCTTTTCTCAGCCTGTCGACAGACGCGATCCTGGCCGAGAAGGTGGCCAATGACGCCGCCGATCCGCTGCAGATTCCGGTTTTTCCGGTGCTGGCCTATGGCATGACCCCTGCTTTCGCCGCCTATCCCGGCACGGTCTCGCTGCGCATGAGCACCTATGTCGCCGTGATGGAGGACATGCTGGAGGCGTTCTATCGCTCTGGCTTCCGCCGCATCGTGCTCGTCAACGGCCATGGCGGCAATGCGCCGATCATGACTCTGGCGACGGAATGGATGGGGCGGCGCCCCGACGCCAGCGTGCGCCTGCACAACTGGTGGGCCGGTCCGCGCTTCCAGGAGGCGGTCAAGGCGATCGACCCTGCCGCATCGCATGCCTCCTGGATGGAAAACTTCCCCTGGACGCGGCTGGAGGGCGTCGCCATGCCCGACGCGGCCAAGCCGCCCTTCAATGCACCGCTCTACCAGGCCGCCAACCCCGCCAGGAAGCGCGAGATCCTCGGCGACGGCAATTTTCACGGTCGCTACGAGCGCTCTGACAACGAGATGCTCAGCCTCTGGCAGGTCGGCGTCGACGAGACGCGCGCAGCGATGACGGAGGACTGGCCGTGAGGGCTATCTCGTCATTGCGAGCGCAGCGAAGCAATCCAAAAACCGCGCTCGACACCAGCCTGGATTGCTTCGCTGCGCTCGCAATGACGGATGGCTTCGGTTCTACCCGGGCTGTTTCGTCATGCTAGGCCACATCCTCGGCAGGCTGGGGCAGGCGCTCGTCGTCATGCTGGTGATGTCGGCGCTGGTCTTCGTCGGCGTCTACGCCATCGGCAACCCGATCGACGTGCTGATCGGGCCCGATGTCAGCCAGGACATCCGGCTCGACACGATCGCGCGCTACGGCCTCGACCAGCCGCTCTGGCGCCAATACGTCACCTTCCTCGGTCGCATCCTGCAGGGCGATTTCGGCCGCTCCTTCGTCTTCGGGATGCCGGTGCTGGACCTCATCCTGTCGCGGCTGCCGGCGACGCTCGAACTGACGCTCGCCGCTGTCGTCGGCGCCGCCCTGATCGGCATCCCCGCCGGAATCTACGCCGGCTACAGGCCCGACGGTCTCGCCGCCAAGGCGATCATGACGATCTCGATCCTGGGCTTCTCGGTGCCGACCTTCTGGATCGGCCTCGTGCTGATCATCGCCTTTGCCGTCGAACTGCAATGGCTTCCCGCCGGCGGACGCGGCGAGACCGCTGCGATCTTCGGCGTCCAATGGAGCTTCCTCACCGCCAACGGCCTGAGCCATCTCCTGCTGCCGGCGTGCAATCTCGCCTTCTTCAAGCTGGCGCTGATGACACGGCTGGCGCGGGCCGGCACGCGCGAGGCGATGCTGTCCGACACGGTCAAGTTCGCCCGCGCCGCCGGCCTGTCCGAATGGACGGTGCTGCGCCGGCATGTGCTGCGGCTGATCGCGATCCCGCTGGTGACCGTGTTCGGGCTCGAATTCGCCTCGACGCTGGCCTTCGCCGTCGTCACCGAGACGATCTTCTCCTGGCCCGGCATCGGCAAGCTGATCATCGATTCGATCACCTCGCTCGATCGGCCGGTGATGGTGGCCTATCTGATGCTCGTCTCCTTCGTCTTCATCCTGATCAATTTCCTCGTCGATCTCGCCTATGTCGGGCTCGATCCGCGGCTGCGCCGGGCGGGTTCGCGATGAGCCAGCCCTTGTCCAAGCCAGAGTCTTCGCCCGCAAAGTCCTCGTCCGGCAAGGAGATCTCTCCGATTGCCCGTTTCTGGGCCGAGTTCCAGGAGAGCAAGGTCGCGGTCGTGGCGCTCGCCGTTGTCGTGCTGATGCTCGGCGTCGCGATCTTCGCGCCGCTGGTCGCCCCGCAGAACCCCTACGACCTCGCCAATCTCGTCCTGATGGACGCCCGCCGTCCGCCCGGTTTCGTCGGCTCGGCCGGCTACACCCATATCCTGGGCACGGACGCGCAAGGCCGCGACCTGTTCTCGGCCATCCTCTACGGCCTGCGCATTTCGCTCCAGATGGGGCTGATCGCGGGATCGCTCGCCTTCACGGTGGGCGTGACGCTGGGCGTCGGCGCGGCCTATCTCGGCGGCCGCTGGGAGGCCTTCATCATGCGCGTCGTCGATCTGCAGCTCGCCTTCCCGGCGATCCTGCTGGCGCTCGTGCTCTCGGCCCTGCTCGGCCAGGGCAAGATGCAGCTCATAGCCGCGTTGGCCGCAGCTCAGTATGCCTATTTCGCCCGCACCGCCCATGGCGCGGCCTCGGCCGAGCGCGGCAAGGATTATGTCGAGGCGGTGCTCTCGACGCCGCTGCCGGCCTGGCGCGTCGTGCTCAAGCACATCTTCCCGAACTGCCTGCCGCCGCTGATCGTGGTCGCGACCGTGCAGGTGGCGAGCGCGATTGCGCTGGAAGCGACGCTCTCCTTCCTCGGCGTCGGTCTCCCCGTGACCGAGCCCTCGTTGGGCATGCTGATCTCCAACGGCTTCCAGTACATGCTCTCGGGCCGGTACTGGATCTCGATCTATCCCGGCATCGCCCTGATCGTGCTGATCGTCGCCATCAACCTCGTCGGCGACCGCATCCGCGACCAGGTCAATCCGAGGCTCAAGCGATGAGCGCCGCCCTGCAGCCTCCCCTCCTCGACGTCACCGACCTCGCCACCTGGTTCCACGCCCGCGCGGGTGTGGTGAAGGCGGTCGACGGCGTCTCATTCAACCTGGCGCGCGGCGAGGTCATGGGCCTCGTCGGCGAATCCGGCTCGGGCAAGAGCATCACCGGCTTCTCGATCATCGGCCTGCTCGATCCGCCGGGCCGCATCGAGCGCGGCTCGGTGAAGCTGGAAGGCCGCGAACTCGTCGGCCTGCCGCCCGATGAACTGCGCGCCATTCGCGGCAAGGCGATCTCGATGGTCTTCCAGGACCCGATGATGACGCTGAACCCGATGCTGACCATCGGCGACCAGATCGGCCTGGCGCTGGAGGCGCATGAGAGCGTCACGGGGGCTGAGCGCCGGCAGCGCGCCATCGCGGCGCTCGCCCAGGTCCGGATCCCCGACCCGGAAACCAAGGTCGATTTCTACCCGCACCAGTTCTCCGGCGGCATGCGCCAGCGCGTCGCCATTGCCATCGCGCTGCTGCATCGGCCCAAGCTGATCATCTGCGACGAGCCGACGACCGCGCTCGACGTCTCGATCCAGGCCGAGATCCTGGCGGAGATGAAGGAGCTGGTCGCGGAGCTCGGCACCGCCCTGATCTGGATCAGCCACGATCTCGCCACCGTCGCCTCGATCGCCGACCATGTCTGCGTCATGCGCTACGGCAAGATCGTCGAGGCCGGACCCGTGCTCCAGGTCCTGACCCGGCCCCAGCACCCCTACACGCAGGGCCTGCTCGACTCGCTGCCCTCGCGCGCCAAGCCAGGCGCGATGCTGGCCCGCGGCGCCGGCACCGACGCGGCCCCGCCGCCGCGTCTGCCGCGTCAGGCGGAATCGGGCCATCGTCGCGCCGATCTGCCCTACGTCGTCATCGACGAGGTCGGAAAGCGCTTCCAGCGCAAGGCGGGCGTGCTGCGGGTTCTCGCGCAGAAGGCGGGTCTCGCCCGCCCGCTGCCGCTGGTGCAGGCGGTCGACGCGGTGAGCCTGTCGATCGCGCGCGGCGAGGCGCTCGGGCTGGTCGGCGAATCCGGCAGCGGCAAGTCGACGCTCGGTCGCATGGTCGCCGGCATCTACGCGCCCGATAGCGGCCATGTCCTGCTCGACGGCGAGCCGGTGATGAGCGCGGGCGACCGCCCCCACAAGATCACCACCCGCATCCAGACCATCTTCCAGGATCCCTTCGCCTCTCTGAACCCGCGCATGCGCATCGGTGACAGCATTGCGGAAGGGCCGCTCGCACATGGCTTCGTCTCACGCGCCGAGGCGGGCACCTATGTCGCGCAATGGCTGGCGGCGGTGGGGCTCGATCCGGCTTTTGCGGGCCGCTATCCGCACCAGTTCTCCGGCGGTCAGCGCCAGCGCGTCGCGATCGCGCGCGCACTCGCCATGCAGCCCGACGTCGTCGTCTGCGACGAGCCGGTGGCCTCGCTCGACGTCTCGATCCAGGCGCAGATCATCAACCTGCTGATCCGGCTGCGCCAGGAGCTCGGCCTGACGCTGCTCTTCATCTCCCACGACCTCTCGGTGGTGCGCCATCTCTGCGACCGCGTCGCGATCATGCATCGCGGCAAAATCGTCGAGAGCGGCCCTGCCGGCGAGGTCTACGACAACCCGCGCGACGCTTACACCAAGAGGCTTCTGGCGGCGGTGCCGGTGCTCCCGGTGGCGTGACCCTCTTCCGTCATTGCGAGCGAAGCGAAGCAATCCAGAAGGGCCACAGCGAGACGCTGGGTTGCTTCGCTGCGCTCGCAATGACGGCGAAGACAGCAAAGGAGACCACCATGTCCGAACCCGAACTCCTCCCCTGGCAGTGGTCCGAAGAGACCTGGCGCGCCAAGGTCGATCGCGTCCGCGCCGGCCGCAACCTGAAGCCGGCAAAGTGGAAGGGCGGCGCCCGCTGCGCCGTCGCGCTCTCCTTCGACGTCGACCATGAGACCAACGAATTGCGCGACGGCGGCAAGTCGGTCGGGCGGCTGTCCTGGGGGCAGTATGGCAACCGCGTCGGCATGCCGCGCATCCTCGACCTGATGAAGAAGGAGGACATCCAGGCGACCTTCTTCGTGCCGGCTGTCACCGCCTTGCTCTACCCTGACGAACAGCGCCGGGTGATTGCGGAGGGCCACGAGATCGGCCTGCATGGCTGGATTCACGAGGTCAACACGGCGGTCCCGGCCGACGCCGAGCGCGAGCTGCATCTGCGCTCCGCCGACACGCTGGAAAAGATCACGGGCGTCCGCCCGGTCGGCATGCGCACCCCGTCCTGGGATTTTTCCGAGGTGACGCTGTCGATCGAGCGCGAACTCGGCCTGCTCTACGATTCCTCGCTCTTCGCCGATGACGACCCCTACGAGATCATCGAAAAGGGCGAGCCGACCGGCATGGTCGAGCTGCCGGTCGAATGGATCCGCGACGACGCGGTCTATTTCAACATGAACCGCTTCCAGGCCCTGCGGCCCTATACGGCGCCGGAGGTGGTCTTCGACATCTTCCGGCGCGAATTCGACCGCGCCTATGAGGAGGGCGGGCTGTTCCTGTTGACCATGCATCCGCATGTCATCACCTACCGCTCGCGCATCTGGATTCTCGAAAAGCTGATCTCCCACATCAAGGAGATGCCGGATGTCTGGTTCGCCAGCCATGCCGAGATCGCGGCTTACGTGAAGGCGGAATCGGGCATCTGAAAACGACGATCCCACGCCGGGGGCCTTGACCCCCGGCGTGGGACGGCTATGCCGCTTGCGAGGCTCCCGCGATGGGCAGCCCGGCGCGCTGCGCGAACAGCCGCGCCAGCGGGCTTTCATGCTTGGCCGCCAGCCGCTCCCCGGCCAGCGCCCGGGCCAGCGGTTCGTCGCCGGCGCGCAGCGCGGCCTCGATCAGGGTCAGCTCGATCACATCGCGCTGCGCGTTGCTGCCGCCGAAGCGCGCCGCGATGTGCCGCACCGGGCGGATCAGCCGGACCGCCTCGCCATAGCGACCCTCGCCAAAGGCGGCGAAGGCCCGCATCAGCGGGTAGCCGACATCCTGGCTGAAGCCGGCATTGTCGCTGGCCGAGAGCATAGCGATCGGCTGCTGCGCCAGCACGGCCTCCACGAGGTCGCGCCGGCCTGCACCGATGAAGGCCATCAGCGCATGCAGGTCGTTGAAGGCGTAGAGCCCCGCGGACCAGCGCGCCTGATAATGCTCCGCGAGCCGGGTCCAGCGATCGCCGACATCGATCCCGCGCAGATGCAGCCGCCACAGCATCGCCGAGGCGTCGATCAGCTCGAGCATCTGCACCGGCATGCCGCCGCAGATCGGCCCGTCGACCAGCGCGAGCACCTCGTCGATCTGGCCCAGTTCGAGATGGTAGAGCGCCAGATGCCACCAGTTGTGGACCGCCAGGAAGCTGCCTTGCGTCCAGGTCGCGATGTCCTGGCGCATGAAGGCGATGCCCTCGTCATGGCGCCCCTGCATCTCCAGCACATGCGCGACCGCGTGACGGGCCCAGCCATCGGCGGGGGCCGCCGCGAGCGCGGCACGGCCCTGGCTCTCGGCCAGCGCGTATTCGCCGCTCTCTTCGAGACCGAAGGCGTGCATACCCATTATGGCATGGTGGCACGCCATGTCGGGCGACCAGGCGGGCAGGGCCCGGGCGATGCGGTTCTTCAGAAGCCTCGCATTGCCGGTGAAGAAGTCGAGCTGGTGACCGGCGATCAGGGCGAGCAGGTCGCGCGGGTTCTCGATCGCGACATCCTCGATCACGCGCGAGGCCTCGTGCCAGCGCCCTTCGCGCATCAGCGTCTCGGCCGCGCCGACCGGGTCGCCCGCGAAGAGCGCGAACTGGGAGACGGCCTGCGCGAAGGCATCGGCGGAGGCGTGGCTCGCGCCCGATAGCGCGTTGCCGTGATGATCCTGGGAAAACATGTGTCTGGTGCCTTGCAAATCGTGGGAGTTCTGGGGGGATTCAGCGTGCGCCGCGCTGGGCGCTGGCGATGGCGGCCTCGATCTCGGGTCGGCTGATGCCGATGTCCCTCAGCGTGAGGTCGTCGAGCCGCGACAATTCGAGGGCGATCTGGCGATGGCGCTGCCGTTCGGCGGCTCGCGCCCGCAAACCTGCCAACGCGGCTTTGACGCGGGCGATCCAGGAGCGTGTGTGTTCGGTTGCGTGGGCGTCGACCGGCGCCGGCGCCGCGATGCGGGCCGGCTGGCAGACAGGGGCTGCCCCTGAGGGGAAGAGGGAGAGAAGGGTTCGGCGGGCGGGCCGGACTTCGCACATCTGCCGCTCCGGCCCGGTGCAGCCCGTGCAGCTCTCTTGACTGAATGCATACATGATCGTGGTCCTCGAAAACGACCCGCACCCCGGATTGGGGCGGCGCGGCCGGAGGAGGGGTTTAGGGCGCGACCAGACCTCCGGCTGTCCCCTGCGAAACAGCCGAAAACCGAGGCCAGCGGTGAGCGCCGCAGCGGCAGCCGAGGCGCAGGGCAGCCTCGGAATCGACATGCTTGGCGGAACAGGGCCCGATTCCCGCCGTTTTTGGTTCAGGACGGGTTCAGCGCATCCGGCGCGTTCTCGTTTACAGTCGAACTGGAAACGGATCTCATGACGCGCAACACAAACTGGCTTCTGGTCGGAACCATGCTCCCGGCGATCGTGCTGGCACAGGGCGGTTTCGCAGCGCCAGCGATCACGCTCCCCCCCTCCTTCGAACTCGCCCAGGCGCCGCCGGCTCCGGCCGATGACGCGCCCGGCCAGCCGCGCCGCGAGCGCGCGCCGGGCGTGCCGCGTGCCCCTGCGGCTCCTGCTGCTCCGTCGCCGGCCACGCCGCCCCCGGCGGTCCAGCGTCCCACGCCCGCACCGGCTCCTTCGGCTGCGCCGCCCGCCGCGCCGCGTCCGCCCGTCCGGCCCCCGGCGGCTCCCGCCCCCGA
>NNBT01003558.1_pt1 | contig 12992 bp, 9 predicted proteins | sample 1173831 | NCBI WGS metagenome assembly NNBT01 (sample SAMN07173936, study PRJNA388173) | plant metagenome | isolation source: symbiotic tissue sample KVJ10 | place: Norway: Troms, Kvaloya island | reverse complement strand
CTGATGCTCCTCTACGCCCTGAAGCGCCTGGGCTTGGCCCTTGTCATCACGGCGGTGGCGCTGATCCTGCTCATCAGCATGATCCAGCTCATTCCAGGCGATCCGGCGGCGGTGCTTCTGGGCCCCCTCGCCTCGCCCGAGATGCGCGAGATGTTCCGCCAGCAGATGGGCCTCGACCAGCCGGCGCTGGTGCAGATCGCCCGTTTCTTCGGCCGGGTGCTCACCGGCGATCTCGGCACCGATGTGCTGACCAATCGCTCGGTCCTCGTCACCGTCATGGAGCAGGTGCCGTTCACGCTGGCGCTGATCTTCGCCAGCATCACCTGGTCGGCGCTCATCGGCATTCCGCTCGGCTGCTTCGCCGCCCTTTATCGCGGTTCGCTCGCCGACCGCATCGTCGGCATCCTCTCGGTGAGCTCGATCGCGCTGCCATCCTTCGTCATCGCCATCTATGGCCTCCTGCTCTTCTCGGTGAAGCTCGGCTGGTTTCCGACCATCGGCGCCGGTGACAGTGGCGCGCCGCTCGATCAGCTTTATCATCTCGTTCTGCCGTCACTCGCGGTCGGGCTCGGCTGGGTCGGTTATCTCGCCCGCATGGTACGCGCCTCGATGCTCGAGGTCCTGAGCGAGAACCATGTGCGCATGGCGCGCGCCTTCGGCCTCGAGGAACGCACCATCACCTATCGTTATGCGCTGAAGATCGCCATCATCCCGACCGTGGTGCTGCTCGGCATGGGGGTGGGCAACATGATCTCGAGCGCCGTCTTCGCCGAGATCGTCTTCGCCAGGCCCGGCGTCGGCAAGCTGATCTTCGATGCGATCAGCACCCGCAACTATCCGGTGGTGATGGGCGCGGTGATGATCACCACCGGCTTCTATGTTCTGTGCACCCTGATCGCCGACCTCATCGCGGCGGGACTGGATCCCCGTGTCCGAGCAACTCTTTGACCGTGTGAGCTTCAGGGAGAGCCGGCTCGGCCGCATGCTGCGCGAGCCGATGGGACTCCTGGGCGCAGGGCTCGTCCTCCTCATCGTGCTCGGCGCCCTGTTCGCCGACTTCACCGGTTACAGCCCTTCCAAGCTGGCAATGCGCGACCGTTTCCTCGATCCGAGCCTCGCCCATCTGCTCGGCACCGACCATCTCGGCCGCGATCTCTTCACCCGCGTGCTCCATGGCGCCCGTATCGCGCTCGGCGTCGCCTTCGTCGCAACCGGCATCTCCTTCATCGGCGGCCTCATCCTCGGCATGATCGCCGGCTACGGGCCGCGCTGGCTCGACTCGCTGCTGTTGTTGTTCTTCGATTCACTGCGGGCCTTCCCGACCGTGATGCTGGCGCTGGCGCTGGTGACGCTGACCGGCCCGAGCCTCGCCGCCGTCGTGCTGGTTGTGGTGCTCGCCACGCTGCCCGGCTATGCGCGGGTGGTCCGGGCGCAGACCATGTCGCTCAAGACCACCGAATTCGTGCTGTCGGCCAGAAGCCTCGGGGCTCCGTCCTGGCGTATCCTCGCCGTCCATATCATGCCCAATCTCATCGGCCCCCTGGTCATCCTGGTCTCGATGGACATTCCGGTCGTCATCACCATCGAGGCCGGTATGAGCTTTCTGGGGCTGGGGGTGAGGCCGCCGACGCCGTCCTGGGGCGCCATTCTCAATGACGGTTATGCCTTCATCCGCGAAAGCGCCTGGCCCGCCATTGCCGGCGGCCTGCCGATCATCATCGCGACCCTCGGCTTCACCTTTCTGGGCGAGACCTTGCGTGATCATCTCGATCCGCGGCTGAGGCAGGACGGATGAGCGCGCTTCTCGACATCAAGGGCCTCTCAGTCTCCTTCCGCACGCCGCGCGGCGAGCTCCGGGCGCTGCGCGATGTGGCGCTTCAGGTGGGCACGGGCGAGATCGTCGGCATCATCGGTGAATCGGGCTGCGGGAAATCGACCCTCATCAATGCGATCATCGGCCTCCTGCCCGCCAATACCGGCAAGGTGACGGGCCATATCGGTTTCGACGGCCAGGACCTGGTCGGCCTGCCTATTAATGTCATGCGCAAATTGCGCGGCGAGCGCATCACGACGATCTTCCAGGATCCGATGACGGCGCTCAATCCGGTGCTGACCGTCGGCGCGCAGATGACCACCATCCAGTATCGGCGGCGGGCGAGCGTTTCTGAGAAGCGGCGGCGGGCCATCGAATTCCTCGAAAAAGTACGCATGCCCGACGCGGCGCGCCGTCTCGACCAATATCCGCACCAGTTTTCGGGCGGCATGCGTCAACGCATCTGCATCGCCATGGCGCTCCTGACCGAGCCCGACCTGCTCATCGCCGACGAACCGACGACGGCGCTCGACGCCACGCTCGAAGTGCAGGTCATCCACCTGCTCAGGGAGCTGCAGCGCGACATCGGGTGCTCGGTGCTGTTCATCTCGCATCATCTCGGCGCGGTGGCGGAATTGTGCGGGCGCGTCGCCATCATGTATGCGGGCGAGGTCGTCGAGCAGGGGACGGTGAGCGATATCTTCCGCGATCCGCGCCATCCCTATACGCGCAAGCTGCTCGAATGTGATCCCGGCCGCATCGCCGAACGGCAGGAAATTCTGCCGACCATTCCGGGCGAACTCCCCGATCTCGTCCGCGTGCCGCAAGGCTGCATCTTCCGTGACCGTTGCCCTGAGCGTTTCGTGCTGTGCGGCGAGCGGCCGCCCGAGGTGACGGTCAGGCCCGGCCATCAGGCCGTCTGTCACAAAGCCCGCGAGCTCGTCGCCTCATGACGCCGCTCCTCGAAATTTCGGACGTCGTCATCCGCTTTCCGGCGCAGAACCGGATCGCCGCGAAGCTCTCCGGCCAGCCCACCTTCATCGAGGCGGTGGCCGGCGTCTCCTTCACGCTGGAAGCCGGCAGCACCTATGCGCTGGTGGGTGAATCGGGTTCCGGCAAGACCACATTGGCGCGCGCCATCACGGGGCTCGTGCCGATCGCAAGCGGCCAGGTCGAGTTCGCCGGGCGGACGATCTCGGGCCTGAGCGAAACCGCCCTGCGCGGGGTGCGGCGCGAGATCGCGATGATCTTCCAGGACCCGATCGGGTCGCTCAGCCCGCGCCTCAGCGTGCGGGCCATCCTCGCGGAACCCTTCAAGGTGCATGGTGAGGCGACGGATCTCGACAACAAGATCGCCCAGCTACTCGACGATGTGGGTCTCCCCTCGCACTTCGCCCAGCGTTACCCGCATCAATTGTCGGGTGGCCAGGCGCGGCGCGTCTCGATCGCCCGGGCCTTGGCGCTCAGGCCGAAGCTCGTCATCGCCGATGAGCCGACGGCTGGGCTCGACGTGTCGATCCAGGGCGAGATGCTCAATCTCATGCGCGACCTGCAACGCAAACTCGGCACCACCTTCCTGATGATCACCCATAATCTCAATGTGGTGCGCCATGTGGCCGACCGCATGGCGGTCATGTATCTGGGCCGCATCGTCGAGGAAGGCCTGACCGACGATATCTTCAATGCGCCGCGCCACCGCTATACGACTGCACTGCTGTCGGCCAATCTCAAGGCCGAGCCCGAGGCCGCCTCCTATGTCATCGAGGCAGAAGGCGAGACGCCGAGCCTGCTCAACCGGCCGAAGGGCTGTGAGTTTCACCCGCGCTGCCTGTTCAAACGCGATGTCTGCCGCACCGCAATGCCGGAGGAGCAGATGCCATCGGCCGGCCACCGCTTCGCCTGCCACAATCCGGCGTGAGCTATTGGAGCTCAGACAGGATGCCCGCGATCTCGCCGAGACGGTATTCCAGTTGCGCGATCTTCGCCTTATCGCCCGTGGGCCGGACAAAATCGAGCAAGGTCGTCAGCTCGAGTTTCGCCTGTTCGAGATCGGCCTTGTCGCCGGTAAGCCGCCCCCGTTCCAGCAAGGCACTGCCAAGGTAGTACTGCGTCTGCATCCATCTTGTGGGCACCCGCTCTCGGGTGCCTTCTTTCAAGGCGTCGCGCAACACAGTGATCGCGCGATCGAAAGAGGGAATGTCCTCATCGCGTATGCCGATCTCCGTCAGCGTTATTCCGAGGCTAGTCGAGGCTGATGCCCAGCCAAGCGGGAGGTGATCGCGGGTCGTCTCCGTCAATGCCGCCTCGAAGGCCTCCGCGGCCCTGCGGAGACTGACCGTTCCCCATTCGCGTTGCCCCAGGGCCAACAAAGCGACGCCGAGATTGTTTTGGCTTTCCGCCCATTGCAGCGGCACGGTTTCGCGCTTGCGCTCCGCCAACGCCAGCCCGAATGCCAGAACCGCATTCGTCAAGTTTTCCGTGCCCGGCTCGCGCTCCCCCAGACTCAAATGAACAAGGCCACGACTATTTTGCAGCCCTGCCCAACCAAGTGGCGCTTCCTCACGCCTCACTTCCTCCAAGGCCGAGGCGATGGTCCAAGCCGCTTCATTCAGTGTCGTATTGTCCGCCTTCCGCTCTCCCAGCCGCCAGAGCGCCAAGCCCAAATTGGTGGTCGTAATGCTCCACGAAACCGGCATCTCCTTGCGCGGCAACAGGCTCAGCGCCGCGCGGAACGCATCCACTGATCTTTGCAGCGTTTCAATTCCACCCTCTCTTTCTCCTTTGAGACGAAGTGCCTGGCCAAGATTATTCTGGGTCATCACCCAATTGTAGGCCGTCTCGCTCGTATTGAAGATAGTCAGCCCGCGCTCAAAAACAGCAATCGCTTCATCGAGATTCCGAGTTCCGCTCTCTCTTTCCCCGATGCTCATGAGAACGACGCCGCGATTATTCTCAATCAAAGCACGTTTTATGTCTGGATCTCCCTTGGGCAGGTCAGCCATTGCGGCGTCAAAGATCTGTACCGCGAGCTCCAAGGACTTGGTGTCGACCTCTCGGTCTCCCAGTTTCCAGAGTGCCATCGCCAAATAGTTCCGCAGATCCACCCGCTCTGCCGATGCCTTGTCGAATGCCGCTGCGGAGAGGGTCGCTTCCATGAAGCCGACGGACTTCCTGAGCATATCGACGCCGGATTCCCGCTCGCCCAGGTTCTTCATGGCCAGAGCAAGATTGACTCGGGTCCTTGCCCAGGCTTCAGGATCATTCTCTTGCGTAACGAATCGATCTGCCTCTTCAAAGGACTTGATCGCCCTCCTGAGCGCGTCGGTTCCTCCTTTATATGTGCCCTGGTTGTTCAAGACATATGCCTGGGCGAACTTATAGGTCCACGCCTGCTTGCGGTCCCAGCGCTCGACCTGCTCGAAGGCCTTGGCATAATCTGCCGCGGCGGCCTCGAAGTTGAAGGCCAGCTCATTGGTCGCGGCGCTCTTGGCGAAGACCTTGGCGATCTCTAGACGGCGTTGCTGCAGCGCCGCCTCCGTCGTCGCCAGCGCATCGCTTACGGAGGTTGCCCGCTTCTTGGCCTGCTCGCGGAAGGCCAGGGCCGTCGCCAAGGCGCCTTCGCTTACCGCGCGATCGGCCAATGACGACAGACGGGTCATTTCCGGGTCGGCATTCTGCAGCGCCGCCGTCTCCGCCAGGATCGTCTTGAGCCGTTCCGCCTGAGCGCGCAGGACGCTGTCGAGCTCAGCCGGATCCTTCGGCGTCGCGGCGCCCATGGCGCGCAGCATGCCATAGAGGGAATCGAGCGGGACCTGATCCGACCTGGCGATCGCTTCGACCTGGCGGCGGCCCGTCTGCGGCAGGCTGGCGATCGTCAGGAGCAGCTGGCGCCGTTCGCCGGTGATCTGCGCCTCGTCCTTGTCACCCGCCTCCGGCGTCATGCCGAAATAGAGGAGACGGCGCATGCTGGCATTGATCCACGGACGCTGGCGCGCGCCGGTGTCGAGATAGACCTCTTCGGTCACCATGGTCATGACGTCGCCAAAGGCGGCGCCGTTCGATGCGGAAAGGTGACGCAGCAACGCCGCCGCATAAGGCGAGTTGCCGTCCTTCGGCCCGTCGAGCGCCGCCTTGCCGGGCTCGGCGGCAAACCCCATCACGACGCCGACATTCTCGATCGGCGCCGGCTGGTCCTCGATGAGCGTCATGCCGCGCGACGGCATGAGGCCGGTCTGGACGATGGGTTGAGCCGCCGATTGCGCATCGGGCTTCAAGAGCGCGTTCGCCGGGAAGGGCGAGTTGCGGCAGGCATCGAGCAGGAAGATCACCACCGGCACAGCCGCTTTGAGACGATCGACGATCGGCGAGGCCGCCACCAGACGCGTTCCCGCATCCTCTAGAGAGGAGAGATCGGCGTCGACCGGCACCAGCCAGTTCTCCCCCGCCGCCTCGATGCCGTGGCCGGCATAATAGACGAAGGCGACATCGGCGCCCTCGGCATCTTCGATGAAACGCTCGATTTCGCGCTTGAGCGACTTGGCGTTGCGGTCTGGGGCGTTGCGGGTCTCGAAGCCGAGATCGGTCAACAGCTTGCCGATGGCGCGGGCATCCTGGCCGGCATTGGGCAGCGGCTGGATATGGGCATAGGTCGACTGGCCGATGATGAGGGCGACGCCGCGCAAGGGCTTCGCCTCCTGGGCAGTCGCGCCGAAGCTACCCGAGACACAGATCAGGATAAAAATCAGCCAGTGCTTGAACGCCGTCACGATAAGCCTGCTACGAACAGGCTACGCTAACCGACGGGCCGGTCGCAAGAAAGGCCAGATCGTGGCGGGCTCCCGCGAAGGACGGGGCAATACGGGACATTGGATGACGTCCCTCAACGGAAATTGGACGAAAAATCCAGACAGAAGTCATGACCCGACGCCCGTGCTACCGGCAAATAGGGCCATGCTCCACAATCCGCAAAGCTTTCACCCTCTCGAACCGACGCGCGCCCAGCTGGCCGAACTCGGCCACGAAGTCTGGGCCCGCGCCATGGCCTTCACCGAGAATCTTCCGACGAGCCCCGTCGTACCGGCCGAAGAGCTGCCGGCGGCGCTCATCAAGACCATGCTGCAGGCGCCAGGGGAAACATCAGGTGATCTCATCCCCCTGCTCGATCAGCTCGATCAGGCGATCAAACATGCCTATGACCCGGGCAGCCCGGGAATGCTGGCCTATGTCCCCGGCGGCGGGCTTTCGGTGTCGGCGGTGGCGGACTTCTATGCCCGCATCACCAACCGCTTCGTCAGCATGGCGCGCGTCGCCCCCGCACTCGTAGCGCTCGAGGTCGGGGTGCTGCGCTGGTTCGCCTCTCTCTGCGGGTTGCCGTCCGAGAGCGGCGGCGTCTTCACCAATGGCGGCTCGATGGCCAATTTCTCCGCCATCGTCGCGGCCCGCCATGATCGGCTGGGCGAGAATTTCTTCGACGGCACGTTCTATGTCAGCGCGCAGACTCATCATTCGGTGGCAAAAGCGGCGCGGCTCGCGGGTTTCCCCGCTGCTACCCTGCGCATGGTCCCGCACCGGAGCGACCTCACGATGGACGAAGATGCGTTGCGGCGGCTGATCGCCCTGGACAGGGCACAAGGCAAACGGCCGTTCCTCATCGTCGCCTCCGCCGGCACCACCAATACCGGCGCCATCGACCCCTTGCCGGCGCTCGCCGCCATCGCCCGGGAAGAAGAGCTGTGGCTGCATGTCGATGCCGCCTATGGCGGTTTCTTCCGCCTCACCGAACGTGGACACAAACGGCTCTCCGGCATCGAGCACGCCGACACGATCGCCCTCGATCCGCACAAGACACTGTTCCAGCCCATCGGCGTCGGAGCCCTCATTGCCCGCGATCCGAAACTGCTGGTCGCGGCGCATGAAAATGACGGCGCCTATCTGCGCGACGTTTCCCGCCAGCAGACCTATGGCGGCGAACATCTGCCCGATTTCGCCCATATGGCGCCGGAGCTGACCCGCGACGTGCGCGGCATTCGCCTCTGGCTACCGCTCCATCTTCATGGCGTGGCGGTGTTCCGGGCGGCACTCGACGAGAAACTGGATCTCGCGGCCTATGTCTATGAAAGACTCGCCGGGGCACCGCGGATCGAAGTGCCGTGGAAGCCGCAGCTCAGCACCGTCGCTTTCCGCATGAAGGCAAGAAGCAGCAGCGCCGATGATATCCGCGCCGCGAACCAGGCCACGCAGGAGCTGCTCGGCCGCATCAATGCAAGCGGGCGCATCCTGCTGTCGAGCACCGAAATCGACGGTCGTTTCACCATCAGGGTCTGCATCGTCCTGCACCGCACCCATGCCGATCGCATCGCCGAGGCGCTCGACATCATCGCCGCAGCCGTGGCCCAATCCGCCTAAGCGTCCTTGTCATTGAGGAAGCGGCTGACCTCCTCCTGGAACTTCGGCCAGCCCGGATCACTTTCCAGAATGAGATGATTGCGGCCTTCGAGCCCGGCGAAACGGGCACCTGGTATGCCGGCTGCGATATACATGCCTTCGCTGAAGGGCTGAACCGCATCATCCTTGCAGTGGAGGACGAGGGTCGGCGCCTTCACCTGAGCCAGGAGGCCGCTGACATCGAGCGTGTCGGACACGAAACGCATCCGAACCGCGTTCTGCGGCGACGCCGTCGCCTTCTGGAGATCGTTGAACCATTGCATCTGCTCCGGCGTGCCGCCGGGCAGGAGCAACGAGGTGAACATCTGCCGGAAAGCCGGATTTTCCTGGCCCCAGCCGGTGCGCATCAAGGTGAGCATCGCTTCCGCCTGCTCGATCTCCTCGATCGTGCCGCGGATACGGCGGCCGCGCGCGAAGCCGCCATAGAGGATGAGCTTCTCGACGCGTTCGGGATGCTTTGCCGCGTAAGCGATGGAGACGGCGCAGCCCTGCGATATGCCGAACAAGGTGAAGCGTTCGAGGCCAGAGGCATCGGCGACGCTTTCGAGATCACGCAAATAAGACGCGAAGGAGATTTCGGCGACATCCCAGTCGGACAGACCGTTGCCGCGGGCATCGTAACGGACGAGCTGGTTCTCCGACGCCATCCATTTCAGCAGGTGGCTCCAGATCGGGCTCTTCCAATCGTAGTCGAGATGGTTGAGCCAGTTTCCGGCCTTGAGGATCGGCCGTCCCTTGCCGGCGAGCGCATAAGCGATGCGAACATTGTCTGAGGTGGTGCAGAAGCGGATATCCTGGGCGTCGGCCACCTCGGGCGTACGCCGCGTCTCCATGAGTGGAACCGCCGCTTCGCTCACCTCGCCGACAAAGCGAAAACCCTTGCGCTGGATGGTGCGGATGAGTTTCTGCTCGGCGCCACTGTCGCCGATGGCCGAACGCGCCGCATTGATGCGGCTCGCCACCGTCGACAAGGACACGATCTTGCCCGACCAGATCTCGTCGAGAAGCTCGCTCTGGCTCACCACACGATTGCGATGGCTGATGAGATAGACCAGCAGATCGAAGACCTGCGGCTCGACCTTCACCACGTCGCCGCCACGTTTCACTTCGAACAAATCGGTATCAATCTGGTGTTCACCAAACCGAAAGATCAATACGGCCCCCAGCAGTTTCCCAGCCAAGACGAGAAGTGGTGATAGGCCAAATCCCCGCCTGATTCAAATCACGGTCCATCGTCCGGATAGCCGGATTGTACCCTGACAATAATGCCGGTGAAACAGCCCCCGGCACTCACATATGCGGCAGATCGGGGCTTTATTCCGGCGCTAGGCGGTGAGCTATTTGAGCGCTTCAGCCAGGGCCGCGTCGTAGCGGGTCCGCACGGGCTTCAGCCGGCCGACCAGGTCCATTCCCAGGACCTTGGCGTAATCGTCGCCATCAGGCGACGCTTTCCAGTCGTTCTCGACGAAGCGCGCATCGGCACGGCCGGACCCGGTCACCTCGACTTTCGCGTCCTTGAAACTCGCCGCCGCCTTGCCGAGATCGGCGAGGAATATCTCGTCGCTGACGCCACTGTAAGGCTTGCCCTGGGCATCGGTCACATTGAGAAAGAACATCTCCTCATCGAAAGCGGTGAAGCCCTCGCCGAGCGCGGGATTGACGCTTGCCGCATGGCGGAAAAACGCCGCCGCGTCGGCCGCGCCGACCGGGTGATCGAAAGTGACGACGCCATAGGCCGTGTCGCCGGCGCCCTCCGGCGCGAAGTCGGTGACCAGCACGCTCCACTGCCGGAAGACATAACCCAAAGAGGCGGCGAAGCGATCGGCCGTCTCATTGTCCACTTCCATGGCGGATTGCAGCGACGCATTGGTTTCGAGCTTGTAGCCACCTGGCATCAGCAAGGTGGATATTTTCTCGGGCGCGATCTGGAGCAAGCCCAGGATTTCCGGAAGCTCGCTCCGGCGCGCCGCTTCGGTCAGCTCGACACGCCGATCATAAGGCAGCTTCGCCGGATCGATCTTGTGAATGTCGAAGTTCAACACTTCGTAAGAGAAGAGCAGCGTCGGACGCTCTTCGGCCGCGCCGGCCGGGGCAAGGAGACAAAGAAGCACGAAGCCGAAGGTAAATGCTTTGAACAAGTTCCGCATGATCCGGATTTATCCCGATTTGAAGTGACGACGCAGGGCGCAGATTAGAGGCGAGACGCTGATCAGGCTTTGATGGACGTTGGATTTTTCCTTCACGGCCGCGTGATTCTTTTGCTGACGGAATATCCCTCAGCATGACCCGTATGTGAAGGGCCCGAGCCCAATCAGCAACGGAAATGTCACCATGACATTGTCAGCCCTCGGATTATTCGCCGTCGCGATTTTCGTCCTCGCCATCTCGCCCGGTCCCACCGCTGTGGCACTCATGGCGCGGGTGATCAGCCATGGAAGCTTCAGCGTCCTGCCCTTCACCGCGGCCTTGTGGATCGGCGAAGTCTTCTTCTTCACCGTAGCGGTGCTCGGCCTGTCGGCGCTCCTCAGCCAGTTCGCCTGGGCGCTGGCGCTCATCAAATGGGCCGGCGTTCTCTATCTCGTCTTCCTGGCCTATCGATTGTGGTTCGATGCGGCGGCGGCCCATGGCGCGCAGCTGGCCGAGCCCGGCTCGCCGGCGAGACTCTTCCTCGCCGGCCTGGCGGTCACCTTCACCAATGCCAAGGTGATCGCCTTCTATCTGGCGCTCCTGCCGGCAGTGGTCGACTTCGCCCAGATCTCATTTGCCTCCTGGCTCGAGCTCACACTCGTCCTGATCTGCGTCTTGGCCGCCATCGATCTTGGCTACATCGCCGTGGCGGAGATCGTCCGGCGCCGCCTCGGATCGCTCGGACACACGAAAATCCTCAATAAATGCAGCGCCTTGGCTCTGACCGGCGCGGCCGTCCTGATTGCCACGCAGTGAATTCGGACGTTAGGTCAAGAATAACTCAAGAAGAAATCAAGGTCGCCTTCAAGCAAATCCGGGCCCGAAACCCCATAGTGGGCAAGACGGCTGAAAGTCCCATGAGACACGTCGAAATGTCCTGACAGACAGAACCATGTCGAAGCCCGGCACCGCGGCGAATCTCACGCGGCCGGGCCCCAGCTCCCCCCTTCCACGCACAGGCAACCGGCTTTCCCGGCCCCTCCTGCATCAGCCCATGGACGGATACCCCCTATGAATGTCGCCTATCGCACCGACTGGACCAACGCCGAAACTCTGCCGCGCGGCTATGCCGACCAGAGGATCGTCGCGGAGCTGCCGATGCTCAGAAAATATGCATTGCGGCTCACCAGAAGCGCGCATCTCGCCGAGGATCTGGTGCAGGATTGCGTGGCGCGCGCGCTGAGCCGGCGCCACCTGTTCAACAGCGACGCCAATCTCAGGCCCTGGCTCTTCACCGTGATGCATAATCTCCATGTCAGCCATTGCCGTCAGATGGCGGTGCGAACCACCTACGCCGTGGCGCAGATGAAGGTTGCCACCGAGGCCCGCGAGGCGGCACAGGAACATGTGACGGACCTGAACCGTGTCATCCGCGTCGTCGCATCGTTGCCCAAGGAACAGCGCGAAGTCGTGACCCTCGTCACCCTCCAGGAACTGAGCTATCAGGAAGCCGCCGACTTGCTCGGCATCCCGGTCGGCACTGTGATGTCCAGGCTGGCGCGTGGGCGTGACAAGATCCGCAGCCTTCTCAGGCCCAAATTTCCTGTTGCGCGGCGCCCCGACTTGCCTGAAGGACAAGCGGCATAGAGCTCCCGCCCAACCGGATTTTCATGACGGCCAGAAATCTCTTCGACCTGTTGCGTCCCGCGATCGAGGCCAAGCCGGACGCCGTCGCCATCGTGGCGCCGGACGGCCAGGACATCACCTATCGCCGTCTCGGTGAGACCATTGCGCGGTTTGCACGCGAGGCGCATGCCCGCGGCGTCACACGCGGGCACTGCATCGCCGTCAGCCTGACGCATCCCGCCGCCATCATCTCGATGGTGACGGCGCTGTCGCGGATCGGCGCCGCCGCCGCCATCGGCGACCGGGCCCGCAACATGATCCAGGCCGGGGTCAAGCTCGACGGCATCATCAGCGACAGCCTCGACTTCGATTCGGGTCCCGAGCCGATCCGCTTCGATCAGAGCTGGGCGGCCCGGCCGGGCGAGGAGATCGAGCTCGCGCAGGAAGTCACCCGCGCTCCGGACGAGCTGGCGCTCGTCTGCGCCTCGTCCGGGAGCACGGGCGAGCGCAAGTTCTTCGCGCTCAATTTCGCAACCCAGGTCGCCCGCCTCACCCTGCAGGACGAGATGCACGGCACCGATCATGGACGGCGGCTCATCACGCCCGGCATGGCGGCGCTCTGGGGCTTCCAGAACGGCTTCCGCAGCTTGCGGTCCGGCGGGCTGCTCATCTTCCCGGGCCGCAATGCCGCCCATACGATGGCGGAGATCGAGCGGCTCGGCATCGAGGAGATCATGACGACGCCCAATCTGCTGGTCGATCTCGTCAACGCCCGCGCCGAGGCCACGGCGCGGCCGGCGCTCAAGAAGATCATCGTCGGCGGGTCGCAGGYTTCCGCAGCGCTCCTCGAGCGGGCGCGCCAAAAGCTCTGCCCGGAGATCGTCGTCGCCTATGGCTCGACCGAAACCGGTCCGAAGGTGCTGGGCGACGCCGGGCTGGGCGTCGATCATTCGGGCGCGATCGGGCGGATGGCGCGCCTGTC
>NNBT01000002.1_pt1 | contig 12992 bp, 6 predicted proteins | sample 1173831 | NCBI WGS metagenome assembly NNBT01 (sample SAMN07173936, study PRJNA388173) | plant metagenome | isolation source: symbiotic tissue sample KVJ10 | place: Norway: Troms, Kvaloya island | reverse complement strand
TTCGAGTTGTTCAAGAAAGATTTCGCTTAAATCCTAAAAAGTATGAACAAGTAATTTTGACAATTTGTGGAGTAGTAAGACTACGAATTGGGGCACTTGTATTACCAGTAGAAAAATACGCGATCGCATGAGTTTAAAATGAATGCACATAACCACGTTTTTTGTCTGATTATTAACAACAAACATCTCAAACCTCTATTCTATCGTCGAAACTAGCTGGATTCAGAAACTGGCGATCGCACGTTATAAGCTAGTCACAGAGATACTTAGGCAGTTTTCGGAGATGTCTAATAATCAATATTAGTAGGGCTGTGTAGATCAATGCAATAATAGGAATTTTCTCTGTTGAGGGCTAATGCTAATTCCTTAATAAAGTCAGTATCAATTGTCCAGTAAGCAACTGCCCCTTTAACATTTTCACATTTACACAGAGACTCCTTCAATCTTTGCTTAATACTTGATTTTTGGACGGTAGGAATTAATTCAATATCAATGTTCATTTGGTTTACAATCAAAATTTCATAGGGATTATAAAATCGGTGAATTTTCTTTTCAGTAAATTCTCCAATCCTTTCAGTTACTTTATCGTGCTAGCTTTTGGGGAATTAAGTAAGTAACCGCCAAGGGAAACAGTCGCGGTGTCGGATTTTCAAACCTCGCTTGAATTGCAGCCACTTCGCGCTCAATTTCTGCGGGAATTTGCTCTACTCTCGCCTTAAGACTGTTGACATTGCGCTCGAATTGTTCCTTCTCTGCGGTATTAAACAATTCCAACTGCTTAAACTCAGGTTCATCCAGTTCATTGAGAATGCTTTGACGCAATTCCGTTAAAACTGCTGTAATATCAGCCGCTTCTTTTTGAGCGCGATCGCCTAAGTCTCGTTGTAAACTTTTACTACGGTCTTGAAGCCGTGCCTCCAAAGCTTGCATCAAAGCTGATGCGTGACTATCCCATAACTGGGCTAATTTCTCTGTGACATTTTCCGGTGCTAATTCTGGTAAAGCCACTGAAACAGCTTCTTGAATTTTCATCACACCCAAACGGCTAAATTTTCCTTCTTTAAGTAAGCCACCCGCCATGATTACTTCCTCATGTAACCGTTGCTGGTCACTTCCTAAAATCACCAATCGACCGTAAGCTATAACCGCAGGTGTATCCAAAACCGAATTAGGAACCAAACGCGCCGTCACCCGATGCAAAGCTTTTCTACCTTCCTTTGACCAAACTTCAGCGCGTAACAAACGCAAGCACATCTGCACTAAACGATGATTCAAGTGGGCTAACACTACATCATCTCTACCATGTGCCAATTCCGGGTCAAAAACAATCGGACGAATTTCTTTGGTGTGGGGATGGGCTAAACCTTCGCTGCAAACTGCCCAACTGCTTTTTAATGGTGGTAGGTAAAACACCTTCCCAGCAACTCCCTCTACTTTCCCTGCAATCAAAAGTGGTTGTTGGGCTAATTCCAAACCAATTTTGACCACCGCTTCAATATTATCCGGTGTCAATCGCAAATGCTGGCGCGTCTCATTCAACTGTTCTCGCAGCTTTTCAATTTGCTCCCGCACCTGGCGCTCAAATTTCAACATTCGCCGCACAACTTCAGACTCCCTCTCTGCAACTGAAGTATCCAAAATGCTGCGATACCCCATCATCGCTTCTTCCACCTGCGCCGCAATCACTGGCCCCACCTTACCTAAATCTTCGCGGATGTTGTTAATTTTCAACGCCGCCCGCATGAGAAATTCTAAATCGCCTTCTAACTCACCGGGACGTAGCCCAGTTGTATTATGTTGATAATCTTTGCCAACAAAGTGGTAAATCCTCACTAGGAATGCTTTTTGCCCGTGACGGTCAATTCTACCGTTACGCTGTTCCATCCGGTTCGGGTTCCAGGGAATTTCATAGTGGATAAGGCGCGAACAAAAATTCTGCAAATCCAAACCCTCACTCGCCGCATCCGTCGCTAACAAAATTCGCACTGGGGAAATATCAGGAGATGCTTGAAACGCGGCTTTTACTTGCTCTCGATCTTCAGACTTCATCCCGCCGTAAAGTGTCATTAGGCGATCGCCTTCTACTAACCCCTCTGTGGCAAATAAATTATATAACCATTTCTGGGTAGCTCGATATTCTGTAAAAATTATTACTCTCTCCTTAGACCATTTACCATCAGGTTTAATGTGAGTATGAATCCAGTTAAGTAGTTCTTTGGCTTTGGCATCAGACACTCTCGATGTTGTCTCTGCCCATTCCCGCATCTGTCGCAGCAAAGCCTGTTCTTCTGCACTCAGTTCTCGAAATAACCTAGTTGTATTAGTAATTGCCTCATCTGTCGATTCTTCATAAACTTCATCATCTGCAAAATCTTCTTCAATTTGTGCCAATTGGCGGCGCAAAATACCTTCTGTCGGTCGAGATAAACTGCTATAAGTGCGGCGACGGGCATTTTTTAGCGATTCTTCATGCTGTGCCAAAGTAGTTGCAAACGCTTGAGGAGACGAAAACAACCGTTTTTTTAATAACTTGAGAACAAATTCAGTCGCATATTTTTCTGTATTATCTGCCACCCCCTTGCAGCGCAACTCAGTATATCTTTTGAGGTTACTGTGTGCTTGTCGTTCTGCTTGAGGATAGTCTACAGGTATAGCTTCTAACTGACGCTGTGGAAATAAGTCAGAACCATCCCAACCTTTCATCTCCGATTTGAGACGGCGAACCATGATTACTTGTAACTGCTTGCGATCGGGAGATACCCCCCGTGCAAACCGTTGGCTATCAAGTAATTCCAATAGGGCTGTAAAACTTTCGGGGTAGCCGTTGTGTGGTGTCGCTGTCAAGAATAGTTTGTGTTCAAAATGCGGTACTAAAAGCCGAATAGCAGCAGTCCTCAAAGAATCAACAGCATAGTTTCCACCGCCAGAGGGAGCAACATTGTGCGCTTCATCCACAATCAGCAAATCAAACCGCCGGGGATACATCGGTTCCCCTTCACCTGGTAACATTTCTCGCAGAAGACGAAGAGGGCGATCGCGTTTGAGAAAATCTATTGAGGTAATCAATCGGGGGAAATGCTGCCAAGGGTTGACGTGGATTCCCCGCTTCCGTCGCAGTTCCTTCATTAAGGTACTGTCCACGACGCGGAAATCTAAACCAAACTTATCGCGCATTTGGTCTCGCCACTGAATTTGCAGTGAAGATGGACAAACTATCAAGATGCGCCGGCAGCGATGACGGATAATTAATTCTTGGGCAACTAACCCCGCCTCAATGGTTTTACCTAATCCGACATCATCTGCAATCAGCAAATTAACGCGAGGCATTTGAATTGCTCGCACTACTGGATCAAGCTGATAATCTTCAATATCGATGCCACTGCGAAAGGGGGATTGTAAAGTGCGAATATCAGCTGTTGATGCTGCTCCCCAACGCACAGCATCGAGAAATGCATCTAACCTTGCGGGTGCGTCAAAGCCTGTAGGTTTGGGCAACTCCATCTTTTCATAAACTAATGCCCCAGGCTCTAATTCCCAAATTACTTGTAGTTCTTCACCCAAACCATCATCTTCAACGGAGGATAGACTGACCAAATGCTGAGTTTTTTCCACTGCACTCAGCATTGGATTTGTGGGTAAAGTCGTATTACGCACATCCGTGACGACGAATTGCCGGGAGCGAACGTTAACCAGTTGACCTTGTTCTGGGATAGCTCTGACTATAGCCATGATTTGGGGAATTAGGGATTGGGAATTGGGAATAGGGAATGGGGAATTATCAAAAACAGGTTTGTGTTGTTATTATTGTTACTTCTCTTTTCCTATACAGTCAAAATTATCAGTGATGTGTTCTCAAGATAGTGGTGCAAAGCATCTGTCGTGAAAACACACTCAGTAACTCAAACTGTGAAATGTATGCTAAATTTTTTATTTCATTGGAATTTTTGTAGTTTGCGTAGGCGCAGCCCGTCGTAGACATCGCTGTGTACTTCAGGAGGGCGGGTTGCTGAACTGTGCTGTTTCTCGCTTTTAGCAGAGGCCAATAAACCAGACCTTTGCTGATCTGTAGATACCTGTAGGCGAAGCTTTTGCTGCGATCGCTTATCCAGCCACAAAGTAAAACTTAGAACATAAAAAAAATCTAGAGAATCGCGTATTCTTCCAAAAAGTGTAAATAAATACGCTAAATATAGAATAATTAACCAGTACTAATGTACTTGCCTTAGTTCAGATAACCAAGGGGACTGAGGTACAAACTGCATCAAAATTTTCACAGATATAAAGTAAGTGCTACATATGTCCATTTGCTTCAACGGGTTTAAGGTAGAACTTTCCGCTAATACGTTCACCGCCTATGTTCAAGACATGCCAGATAATAGAGGGCTACGAGAATTACGAGAAAAACTCCAGTCGGACTGGTTTCTTCATTGGCGCTCTGGCAAAGTCTACGGAATCCCTAAAGTGCCTCAACAAGAACAAACCTTTGGTAAACCTGTTGAATTGAAAACTGAAGAACACCTGCAACTTCTAGCAGCTCGCATTGATAGTGTCTTGCCAAAGATATTTGCCCAATATTCAGCTTTTCGATTTAAACCCTTCACATTCCTTTCTCAAAAAGAAGAGTTAGTCAGTTCTATTGCTACTAAGATCAAAGACTTACCATCACTGATTTCTTCCTTCAAAATTAAACCCAAATTTGCACTCGAAGCAAAGTTAGTTGAACTGCGACACGAGGAGACATTTATTGGTCTGTTTCTACGGTTAGAAACTCGTTGGGAAATCCTTGCATCTCTGAGCGATCTACAAAATGCAGGAGTTAATCTTCAGGATCTATATGTTGTTCGTCGCCAACCTCAACCAGGACAACGCCGTTTGGTTGGAAAAATCAGCCACATCTATGAAAAAACGGTCAACTTATTAGAATCATTCGATGGAATTACTTCTATCAATGAAGATGAAGTATGGCTAGAAGGCTCCAAAGCGTCTTTTGTCCGTTGCCTCAAAACATTGCTGGGAGATAAATATGATGCTTTTGAATCAGAAAGATTGATTCAGGAAGCTAATTTTTTAACTGGCCCTGCACTAGACAATATTTTGATTCGCATGGAGACTTTTCTAGCAAAAAAATCTCCTATGCAGCTTGCACCTAATTTATTTGGGTATATTAGAGATCGTATTGAAGCAGTGAATGATGATAGTTATCAAACGGTGATTTCTGCTTCACCAGTAGAGTACTGCTTTGATGCGGCCCGAACAAAACGAAACCTATACGCTTGGAAAGGAATTGAGAAATATGGGCCTTTTAGTCGTGAGATTTTCTCAAAAAAATCCCCAGAAATATTGGTTCTTTTTCCAGATACCGTTCAGGGTGCAGTGGAAAATTTTTTAAAAGCATTTCGAGACGGAATCAGTATCAAGAAAAAAGTATTTCAAGATGGGATTGAATATTGGGAGGAAAACTCCAAATACTCAGGTGGATTTGCCAAAATTTTTGGTCTTGTTAATCCTAAGTTGACTCTACGGCAAATTCCCTGGCTCAATAGTAAACAGAAACCGCCAGCAGTCGCTTATAGAGAAGCTGTGGCGCAGGTTTTAGAAAAAACCATGCCAGATGCAGCTATTGTTATTCTCTTAGACGAACATGCAAGGCTTCCAGACCCAGAAAATCCATATCTTCAGTCCAAAGCTCTGTTACTAATGGCTGGAATCCCTGTGCAAGGCATTCGGGCATCTACTCTAGGGCAATCACGTTATTCACTGCAATACACGCTGCAAAATCTCAGTGTTGCTCTCTACGCCAAAATGAACGGGTTGCCTTGGACAGTAGATCATGACCTCACAATTAGTGATGAACTTGTCATCGGCATAGGAAACTGTGAACTTTCTGGGAGTCGCTTCTTTGAGCGACAAAGGTTTGTAGGTATCACAACAGTTTTTAGAGGTGATGGGAACTACCTCTTGGGCAATCTTTCCCAAGAGTGTTCTTATTCTGAATATCCAAATATTTTGAAAACATCTACTGTATCAATTTTACAGGACATTAAGCGACGCAACGGTTGGCAACCAGGAGATACTGTTCGCCTTGTATTTCATGCTGCTAGACCTTTCAAAAACCTTGATGTTGCAGATATTGTCGCACAGTGCGTTGCGGAGGTTGGAGAAGAACAAAACATTGAATTTGCTTTCCTAACAGTTTCTCACGAACACCCGTTTACCCTGTTAGATAAGTCGCAACAAGGTATTGTTATGAAAGATGGTGCTAAAAAAGGACAATTAGCACCACAGCGAGGCATAATTGTGCAACTAGGAAGATATACCCGACTTTTGTGTACTAATAGTGCAGCACTAGTAAAAATGCCGCGATCGCCTTTACCAACCCCTTTATTAATTCACCTACACCCACAGTCCACTTATCGGGACTTGACGTATCTTTCCGAGCAAGTGCTAAAGTTTACATCATTATCGTGGCGCTCCTTGCTTCCAGCTAGCAAACCAGTGACTATCTATTACTCTGAACTAATTGCCGAACTACTTGCCCGCCTTCGCAATATTCGAGATTGGTCACCTGCATTGCTCAATATCAAACTTCGTGCAAGCAAGTGGTTTCTATGACAGATGCAGTAGCAAAAAGCTTCGGTTATCAATTGGATTTTCTGACACATTATCTGGGGGCAAACTATAACTGGGAATCACCAGAAAGTGGCTTTGCACGCTATCTTTTTTATCGCGTTGATAGCAAACCACCTTTTAGTGTGGCAACAGATGCAGCAATTAACAGTTTGGAACTAAGGCGACTACATCAAGCTCCTGTTCTTGCTGCTGTGGGTTATGAGCTTGCTTGTGGCAGAGTTCTTGGTGAGAGTTTTTTGTCAGCTTGGGCAAACGGTTTGACGCGACTGGCCTCTCGTGAAGCATTTCCTTCGGATCGAGCTTCGTTTTTTTATCGACCTGTAGAACTGTTGGGTATATCGCTTGGTGTAAGCTCTTGCCCAAAGGTTCGCCCTGAAGACTTGCGTTGGTTGCAGGATGTATTAGCAGAGGGAGAACAGAGATTAGTTCATGGCGAATTATGGACATTTATCCTCGGCATTTATGCAGCAAAAATTCTTTCTGTATCTTGGAAGCTGAAAAATCTACCGTTGCCAGAAGAAATGACTATTGATGAACTGGCCCTGGTTAAGTTGATATGTCCTTTTCATTCATATTTGGCTCAAGTAGTTGGTTTTAGAGTGCTTGAGAGTGAAATAGATAAGGCTTTACTTTCTAGTTGTATAACAGCATCTGTCTCGGCGCATGACACTTCTCATGCTGCTGCACTGTATCTTTCTCTGCAAAAAACTGTTAACCAGGTGTTTCTGGCAAGCTGGGAGCATTACTTTCAAGTTGGTAACAGCATAAAACAACCAGTGAAATTAATTAGGTTTCTTTGCGATCGCTTCCATCTTGTTGCTGAACAGCTTCAGTCTCCACATTACGGAATTGAAATTAATGGTGAGTACGATGTCCAAGAAATCTTGGACTCTCTATCGCAGCTTCGGTCAGATACTGATGCTGTAGTGGCTAAGGTGATAGATGCAATGAGGCAGAAACTTGGTAATCAGATAATTAATACTCAAAAAATTATGATCACAGGAGGTAATGTTACCATGAGCAACAATCAAAATTATGTAGAAACTATGTCAGAGCGCAAAATAAATATCAACCAAAGTGGGGCATCAATTGGTGTTGGCTATAGTGAGAACGTTGAGGCAAATCAACTCGGTGGCACTATAAACAACTATCCTTCGGAGCGGAAGCAGACTCTTGCAGAAGCAGCCGCAGAGATACAACAGCTTCTGCAACAGCTAGAGCAGACTTACCCCACCAACACCACAACAGGGCAGATGGTAGTAGCAACAAAAGTTATTGAGCGTATAGAAAGTGACCATATTTGGAAACAACGGGTTGTAAACGCAGTTAAAGAAGGTGGTCTTCAAGCGTTCGAGAAAGCCATTGATAACCCTGTAGGTGCTTTTATTGTAGGAGCGATTAAAGGTTGGCAGGAAGCTGAAATTGAGTGATGTCTACTGCTAATTTAACAAACACTCCCAGGTTTTGAGCATTTGGTCAAGTTCCTCCTTTGTCGCGCGATTCCCTTCGGGATAGCTGACGCTCGTTCCTCGCTATCGCTAATGTCGTTTGTATTGCAATCTGTCTCGTCAACTAAGAACACCCAACTCGAACGCTCATATTTCCGCACCTAGATTTTGAATGAGAATTTATTGGTCAGTATTAGGTAAGATAGTTGGGTAAAATTTTTGGAGTAGGAGTAAACTTTTTTGTACTGTAGTAATCCCTATTCCTTTCGTTGATAAAAATTTAGATAAATTACATATACTTTCCTCTTGCATTGCTTGCTTGACTTTTTTAATATATGTTTTCCCCAAGCCAGTTACCTCTAAAATTTCTCTATCTGATAGTGAAAGAAAAACATTTTTTAATTCATTAAATATATCATCAGGTGCATGAGGATCGTATATATATATTTCTATAGGTAATTCACATTTACCTAAATACCTAGTCATAATTTCTAGAGATTGCTCTTGGGGAATTCCTCCATTTTGTGTTCCAAGCAGAGGAAAAGCGATAGAAGTTATCTCTTTTTCTATGTAGGTATCGACGAATTTTTGCAAACCCAATTCCAGATATTCTAACTTTGATGGTTTCTTCCAGTGCTTTTTAGTTGGGAAGTTAAGAACCCAATGTTTGTCACATTTATACAGCCACAGCTTACCAATATCCATCAAATTTTGATTACATATTTCTACATAATATGTATACATTTCTTGATATCTTAAGCGAAATTCCAATGCAATACCAGCACCCATCACACCCACACAGTTAACAGTGTTGACTAGTGTTTGACAATTTGAAGTAAATAAATTGCCTTTAATAATTTTGAGACTCATTTGTATAAATTAACCATTCTTGACCATTTTCTTGAAACCTAACACTCATAGGAGTACTAGGCTTATATTGTAGCTGGATAGAACGAGATGAACTAACATTAATAGATTGTCCAAAGTTAATTTTTGAAATGTCTTTAAACGGCGAAATAATTTCTCTATTAAATGGAAGCTGTTCTGTAAAGCTAAGAATTAATTCTCCATTAATGTTTCCATATTTATCGTAGTTATCAATTTGGATATCAATAAAATTTCCCCGATCGTTAATTGTTATATAAGGATTATTATGATAGAACAAACTCCCTTCACGAACAATTTCCAATTCTTGAAATACGCGATTAGCATATTTTGATTCTGTACCAATGAGCTTTAGTAAAGTATCTTTATCCTGGGTTGTACGACAAATAATACTTATATCCTCTAAATTAAACTCAGTAAAATCGAGGTAATTATGAACGATAAATTCTTGTTGGGATGCTCTCAGAAAAGTCTCTTTGCCAGCTGCCAGTGTAGAATAGACATGATCAAAATCAAAACACTGCTCCAAGAAAGTTGTACTGTTACCATAATGAGAGCCTGAAGCTGCAAGATTTCCACTACTTACACCACATTTGCTGCCATGAGTTTCCAGCACTCGCTTTAGATCGAAGCGGAAGAAAATTGGTACAGGACAAAGAGCATAAATATTTCCTTTACGTTTGCCTAATCCTTCATTATGCCACTGAGTTGGAGTTTGTGGTCGGCAATAGAAACGTGCAAAATCTTTTACATCGCTTCTAGTACGGTCGATAAGGTTTGCGCCGGCTGAATTGCTGAAGTTCCCACAAAGATTTCTGGCTAGTAGTTTCTCACCTGTGAGAATTGAAACAGCATTTTCAACATGAGTAAAGTGGTAGATGTATCCTTTCCAGTAAGAATTTTGACTATTAAAACCTGCTTGCAATTTAAGTGCAAATTCCTCTATATCTTCTGCTGATCTTTCTAAAGAAAAATCATCTCTTGTACAATTAGTATGGATTTCAAATAAAGGATTGTAATCATCTATTTCTGGTTCATCTTCTTGAATTTTATTTATAGTTATCGCTGGTAAAGTGTCTCCTCTTTCAATGACAATCTTTACCATAAGCTCAAGTATGTCTATTATATGTTTATCATTAGCAAACCAATAAAGCTGTCGATTAGCATATAAGCTAGATGCTATTTCTTCTCGTTGCTCTCCCTGCAAAAGATAGATATATACAGCTTTACGCTGCTCTTCAGTTATTGCCTGTAGCGCCCATTTAATAATTTCGTCTTTGGAAATACTATCTCTCCTGGAACGACAAGCATAGAAGAAATTTAAAGCAGTATCCTTATACTCAGTGTGGAGGATGCGGCTATCTGGTGCAAAATCAACTAACAATTTTTCCTCAATAGCATTGGAATTACTGATTAATAGTTGCTGACAAGGCAAATAACTACCAGCTTTAGACATAAAGTAAACTGTCTCTAAAAAATTCTGAAGTTCATTAAGTTCATAAGCTGCACTAAAGTTATTAAGAAAATCTTTGGAAATCAGACTACCAAGATATATAGCTTGGGATACTCCCACTCTTGGTTGACTCTTTCCTATTTCATTTTTTAATATATCAACTAACCGTAAATCATTGACAACATAACGTGTTTGAACCAAATCTTCTCCTAATAGCTTCTTAACTTCTTGCCATTTATCACGGGCGATGAGATTATTTTGATACTGTTGCTGAAAACATGGCCAATTTGCGACTTGTAAAAAAGTGTTTTGCTCTGAGATTTTACCTGTTAGTTTATAGTTCACATTATCAAGTGAGACGAGTTGACGGTAGCGACCATACAAACCACTGGGTAAAGACTGACAGCGAGTGATGAGATAACCCATAGCGCGATCGCCCGCCAACATATTACTGATAATATCAATTCCTTCACTGGGGTCTTTTTGCTGCCAACGAACTGCCAACTCCTTCCATAAGAAGTTCCAAAACTCATATTCATCAATATTCGTAAAACCAAAAGTTTTTGCCAAAGTCTGCCAGTTACCCTCACTAGCACAAAAAAGGCTATAAAGAACTTCTCCTAAATTCTCTCCTATAAGTTGCGCTAACTCCCGGTTACGAACCGAAGACTTCACTAAACTTTCTCGACCTGTAGTAATGTCAAAGTTAGCATTTAATATAAAACCTAGAAATAGTTCTTCCCTTGTGGGCGCTGTCACCCAAAAAGTTGGTATCTTTTCTGGTAAAGCATTATAAAGGCAACCATTCTTCTCAAAAAGACCTAAAACTAAACTGGCTTTTGTTTCTTCGCCAGTTTTTAGGCATAGTAGTATAGAATCTTGAATATTACTTGCAGTTTGATATTTACCTGTTTCCACTCTCGAAAGATTCAGAACAGTAGAAGGATTCCAATATAAAGTAATTTCTTGACGAGAGTGATCAACAAATGTACAGGTTTTGATAGCTTTAGAAAAAACTAATAGAATATTAGCTACAGATTGGAAATCTTGAAGTACATTTTGCCAAGATACATTCTCTTCAAGATTCAATTCTATAATTGTTGCATCAGATAAACTAATGTAGCGCTTATAATCACCTCGAAGTTCACTAGCTTTTAGTGCATTTAATCGTGATGGTATCAGCCCACCTTCAACGGTAAAACCTAAATTTTTGCTTAGTATATAAGGTCTTCTGGAAGCAAGATAGATACTCTTAAATCCTAAGCCAAATTTCCCTGTCACTCCTTCTCCTTTATCAGAGATATTGAAAGTTAACATTTTTTCTAAGTCACGATCAAATCCCTTATCTCTATATTGTTTTTCTGGATGATCAGGATGTTGAAAACAACCAATTGGTCTACCTGCGTGAATGAATTGAATTTTATTATCCTCAAATTTGATAATAAATTGCTTTCTGCTATCATTTAGTTTTTGTTGGGATGACATAAACTGCCATTCAACTACTGCATCATCAGCATTTTGAAATAACTCAAATGGAATACTTTGACATCTGTAGCCGTGTAAATTTATCTTTGCTCGCACAGCTTCTAATAATTGATCTCTTACCTCTTCACTTTCTGAAGATTCATCTTCTAGTAAATGAGATAATTCAGAAATCAGATTTTCAATTTTTTTCTCGATATTCTCTACAGAGCGATTTTGCTGTTTGAATTCTGCTTTCCGATGACGAAGGTTATCCCAATTTGTTAAAAGCGTTTTAATCAGAGGAATATGTTCATGTGCGCCTAGCATTCTCATTACATAAGGCGCACCTTCTAGTAAAAAGTTTTTTGCTACTTGGATATCTAGTTGATCGGACTCTAATAAATCTTCCCAAATCTGATTTAGTGATGAGGGAGTTACTTCATAAACTTCTTTGAGTAAGATTTTTGTAGAGTTCTTTAAAATATTTATTAACTCTGTTGGAAGAAAGTGTTGAGCTTGAATAGGTAATAATTCAATTTCTGTAACATCAGGTGCAAGTTTGTTAACAAAAAGATGAGGAGGATTTTTAGTATTTACAAGGCTTGCTTTAAAAGTAAAGCCCATTATAGACTCTACTTCTCTAGTGCGATCGCTTGCCTGACCTACATAGATACGAAAGGTGCGATTTGCTACGGGTTGAGACTCAAATAATCTTTGGCGTAAGATGCCTAAATTTCGTTTACCTAAATAGAGATGAGCAAGGTTTTTAACACTGCCTTCATTACCATATAATAAAGTTAAAAATGCACCTATTTGTAACGACCTGCAATACTAATCGCTCAAACCTGCAATCAAGACATTTTCAAACCAGGATTAACTGCAACTATAATTACGCTTCAGCCAGGATTAATTGCAACTGAACCAGGATTAAATGCAACCAACCTGCAATCATCCGTTTGAACCAGGATTAATTGCAACTAACCGAAAGTCCAGTCAAACTGTAGGCAAGACAGTTTTCTCAAAAAACGCCCTAATTTACAAACACGCATTATTTAAATTTCAGCCGCTTGTTTATCTGCAACTATAAGGTAAAGAAAACGGTCGTTTTTTTA
>NNBT01002541.1_pt1 | contig 12998 bp, 13 predicted proteins | sample 1173831 | NCBI WGS metagenome assembly NNBT01 (sample SAMN07173936, study PRJNA388173) | plant metagenome | isolation source: symbiotic tissue sample KVJ10 | place: Norway: Troms, Kvaloya island | reverse complement strand
GCCCAGTGTGCCGACGATGACGCCGACGAGAACGAGGCCGCAGCGGCTGTAAGCGAGCCTGCCAAGCCGGCAGCGACGCCCGCCAGCGCTCCGGCGACCCCGGCCGCCAAGCCCGCCAGCACGGCCAAGGCCAAACCCGCGGTGTTCCCGAAGGCGGTGGCGACCAAGTACAACGACCTCACAGCCGGCAAGGCGCGTCTCAAGACCTGCGCCGACCAGTACAACGCCAACAAGACCGCCAACGCCAATGGCGAGCTGAAATGGATCGAGAAGGGCGGCGGCTATTGGAGCCAGTGCAACGCCAAGCTGAAGGGCTGAGGGGCTCAGCTCCCTCCATCCTGACTGTCATCCCGGGCTTGGACGGGGATGACAGTCTTTGCATGTGAAGTCGTCATTGCGAGCGCAGCGAAGCAATCCAGAACGAGTCGCTCGACGTCCCCTGGATTGCTTCGCTACGCTCGCAATGACGGCTGGGCCGACTGGCTCGTTCAGCCCGCAAGCGAGGCCCGCGCCTGACGGTATTCGGCCAGCAGCCGCGCCCCCAGCTCGGCGGTCGTCGGCACGTCCTTGATCGCGCCGACGCCCTGGCCGGCCGACCAGATCGTCTTCCAGACCTTGGCCTCGTTGCCGAGATCGAGCTTTCCGTGGCCGGTGAGGTTGTCGGGATCCAGCCCCGCGGCCTGGATACTTTCGCGCATGAAGTTGGCGTTCACGCCGCTGATCGCCGGGGTGTAGAGGATGTCGGACGCTTGGCTGCGCAGCAGCATCGCCTTGTATTCGGGGTCCGCCATGCTCTCGGTCGTCGCGATGAAACGGGTTCCGAGATAGGCGAGATCGGCGCCCATCATCTGCGCCGCGGCGATCTGGGCGCCGTTCGAGATCGCGCCCGCCAGCACGATCGTGCCTGAAAAGAAGCGCCGGATCTCGGAGACCAGCGCGAAGGGGCTCATCGTGCCGGCATGGCCGCCGGCTCCGGCCGCCACCGCGATGATGCCGTCGACGCCGGCCTCGGCCGCCTTCTGGGCATGGCGCAGGCTGATGACGTCATGGAAGACAAGCCCGCCATAGCCGTGCACCGCCTTGACCAGATCGGGCACCGCGCCGAGCGAGGTGATGACGAGCGGCACCTTGTGCGTCGCGGTGATCGCCAGATCGGCCTCCAGCCGCGGATTGGAGCGGTGGACGATCAGATTGACGCCGTAGGGCGCGGCGTCGGGCACATCCGCCAGGCGCCCCTCGATCTCGTCGAGCCAGGCGGCGTAACCCTCGCTGCTGCGCTGGTTCAGCGCGGGGAAGGTGCCGAGGATGCCGGCCTTGCAGGTCTCGACCACGAGATCGGGGCCGGAGACGAGGAACATCGGCGAGGCGATGGCGGGCAGGCGCAGGCGCCCGGCGAGCGAGGCAGGTAGCGGCACGATCTTACATCTCCCCAGCTTCGGTTTCTTGATCCCGGTCGTATCAGCGCGCGCGCCCGTGGGAAACCCGTTGCAGGGCACGGATGCACCCGGGGCGCTTGCCAAACGCCGCCGGCTGCGCGAGTGCGGATATGACAGACCGACAGAAGCCGGCCGAGCCTTGGGAGACCGACGTGAGCAACCCGAACCAGCGCGATTTCGAACTCCCCGGCCGTTCCGTGGTGATGGGCCGGCGCGGCATGGCCGCGACCTCCCACCCGACCGCGACGCTCACCGCGATCACCATCCTGCAGGCGGGCGGCAATGCGATCGACGCGGCGGTGGCGGCCTGCGCCGTGCAATGCGTCGTCGAGCCGGGCTCGACCGGCATCGGCGGCGACTGCTTCGTGCTGATGGCCAAGGGCGGCAGCGACACAGTCCTCGCCTATGACGGCTCGGGCCGCGCGCCGGCTGCGGCGACGCTCGACTGGTATCTGGAGCATGGCTTCAGCGAGATTCCGCGCCAGTCCCCCCATGCGGTGACGATTCCGGGTTCGGTCGAGGCCTGGGCGACGCTGGCCAAGGACCATGGCCGCCTGCCTCTGGCGCAGCTCCTCAAGCCGGCGATCGAGCTGGCGCGGGACGGCTATGTGGTGGCGCCGCGCTCCGCCGCCGACTGGGCCGGTCAGGCCGCGCTGATGGCCAAGGACGAGCCGACCGCGCGCGTCTTCCTGCCCGAGGGGCGCGCGCCGCGCGCCGGCGAGGTCCACCACCAGCGCGAGCTCGCCGCAACGCTGAAGGCCATCGCCGAGAAGGGCCCGAGCGCCTTCTACGAGGGCGCGATCGCGCAGGACATGGTCGACCGGCTGCGTGAGCTCGGCGGCCTGCATACGCTCGAGGATTTCCGCGAGGCCAAAGGCGGCTACGTGACGCCGATCCACACAAGCTTCCGCGGCCATGACGTGTTCGAGTGCCCGCCCGCCGGCCAGGGCGTGATCGCGCTGATGATCCTCAACATCCTCTCGGGCTTCGAGCCGGGCGACGACCCGCTCTCCGCCGACCGGCTGCATGTCGAGATCGAGGCGTCCAGGCTCGCCTATTCGGTGCGCGACGCCGTGCTGGCCGACCCGAGCCATGGCAAGGTGCCGCTGGAGTGGCTGCTCTCGGAGGAGCTGGCGGCGCAGCTGCGCGCCAAGATCGACCTGAAGCAGGCGATCCAGGACCTGCCGACCTTCGCGCCCACCGAGGTGGAGCATGCCGACACGGTCTATATCAGCGTCGTCGACGGCGACGGGATGGCGGTGAGCTTCATCAACTCGGTGTTCCACCCCTTCGGCGCGGCGCTGGTTGCGCCCAAGAGCGGCGTGCTGCTGCAGAACCGCGGCCAGGGCTTCGTGCTGAAGGCCGGCCACCCCAACGCGATCGCGCCGCGCAAGCGCCCGCTGCACACGATCATCCCCGGCATGATGCTGCGCGACGGCAAGATCTGCCTGTCCTTCGGGGTGATGGGCGGGCATTACCAGGCGATGGGCCATGCCCATCTGGTCAGCAAGGTTCTCGACTACGGGCTGGACCTGCAGACCGCGATCTCGCTGCCGCGAATCTTCCCCCGCCCGGGACAGGTTGCGATCGAGGCGGAAAAGACCCTGCCTGCGGCGGTGAAGGCCGAGCTGGAGCGGCGCGGCTTCACCTTCACGGCACCGGGCGCGGCCATCGGCGGCGGCCAGGCGATCGCGATCGACCCGGTGACCGGCGTGCTGCTGGCGGGCTCGGACCACCGCAAGGATGGCTGCGCGCTGGGGTGGTGAGTTTGGCGCGGCGCTCTGATTCAGCACAGCGATTCGGAACCACGACGCGTCATCCCGGCCGGAGCGCCGGGATCCATCGGAGGGCTCCGGCGCTCTATGATGGATCCCGGATCTGCGCTGCTTTGCAGCTTGTCCGGGATGACGGCGTGTTTCGCGAGCTAGCGGGGTGAGCGTTCCGGCTCAATCGTCCATCTTCAGCGCGGCGATGAAGGCTTCCTGCGGGATCTCGACGCGGCCGAACTGCCGCATCTTCTTCTTGCCTTCCTTCTGCTTGTCCAGAAGCTTGCGCTTGCGCGAGGCGTCGCCGCCATAACACTTGGCGGTCACGTCCTTGCGCAGGGCGCGGATGGTTTCGCGCGCGATGATCTTGCCGCCGATCGCCGCCTGGACGGGGATCTGGAACATGTGCGGCGGGATCAAATCCTTGAGCTTCTCGCACATGGCGCGGCCGCGGGAATCGGCGCGTGAGCGGTGGACCAGCATCGAGAGCGCATCGACCGGCTCGGCATTGACCAGGACGGACATGCGCACGAGATCGCCCTCGCGATAGTCGGTGATGGCGTAGTCGAAGGAGGCGTAGCCCTTCGAGATCGACTTCAGCCGGTCATAGAAATCAAACACGACCTCGTTCAGCGGCAGGTCATAGACGACCTTGGCGCGCGAGCCGACATAGGACAGGTCGGTCTGGACGCCGCGGCGGTCCTGGCAGAGCTTCAAAACCGAACCGAGATAGTCGTCGGGAGTGAAGATCGTCGCCTTGATCCAAGGCTCCTCGATCGTCTCGATCTTCATGACGTCGGGCATGTCGGCGGGGTTGTGCAGTTCCAGCTTTGTGCCGTCGCGCAGGTTGAGACGGTAGACGACCGAGGGCGCGGTCGAGATCAGGTTGAGGTTGAACTCGCGCTCCAGCCGCTCCTGGATGATCTCCAGATGCAGCAGCCCGAGGAAGCCGCAGCGGAAGCCGAAGCCGAGCGCGGCCGAGGTCTCCATTTCATAGGAGAACGAGGCATCGTTCAGGCGCAGGCGGCTCATCGCGGCGCGCAAAGTCTCGAAATCGGCCGCATCGACCGGGAAGATGCCGCAGAACACCACCGGCTGCACCGGCTTGAAGCCCGGCAGGGCCTGGGGCGTCTGGCGCTTGTCGTCGGTGATGGTGTCGCCGACCGCGGTGTCGGCGACCTCCTTGATCGAGGCGGTGAAGAAGCCGACCTCGCCGGGGCCGAGTTCCTTGACCTCGGTCATCTTCGGCTTGAACACGCCGACGCGGTCGACGCCATAGGCGGCGTTGGCGCGCATCATGCGGATGGTCATGTTCTTCTTGAGCACGCCGTCGATGACGCGCACGAGCACGACGACGCCGAGATAGGCGTCATACCAGGAATCGACCAGCAGGCATTTCAGCGGGGCCTCGCTGTCGCCCTTGGGGGCAGGCAGCTTCTGGACGATGGCCTCCAGCACGCCCTCGATGTTGATGCCGGTCTTGGCCGAGATCGCGACGGCTTCCGAGGCGTCCAGCCCGATCACGTCCTCGATCTGCTGCTTGATGCGCTCGGGTTCGGCGGCGGGCAGGTCGATCTTGTTGAGGACGGTGACGATCTCGTGGCCGGCGTCGAGCGCCTGATAGACATTCGCCAGCGTCTGCGCCTCGACGCCCTGCGAGGCGTCGACGACCAGCAGCGAGCCCTCGCAGGCCGCCAGCGAGCGCGAGACCTCATAGGCGAAGTCGACATGGCCGGGGGTGTCCATCAGGTTCAGGATGTAATCCTTGCCGTCCTGGGCGCGATAATCGAGCCGGACGGTCTGCGCCTTGATGGTGATGCCGCGCTCTTTCTCGATATCCATCGAGTCGAGCATCTGCTCGCTCATGTCGCGCGCCGCCACCGTGCCGGTGGTCTGGATCAGCCGGTCGGCCAGCGTGGACTTGCCGTGGTCGATATGGGCCACGATCGAGAAGTTGCGGATGTTGTCGAAGGTCTTCGTGCTCATGCGCGGGCCATAGCAGCGATGCCGCATCCCGCCAAGGGTTTGCAGGATTTGGCGCTATTCTGCCGCGGCGAGTTGGGGCGTCGCCGTGGAATCCGCGCGCGCCCAGGTCAGGGTGCGGTAATCGAAGCCCGCCTCCAGCGTCGGCTTGACCACGGCGAAATAGGGCGAGATGTCGAAATCGCGCGGCATGTAGAGCGAATGGTGCCGGATGTGCAGGATTTCCTCGAAATCCGCCTCGTCCATCGCCTGCGCATATTCGATCGTCGGCAGGACGGGATAGCGCGCCGCCTCGAAGGCCTGGGCGATCAGGGTCGAGCAGATCGCCCGCGTCGGATCGCCAGAGCCGAGCGCAATCATGCGCCGGCGCCAGGATTTCGGCGCCCAGGGCAAGGGAATCAGCCAGCGCATCAGATCGAGGATGTTCTTGAGGTCATACTGGCTGCCGAGCCGACCGAGCACGTAATCGACGACGACCTCGCAGCCCTCCGGGTCGAGCGCCTGGGGCCGGCAGATGCGGGTGCCGAAGGCGCCGTATTTCGACAGGGGCGAGAGCACGCAGCCGACATCCATCTCGACCTCGGCCAGCACCAGAGGCTCGCCGTCGTCCGAGAACTGCCCGGTGTCGCCGACATAGAGCGCGGCATGCGACCAGGTCGATTGCGTCAGGTATTTGATCGCGGCCGAGACCTTCATGCTGCCTTCGACGAGGAGGACGTCACCGGGCCGCAACGCCGCCTGCAGCCGGGAGAGCGCCCTGGCGTCGACCGGGCCCGGTTCCGGCCTGCCGCGGGTGATGAAGCCGACGACGGATCTCCCAAGCCATTCGAGACCGCGATTCATGGCCGTTCCCTCGGTCGTTTCCCTTCGACCAGCGCCCTTTCGAGGCGTCGTTTGCAGCAGTGAAGCGGAAATCCCTGAGTTTTTGGCAAAGGGAGCGCGGGGCGCGGCGACAAGCTGCAAATGTGGTGAAATTGGCGTTGACGGCGCTTGCCCGAGGCTGACCAGCCGCCGGCAGGGGCTTGCATTATCCGATATCATAGAATTATTCTCTGATCATGGATTTTGAAGCCACGATCGATCTCGACCGGCGCCTGGGCGCGCGCATCAAGGCGCTGCGCCAGACCCGCGATTTGACGCTGGATGGTCTCGCCCAGCGCTCGGGAGTCAGCCGCGCCATGATCTCGCGGGTCGAGCGGGGCGAATCGAGCCCCACCGCCGCGCTGCTGGACCGGCTCTGCGCGGGGCTGGGCATCGTTCTGTCGGCCCTGTTTCGCAACGAACACCAGGCCGGCCCGCTGGCGCGACGTGACGACCAGCCGGTCTGGACCGATCCGGCGAGCGGCTATGTCCGGCGCAATGTCTCGCCGGCCGGAACAGGCTCAGGCGTCGAGATCGTCGAGGTCGAGATGCCCATGGGCGCGCGCGTGCTGCTGGATGCACCGCGCGGCGGTTTCCGGCTCGACCAGCAGATCTGGGTTCTGGCTGGCGAGATCGTCATCACGGTCGGCGACCGCGAGCACCGCCTCGGCGTAGGCGACTGTCTCGCCATGCTGCTCGACGGGCCGATCGGCTTCCACAATCCCGGCATTGCGCCGGCACGCTATGCGGTCGTGCTCACCGCAGCCGACAGCCGGGGCGGACGACCGACATGACCGAGACCAACGACATCGCGATCCTGCAACTCGACGCTGCCGAAGCGCTAGAAGCCATCCCCGCCCTCGCCGACATCCTCGCCGATGCGGTGGCGGGCGGCGCCTCGGTGGGCTTCATGGACTGGAACGGGCCGGCCGACTACGCGGCCTTCTGGACCGGCGTGGCGGCCGAGGTGGCGGCGGGGCGCGTCATCCTCTTTGCCGCATGCAGCGGCAAGGACATCCTCGGCACGGCGCAACTACAGCTCGTCGGCAAGCCGAACCAGCCGCATCGCGCCGAAATCGCCAAGGTGCTCGTGCACTCCCGTGCGCGGCGGCGCGGTGTCGGCGAAGCCCTGATGCAGGCGGCGGAAGCGGCGGCGCGACAGGCGAAACGCGACCTGCTGGTGCTCGACACCGACGAGAACGGCGCGGCGCGCCGGCTTTACCGGCGCCTCGGCTGGACCGAGCTCGGCACGATCCCGCGCTTTGCGCTGATGCCTGACGGCCGCGACTGCGGCTCGACGTTTTTCTACAAGAGCTTGTGCTGATAGCGGCTCAGAATCAGGTCAGACAGTCTAGCTGTTCCGTCGAATCGTAGTGATGCAGGAGCAAATAGTCGTCCCAACCACGACTACCTTCGCAATAAGCCGGACAGCAATTCCTGATGGCCTGTCCATGCGGATCGAGGCCGAGAAACTCGGCTAAAAATGCGTGCCAGAAAAGCTTGCGCATTTCCGTCGCGAACATCAGGTTGATGTAATCGTCTCCGCTATCGACCCAGAAATCTACCACGAAGGACGACGTTTCGGCAAACGCAGCCGCGCGTTTCGTCACGGCATCAAAGTCGATCCCGGTCGCCCGTTCGGGCTGCAACTGAATGCAGAAGACCGTCATTCCGCCTTGCGGAAATAGGGCTCGACCTCGCCCTTGAGCTTGACCGTCATCGGGTTGCCGAAGCGATCCTTGGCGGTGCCGGCGGTCAGGCGCACCCAGCCTTCGCTGACGCAGTATTCCTCGACATTGGTCTTCTCGACGCCCTTGAAGCGGATGCCGATGTCCCGCGCGAGCAACTCCTCGTTGTAGAACGGGCTGTTGGGATTGGAGGAGAGGCGATCAGGGAGCGTGTCGGTCATGGCGGAAGCCTCGGGAATCATGTGTCGGGAGGCGGCAGGGCCGCATTGGCGGCACAGGTAGCGCGATCCGGCCGCTATGCCAAATCGCCGGGCTTTAGCGGCCGCCTGCCTGTTGGATCAGGCGCACGATCGCTTGCTGGCCACGCTGGCGGGCATGGGCCAGGGGCGTCACGCCCTCTTTGTCCGCGAGGCTGGGATTGGCGCCAGCATCCAGAATTAGCCTTGCGACCTGCTGGTGACGCGGGCCGCCATCGCCCAGGATCACGATCTCCAGCAGGCAGGTCCAGCCGAGATCGTTGACGTGGTCGAGGTCGATGCCGCTGGCCAGCAGGAGTTTCACCGCCTCGACATGGGCGCGCTCGCAGGCGGGGATCAGCGCATTGCCGCCATAGCGGTTGCGGATCGACAGGTCGGGCCGGCGCGGCAGCATCGCGGCGATGATCTCGGCCCGGCCCAGCGCCCCTGCCAGCAGCCAGGGCGTGTCGCGATTGGCGGCCTGCGTGTTCGGGCTCGCCCCCGCATCGAGCAGGGTCTTCGCGACGGCGACATGATCGCCGGCGACCGCCCGCAGAAGCGCGGACCGGCCCTGTGCGTCCTGGGCTTCGAGCGGCGCGCCCGCATCCAGCAGGCGCGCGACCTCGGCCATTCGTCCTGCTGCCGCGGCCTCGATCAGGGCGTCACCCGTGGCCAGCGCGGGACTGCAGATCATCGTCATCCCCAGGACGAACCGGCACAGGGTGCGGATCGGCTTCACCGCTCCCCATCCAGCAATCGCCCGACGACCTTGGCGGTGTAGTCCACCATCGGCACGATGCGGGCATAGTTCAGCCGCGTTGGGCCGATGATGCCGACGACGCCGACGATGCGCTGTTCGGAATCGCGGAAGGGGGCGGCCACCATCGACGAGCCTGACATCGAGAACAGCTTGTTCTCCGAGCCGATGAAGATGCGCACGCCATCGCCGGCCTCGGCGCGGCTGAGAAGATCGATCACGTCCGTCTGGGTCTCGAGATCGCCGAAGAGCAGGCGGATGCGCTCGAGATCCTCCTGCGCCTTCAGATCCTCCAGCAGATTGGCCTGACCGCGGACGATCAAATGGCGGTCGGAGCTGGGGCCCGAGGAGGTGGCGATGCCGCTCTCGACCAGCCGCGCCGTCAACGAATCGAGCTCGCTTTCCATTTGCGCGCGGTGCTGGGCGATCTCGGCGCGTAATTCGCCGAGCGTTTTGCCGAGGATGCGGGCATTGAGGAAATTCGCGGCCTCCGTCAGCGCCGAGGCCGGCAGACCGGGCGGCAAGGCCAGAAGCCGGTTCTCGACCGTGCCGTCATCGGCGACCAGCACGACCAGCGCGCGCGTCGGGTCGAGCCGGACGAACTCGATATGCTTCAGCCGCGCATTGGCCTTGGTGGTGACGACGACGCCAGCGCCGCGCGAGAGCCCCGACAAAAGCGCTGAGGCCTCCGTCAGCGTGCCGTCGAGCGTGCGTCCTGTCGCGGCAGCCTTCATCTGCGCCTCGATTCGGGCCCGCTCGTCGGAGGTCAGGTTGCCGACCTCCATCATCGCATCGACGAAGAAGCGCAGGCCCCTCTCCGTCGGGAGACGCCCCGCGGAGGTGTGCGGCGCATAGATCAGCCCGGCGAGTTCCAGATCGGTCATGACGTTGCGCACGGTGGCAGGCGACAGCGCCATCGGCAGCAGGCGGGCGATGTTGCGCGAGCCGACCGGCTCGCCCGTCGTCAGGTAGCCGTCGACGATCTGCCGGAAGATCTCGCGCGAGCGCTGATCGGTCTCGATCAACCCGCTGGGGGATTCGAGACGTGGCGTATGGGCGCTCATTTCGGGCGGAAAACCGGGTTTGCCATGCCCTTATTCTCGGCCCGGCCCCTTGAAGGATCAAGCGAAAACGCGGTCGCCCGGCGCCAACCTTGCCCCGCCCGACCCAACCGCCTACAAGCCGCCATCCTCTCAGACATTCGGGACACTCCCATGCGACCCTCCAAACGCGCCGCCGACGAGATGCGCAAAGTCACGCTCGAACGCGGCGTGGTGCGCTATGCGGAGGGCTCCTGCATGGTCTCGTTCGGCGAGACCAAGGTGCTCTGCGCCGCGACCGTCGAGGAAAAGGGCCCGCCCTGGCTGCGCGGCACCGGCAAGGGTTGGGTCACCGCCGAATATGCGATGCTGCCGCGCGCTACGCATGAGCGCAACCGTCGCGAGGTCACCTCCGGCAAGCCCTCGGGCCGCACGCAGGAGATCCAGCGGCTGGTCGGGCGTTCGCTTCGCGCCGTGGTCGATCTGACCGCCATCGGCGAGCGCCAGATCGTGGTCGATTGCGACGTGCTCCAGGCCGATGGCGGCACCCGCACCGCCTCGATCACCGGCGCCTGGGTGGCGCTGCACGACGCGCTGAAATGGATGGAAGCGCGCTCGATGCTGAAGGGCCCGAACCCGCTGAAGGACCATGTCGCGGCGATTTCCTGCGGCATCGTCGCCGGCAACCCGGTGCTCGACCTGGATTACATTGAGGATTCCGGCGCCCAGACCGACGCCAATTTCGTCATTACCGGCACCGGCGGCCTCGTCGAGGTGCAGGGCACGGCCGAGGGCGCGCCCTTCTCCGAGGAGGAGCTGATGGCGCTGATGCGGCTCGCCAAGGGTGGTGTCAGCAAGTTGGTCGCGCTGCAGAAAGCGGCTGTGGCCTGAACGGACCTGTTGTTTCACGCGTGAACCTGCCGTCATCCCGGACGCAGCGCAGCGGAGATCCGGGATCCATCATAGAGTGCGGCGCCCCCCGATGGATCCCGGGGCAGGCCCGGGATGACGGGGCGTTTCCGAGCCATGAAGGGCTGGACCAGTGACTGAACACCGCCTCCTCACCGGCAAGGTCGTGATCGCGACCCACAACAAGGGCAAGCTCGTCGAAATGCGGGAGCTGATGGCGCCCTACGGGATCGAACTGGTCTCGGCGGGCGAGCTCGGCCTGCCGGAGCCGGACGAGACCGGCTACATGTTCTCCGAGAACGCCGCGATCAAGGCGGTCGCGGCGGCAAAGGCCAGTGGCCTGCCGGCGCTCGCCGACGATTCCGGCATCTGCGTCGATGCGCTGGATGGCGCGCCGGGCCTGTTCTCGGCCAACTGGGCCGGCCCGGGCAAGGACTTCAAGCCGGCGATGGCGCGCGTGCTGGCCGAGATGGCCAAGCGCGGCGCGACGGCGCCCGAGCAGCGTCGGGCGCATTTCGTCTCGGCGCTGGTGATCGCCTGGCCGGACGGGCATGAGGAGCTGTTCGAGGGGCGGGTTTACGGCCAGATCGTCGACGCGCCACGCGGCACCGGCGGCTTCGGCTACAACCCGATCTTCCAGCCCGACGGCTACGACGTGACCTTCGCTGAGATGTCGAGCACGGTGAAGAGCGGCGCGGAGGATGCGCTCTCGCACAGGGCGCGCGCCTTCAAGCTGCTCGCTGCGGCCTGTCTGAGGACACCCGGTTGAGCGGCGCGGCCGCGCTGGCGCCGACATCCCCGATCCTGCATCCCACAGCGGATGCGGGCTTTGCGGTTTATGTGCACTGGCCGTTCTGCCTGGCCAAATGCCCCTATTGCGACTTCAACTCCCATGTCCGGCTGCAGCCGCCCGACCAGGCGCGCTATGTCGCGGCCTTCCGGCGCGAGCTTGCCCACCGCGCGCAGTTGGCGCCCGGCCGGACTGTATCCTCGATCTTCTTCGGTGGCGGTACGCCCTCGCTGATGGAGGGCCGCACCGTCGGCGCCATTCTCGACGCCATCGGCGAGGTCTGGGCGATCGACCCACATTGCGAGGTCTCGCTGGAGGCCAACCCCACCAGCGTCGAGGCCGGACGCTTCGCCGATTTCCGTGCCGCGGGCGTCAACCGGGTTTCGCTCGGCGTGCAGGCGCTCAACGATGCGGACCTCAAGGCGCTCGGCCGGATGCATTCGACTCGGGAAGCGCTGGATGCGGTCGCGATCGCGCGGAAGTATTTCGAGCGCTACTCCTTCGACCTGATCTATGCCCGCACGCCGACGCAGACGCCGGATCTGTGGCGGGCCGAGCTTGAACTGGCGATCAGCCATGCCGCCGAGCATCTGTCGCTCTACCAGCTCACCATCGAGCCCGACACGATGTTCGAGCGCCTGTACAAGGCCGGCAAGCTCGCGATCCCCGATCACGAGGCGGGCGCTGTGCTCTACGAGATCACGCAGGAGATCACGGCCAAGCATGGCCTGCCGGTCTACGAGATTTCCAACCACGCCCGCCCCGGCGCGGAATGCCGCCACAACCTGGTCTACTGGCGCTATGGCGAATATGCCGGCGTCGGACCCGGCGCCCATGGCCGGCTCGTCACGGCCGAGGGGCGGATGGCGCATTCGACCGAAATGCGGCCCGAGGCCTGGCTCGAGCGCGTCGAGGCGGACGGGCATGCCCTGGTTGAGGACGAGCGCCTCAATGTCGAGGCGCAGGGCGACGAGTATCTGCTGATGGGGTTGCGGCTGGTCGAGGGCATCGATCCGGCCGTGTTCAAGGCGCTGTCGGGCCGGGCGCTGAGCGAGCGCCGCGTCACCAGCCTGATCCTCGACGGGCTCTTGACCCGCAAGCCCGGCGGCAAACTCGCCTGCACACCGGACGGCGCGCTGGTGCTGGACGCGGTCGTGGCGGATCTGGCGGCGTAATCCGTCATTGCGAGCGTAGCGACGCAATCCGGAGCCGCTGGCTCACGGCCGCCTGGATTGCTTCGTCGCTGCGCTCCTCGCAATGACGACCGATTACTGCGTGCGCGGCCCCAGATCGCGCGGCGCGGCGTTGATCGTGACGATCTGGCCATTGCGCAGCTCGAGGACGGCCAGCCCGCGGTCGATCTGACCGTCGGGGCGGAAGCGGAAAACGCCATCGGCGCCGGCGAAGCCAGAGGCGTTGGTCAGCACAGACTCTGAAAATCGCTGCGAGCCTTGCGTCCGCGCCAATGCCGCCGAGAGCGACACCGCGTCATAGGCCAGCGTCGCCGTGCGCGTCGGGGCGCTGTTGAAGCG
>NNBT01000260.1_pt1 | contig 12998 bp, 13 predicted proteins | sample 1173831 | NCBI WGS metagenome assembly NNBT01 (sample SAMN07173936, study PRJNA388173) | plant metagenome | isolation source: symbiotic tissue sample KVJ10 | place: Norway: Troms, Kvaloya island | reverse complement strand
GTATCTAAAATCGTACTTGGCGGTTTGGTTCTAGCATTTGTTTTCTGGATATTCAAGCGCCAGTTAAGACGCACTAGACGCACTAGAAGATGAAACAAGGACGCTTTTGGTTTGAAAGCAGTGAAAGCAGGGGTTACATCTGGCCAAAATTCGCCTACACTATGCCAAATAATACTAGATGTGCGTTGGCAGAGCTTACCAGAGGTATCGCCAGAATTAATTTTTGGCGTATTTCTAGCTACACTTGACGCAACCTAGAATTTCTGGTTGCTCGCATTTTTGTAAGATGAGCATGACAACTTTTTACAGTTAAGTTTGAACTAGGAGCTTTCATGACAGACCAACCTTCTGCCGCTAACCCTATGAATAGTGCTGCTATACCCATGAATAGGCAGCCGTTAGCATCGACTCCCATAAATGCTGTTAATAATAATCCTCCTTCCAGTATCAAGCCAGTCGGAGGTTCTGGGAAAACCATTCTCAGTGTTGATTTAGGCAGAACTTCCACAAAAACTTGTGTGAGTCGCGAACCAGGCAGTGTGGTGTTCGTACCTGCCAACGTCAAGCAGATGTCAATCGAACAAGTACGCGGTGGTGTTTTTGAAGCCAGGGCTACTGACCCTTTAATGGATTTGTGGCTGGAGTATCAAGGAAATGGATATGCTGTTGGTCAACTAGCAGCCGATTTTGGGGCGAATTTAGGAGTCGGACAATCTAAGGTAGAAGCCGCACTGGTAAAAGTTTTAGCAAGTGCTGGCTACTTCAAACTCAGAGACGATATCTCAGTTGTACTTGGTCTGCCTTTTCTTTCTTTAGAGCAATTTGAAAAAGAAAAAGCACAATTGATTAGCCAAGTAGGTGGCCCTCACGTGTTGAACTTCCGAGGCGAATCTGTGTCGCTGAACGTCAGTAAGGTATGGGTCATGCCAGAAGGCTACGGTAGCCTGTTATGGTCTGAAGCTCAACCCAAGAAAAACCCTGGTAGTCCCGATTTTACAAAAATATCGGTGGCGATCGTCGATATTGGCCATCAAACCGTCGATCTTTTGATGGTAGATAACTTCCGTTTTGCCAGAGGTGCTTCTAAGAGCGAAGACTTCGGGATGAATAAGTTTTATGAATTGGTGTCCGCCGAAATCGAGGGAGCAGATAGTCAATCTCTAGCGTTGATTTCCGCTGTGAACAAACCCAGAGGTGAACGCTTTTATCGTCCTAAAGGCGCTAGCAAGCCCACCAACCTAGACGATTTTCTTCCTAACCTTACGGAGATGTTTTCTCGCGAAATCTGTAGCCGTGTGCTAGCCTGGTTGCCAGAACGCGTCACCGATGTGATTCTTACTGGCGGGGGTGGTGAGTTCTTCTGGGACGACGTTCAACGTCTGCTCAAGGAAGCAAAGATTAATGCTCATTTAGCAGCACCTTCCCGTCAGGCGAATGCTTTGGGGCAGTATATTTATGGAGAGGCACAATTATCCTCCAATCGCGCTGCTAGGGCATAAAGCTGATGTTCCAATGGTCAAAAAAGGTAGTTAAATCCGTCACGTTCAACCCAGAGCTTGCTGATGAAAGCTTGTTAGCGCAAGTAGAAAGTTATTTGGAAAAACAACCAGACAAGACTTTCAGCGACCTCTGTAAAGAAGCCTTGTGGCAATCTTTATGTGTACCGGAATCTGTACAACCTGCTCCACAAACAGCAGTAAACACACCGATTGATCAACAAATCGGTGAACTGCAACGTCAAGTGGCTGGACTTGAGGAACGTTTTTTTGCCAAGGGATCTAATCGTTTGGAGGCGATGGAACATCATCTACTGCAACTTTCTCAACAAGTTGCACAACTGGCGCTCATAGTCAACGATCGATCGTTCATTCCGTCTCCAAGTCAATTAGAAGTAGTAAATAATACTTCTTATACTGTTGCTACTCCTCCTCAAGAGGTTGACCCCGTAATCAGTCGCCTTAGTCAGTTTCTCGATGATTTTTAAGGAAAAATCAGGTTTGTGAGCAGTTTTTGCTCATATTAACAATCCTTAATAGTGAATACTATTAAGGATTATTAATGTTTATTGATATTTTTTAGAAGTGGAATTTCTGGCGGGAAGCGCCTTTGAGTCTTTGCAACTAATTAAGTTTGGTAAAAAAGCGATCGCGCATAGAGATTTCGCGGTGATTAAAATTATTGTAGCTGGGCGATCGCTCTTATTAACAAGCAGATTTTACTCAACACTAACTGTAAGTAATAACCTCTAGGAGAAGGGTATTATGCCTACGTCATTTTCACTCATATCTCTAATAGCGTCGTTGGATTATCTGCCGTCTTCCAAAGGGCTGCCGTCGTTGGATTATCTCCTGTTGTCCAAAGCGCTGCCGTCGTCTGATTATCTGTCGTTGTCTTAACTGCTGTCGTCGGATTATCTGCCGTCTTCCAAAGGGCTGCCGTCGTCGGATTCTCTGGTATCGTCTTGACCGCCGTTGAGCAATCAAAAGCTCTCCGGTTTTATTTCCAACCAGGTTGGCATCTGGCGCAACGCTCTGTTCATTCAGAACATTACTTAGAGAAATATCTTTCGCTTCAGCTAATGAGGGCGGAGACACAAAGGCAAATAGCAACACTGCTATTGAGGATAGTTTCCTGAAACCTTTCATGTTTTTGCTTCTCTAAACTTTCGGTAATAACTTTATTAAAACACTTTAAAGTCTGAAAATTAGCGATCGCACACTTTTTTAAACTTAATTTAGTATGAAATTCAATATTGCAATTTCACCCTTTTGTATAATTGCAATTTATATAAGCTTATGTATATAAATAGTTATTATTTAACAGGATGTATTTTTTTTACCACATAGATAAAGTATACAGTTATTAATTAAACAAGCTATATTTTTTATTGTGAGATAGGTTCAAAAGTCTTACTGGACAAGGAAAATATTCTCCCAAATTTTGATTTAGAAAAACTTTAGATCGGACTTATCTCCATTCCACAAGATGTATCAAAACTGTATCAAGTACAAACGATAATTGCTAAATATTCTTAGCGGAAGCTGTAAATAATAATCTGTCACTGGATTTCTAGCTTCAGGCAACTATCTTGTTAAGTGCTGCGTTTTCCTATCTTCTGCTATCTTCTGCCTCACTTCTCTACAAAAGGCTGCACTTTCTCTACGAGACGCTGCGCGTAGCTTGCTTCCCCGGAGGGGTACGACTACGCTCAATGACCATTTGCTTTCTGCCTCCTGTCTGATTGTTGAGCGTAGTCGAAACACTGCCTTACACATCCTTTAAGGATATCTTCTGCTACCTGCACCCACTACACCAATTTTATGGCGATAGGAGAGTTCAGCACCGAACCAACCAGAAGCACTGGTCAGTGTACCGACAACAAGCGAGATTAACAGTCCCCAAGGTACGATTCGGGATTCAGCGTTACCCAAGCGTATAAGAAAGTTGACGAGTGATAAAACTAGTATAGAAACGTTAAGTATCAAATGTGTCCAACCTGCGGTGCGCTTGCGGACTCGTTCAATTTTCAAAAAGTCGCTCAGACCGATCGCAGATGCAAGGATGCCTCCACCTAATCCAAGTCCGATTAACCATAGCGAAGCCCTAGCCCAAAAGAAATCGCCAGTTAACCAATAACCAATGTCACTTCCCAAGGCAGCAGCTAAAAATGCTATGGGAAAGATCACACTCAATGGGTGTAGAGGATGTCCAGCGATCGCAACTGTACTGGGTACACCAGTATCACGATACTCACTGTCGTTACTTTCAATAACTGGTGGAATATTTGGAAAAGGTGTTGAACCTGTTTGCGTTGTTTCTGTAGTTTCCATTATTAGTATCCTGAATTTACGAACGTTACATTTTTAAGCTGAAAGAATTTTTTCCACATAAGCTTCAGCCTGTAGGATTAGTTTGCCTACTTCTACTTTTAGTTGGTTGACTTGTAGACTCATGCCATCTAAATCAAAGTTACTTAGATTCAAAATTTCGCTAGTTTGATCGATCAAAGCTTTTGTCAACTCTGGCGATATTTCCTCACTTTCGCCATACTCGACATTTTCCAAAGCAACACTTTTTCCATTACTGCTAATTCTGGGGACTGCCGAAAAAGCAACTTGCTGATTGTCACCAGTTTCTACTAATTTTATGCTGGCATTTAGTGCTACTTTCTCATCACCCGGTAATCGAAAATCTACATTTTGAGGTTCAATAGTCCTCAGTTGTCCGTTAATATGTATTTTTTGATTTTGCAGTTGCGAGCGCACATATTCGGAGTTGAAAGCACGATTGATATCAGCTTCGGTTAACACAACCTGTGCATTAGCTTCAGTCGGTTTAGTTAGTTCGATTTTACCAAAAGCCACACTTAGAGGATTAATGGCAACATTAGTCATTTGCATTTCCAATTCCTCCATACGGAGGTCTTTTTGGATAACTAAACCTTCACTTTCAATGGTGACTTCATCCACCTCTCCCTGAACCAGTTTCAGCGGGTCTGCCTTAATGTCTACATCTAAAATTTCTACTTCATCTAATTGACTAGATAATCCTATTTCTGCCGCTTTATTGAGCGCTTGCTCTCCTAATCCAGGATTGTCTGGCATTATCTAAATTAACTCCTAGTTTAAAGCACATCCTTGAGTAAATTTAATAAACTAACAGCAGAGTTTTATCTATCTGGCGATGGAATATAGATTTAAATGTTGTCTATCTAATTTCAAATTTCAAATTTCAATTTTCCCTTTGTACCCTTTTTATCCTTTATTACCTCTGCACTTGGAGCGATTTGTTATAAAATTGACACAAACCCAATATTTCGGTTGAGTTATTCTGACTGCTAGAACTTTTTTATACAATGCTCTCAGAACGTTTTACCGCAGCCCTTACCTACGCCACCCAACTACACGCTAACCAAGTTCGTAAAGGTTCTGGCGTCCCTTATGTTGCGCATTTATTAGGTGTCGCCAGTATTGCTTTAGAATACGGGGCAAATGAAGATGAAGCGATCGCAGCCCTCTTACACGATGCGATCGAAGATCAAGGTGGCGCTGCAACACGAGAAGAAATTCGTCGTCGCTTTGGTGACAATGTAACGGCAATTGTAGATGGTTGTACTGACGCTGATACAACTCCAAAACCCCCTTGGCGACAGCGTAAGGAGGCATACATTGCTCATATTGCTACTGCTTCCCCATCAGTTCTGCTTGTGTCATCAGCGGATAAACTTTACAACGCCCAATCTATTCTCAAAGATTATCGCATTTTGGGCGAATCACTTTGGGAACGTTTTCATGGGCGTAAAGAAGGTACTCTTTGGTATTATCGGGCGCTTTTAGAGGCTTTTAAAAAGACTGAAAGCACTGTAATAATTGAGGAATTAGAACGGGTAATTTTGCAAATTGAGGTGTTAACATCTAAATAAAAAATTTATTGATCCAGAAGTAGATAAAAAAAATCTATCGAAACTAGAGAAATAGATTTTTTATCAACCCGATATAGTCATGTTTATCAGGAATAAATTTAGGCTTTTAGATTCTCTCTCTAGATAAAAAATCTTTCTCTCGATAGATAGGTGTACTAACATTATTATGGCTGCTATGTTACCAGTATGACGATAGTAAGACAAAACACCCTAAATCCAACTGTAAATCCTTCAGTAAGTCCTCCAGAAAACTTAGCAGAAAAGTATATGGAAGCAGAGCGTATGCGTGATGTTCTGCTTTTATTGCAAAACTTAATTAACAGTGAAGAAGCTACTGTAAAATTAATTCTGGATTGTCTTTATGATGTTGGTTCAGTCAATTTGATTAATCAAAAGCTTCGCTTAAAACCTTTAAACAGGGTGATGAAATTAATTGCCCGAATGTCTAAACCAGTTTTTAGAACCTTAGCTTTAAATTGGTTTAAAAAGAACTGTCCTCAACTGATTACTAATTGGCTGCACACGCAAGTATCGTTTGAAAATCCCCAAAAGACACCCGAACAAGTAGCTATTGAAGTTGTACAACTGGAACCATATTCCATACCACAGACAGAAAATCTGAGCCAAGAGATTAAAAATCTGCGCTCTCAGGTAAGATGGCTGGCTGGAATTTCAATAATTGCGATCGCTGTTTTAGTAGTAAAAGCCGCCTGGTTAAGCTGAAACCTATGAATGATGAATTATGAATGATGAATTATGAATGATGAATATTATGCCTCTACCCAAACCAATCTTGGAGGACATAGAAATACACCTGCTCTTGGAAGGTGTCTATCAGTACTACGGTTATGACTTTCGCAATTATGCTCTTTCCTCGCTCAAGAGACGTATTCAGGGCTTTATGCAATTAGAAGGGTTAGCAAATGTTTCTGCATTGCAAGAGCGTTTACTCCACAACCGCCCCTATTTAGAAAGATTTTTGCTGGCTCTGACAGTGAATGTCACATCAATGTTTCGCGATCCCAGCTTTTATAATACCTTCAGAAATCAGGTTATTCCCTTCTTACAAACCTATCCGTTTATTCGCATCTGGCACGCTGGATGTTCAACTGGTGAAGAAGTTTATTCAATGGCAATTTTACTGCAAGAAGAAGGACTTTATCACCGTTGTCGCATATATGCTACTGATACGAATGAGAAGGTATTACAAAATGCCAAAAGTGGGATTTTCTCGCTGAAAACGATGCAGGAATATACTCAGCTTTATCTAAAAGCTGGCGGCAAGAAGTCTTTCTCAGAATATTATACAGCAGCTTATGACAATGCTATTTTCCGCTCGTCCCTAAGAGAAAATATTGTTTTTGCCCAGCATAATTTAGCAACTGATAGTTCTTTTAATGAATTTAATGTGATTCTTTGTCGTAATGTCCTGATATATTTTAATCAGTTACTCCAGAAACGGGTACACGAACTGTTTTATAATAGCCTTTGTACTTTTGGCATCTTGGGTTTGGGAAGACAAGAATCTATCAGATTCACCTCTTATGAACCTTACTATGAAGAGTTAGTCAAGGGTGAGAAAATATATAGGAAAATAGCAGGTGGGTGAAAAGAATGCTTTGAATGGGTAATTGAATTATGAATTATCCTAAAATAACTAATAGCCAATACGCCGAAAGTTATGAATAAAATTGCACTCGTTGTCAAAAGACAGTCTGTCAAACATTTTTTATTGTGTTCAGAAGATAGATTTAGCGATCGCTTAAGGTAAATTACACATTAAAGTATTAAAGGAGATTGTCGATGCAACTTCTCGAATGTCCTCCTGTTGCAGTCATTGCTGGAGAAAATGCGGTTCATGTTTCTCAACTACCTTCTATATGGCAAGACATTGCTAGAGGAACCACGAGTGTCGGACTTTCCCAACCCCAAAGCTATGTTGAGATGGCGCAATTATTTTTGTATAAATTAGAACGTGGTGATGTTGACTTATTTAGCGATCGCCCCCAACTAGCTCACCTAATACCTTCATTTTCTCAGTTATTTGCACAACTGGCATGGGAAACCTTAGAGTTTTTTGGGCAAGACTTTCTCAAACACAGCTATCCGAACTTTGCAGAAATTCTCCGTGATGTGGAGTCCAAAGGAATCGATTACGCTGATGAAATAAAAGTGGCTCGTATTGGCATAGATTTGTTCAATGAATTTGGTTATGAACTACCAGCAAGCTTTTATCACGTGCATTTAGCACCAATTTACCGCGATCATGTTTTTGAAGAACGTGCCTTACGATTCGATCAACGCGATATTGAGCATAAACGTGCTTGGGATGCCATACTCCATGCAGGTAAGGTATTTGCTATTCAAATGAAGGTGCAAAGTATTGCTTCTAAATACGGTTTTACTTATCAGCATGGCTGCGGTTGCAACTCTCACCTATCTTCCATTGATGTATCTCGTGGGGCGTTTGAATATGAATTGAGTCCCGATAAGCGTCAGCGATGGATTCGCAGTTTCATCTGGACTGCTTGGTACGAGTATGCCTTCTTTGCGATCGTACCTAATACGAGTTATTTGGTTTAACAAGAAAGAATTCAGGAGTCAGGAGCCAGAATTGAATTGTGTGCGACTGGTGGATAGCGCAAGGGTAACGAGTCAGCCATAGGTGTCAACTTAATAGACCTCTTGCATAAATCAAAAATAAGAAAGAACCCCACCCCCAACCCCTCCCCGCTTGCGGGGAGGGGTTGGGGGTGGGGTGTTAGGGACTTTTGCAAGAGGTCTAATGTGAAAGACAGCCTATTGTCTCGTTGTCTCGTTCCCAGTCTCCGACTGGGAATGCTGTCCTAGAGGCTCCGCCTCCCTTGCTGGCGGCAGAGCCGCAATTGAAGTGCATTTCCAGCCCAGAGGCTGGAAACGAGATTTGCAAAGGCTTTCAGCTTAAGTTGAAAGCCTTTGCGAGTCAGCGTAACCTTGCAGGGAATAAAGCAAGCTATACAGAACGTCTTGTAGAGAAAATTTTAATTCTTACCGGAGGCTGAGTGTCTCCGGCTCCACTCCTGAATTCTTCTTCAAGAAATCGGTTCAAAAACCATTTGCGGAATTAAGACTTCATCTTGTAATTGTCCAACACCTAAAAAGCGAGTCTCTTCTTGATAAACTCTTACTATCCCAGTAATATCAGAATTTAGAGAAACTCGCTGGCCTTGACACCATTTTTGAGCAGATGTTGCTGGTAAAGTCACAGACAACAAATGTTGTAACGCTGCATCAGGGGCGAGAGGTTGAAATGTCTCGGCTTGCAATTTAGCTTCTAAGTCGGAAAAAGTGAGACTATCTGTTAAATCGAAACCACTGCTTTCGGTACGGATCAAAGCCGCAAGAGTGCCACCAGTTTCTAAGATTGCACCTAAGTCACGAGCGATCGCTCTAATATATGTACCAGATCCACAGGCGATCGCCACATCCAATTCGGGAAAATCTCCTTCTCTCCAGTCCAAAATTTCTATGTGAAAAATTTCCACTGTTCGCACTGGAACTTCCACCATTTTCCCTTGGCGTGCTAAGTCGTAGAGACGTTTTCCATCCACTTGAATTGCACTATAATTCGGTGGGATTTGCTCAATCTTGCCTTCAAATTGTGCCAGTGCAGTTTTCACCTCTGCTAAACTCAATCCAGCACAAGGTTGAGAATTAATGATTTCACCTTGTAAATCATCGGTTGTAGTCCGCATACCCAGACGAATGGTAGCCTTATAAGCTTTGTTTTCTGGCAGATATTGCAATAATCTTGTGGCTTTACCAAGTGCGATCGGTAAAACCCCTGTTGCTGCTGGATCTAAGGTTCCCGCATGTCCTACACGTTTGAGGCGCAACAATTTTCGCACCCGCGCTACGCAGTCGTGGGAAGTCCAGTCAAATGGTTTGTTTAAGTTGAGAAAACCTTGAAATAACACAAAATCAATACTAACAGCTTCTAAACTCTATTAAATACTTATTTAATGCTCAAAGCATTAATATTTAGCAATTAAAGTTTATCGAAACAGAATTCAGGAGTCAGAATTCAGTAATCAGAATGAATTCTGACTGAAAAAGCGAATAGCGAGTCGTAGAAAGCGTCTTGATTCTGAATTATGAATTTTGAATTCTTCTTCAATTAAGTATTATTTTATAAGTATCAAGACATTCTCTAAGCACTTTACCGAATAATATCCAAAAAGTGCAAATAACGCCGAGTATTTTCCGCAAATATCACGATGTCATTTCTAACTTCCAAGACATAAAACTGTAATAATCAAGAAATTTCATAGAAAACTTCATGAAAGTTTTTATTGTGAATCAAAGATTTTACCTGTAGCGCGTTTAGCAAAACAACTATCAATAGCTTTTAGGAACATAAATCAAATGAAAAAATCAATTTTCACTACTACATTACTTTTTTGCTCTATGTTGATTGTGAGTTGTAGTAACTCAGGCAATAGTGCTGCTCAAGAGAATAAAGTTAATCCAGCAAATACTGCAACAGCTACGCAAGTGAATTCTGAATCTATTTCTGTAAATCAAGTAAAACTAGATAATAGCAAAAAAACTATTAAGTCAGCATCAACTGAAAAAACATCTCCTAAAAACAATCAATCTAAGGAAATTAAAAACGATAATCCAAGTTCTGGTACTATCAAAGATATGCAAAACGGAGATTTAAAATGCTACGTTACCGTTGTCGATGAAAATGGCAAAGTATATGAAAGTGTCGGTGCAGTCTTTGAGGTTTGCGAACCAGAGAAATACGTCAATAAAAAAGTAAAAATGTCTTATTCTCTAGAGAACGTCAGTGATTGCCAAAGTTCTGAGCCTTGCGGAAAAACAATCAAAGAATGGTTGATTAGCAAGATAGAAATTCAAGAGCAATAATTACAATATGCTTTTGAAAATTATCTACATCAAGTGGATGATGGGGATAGTTGACCAGTTGGACATATTTTCGGTAAGCTAACTGTAACTTTAGTTCCTTGCCCCACTTCACTAGACAAAGTAATATTACCACTATGTAACTCGACACAAGCTTTAGCGATCGCTAGCCCTAACCCTGTACCAGGAATTGTGTCAACGTTACTTCCACGACTGAAGGATTGAAACAAATTTTCTCGATCTGCCATCGGGATACCAATTCCACAGTCTTTGATGTAAAAAATTGCTTCTGATTCTTTGCCAATCAGGTGGAATTCTACACTACCTCCTTCTGGAGAGTACTTAATTGCATTGGACATTAAGTTAATAAAAATTTGTTGCAAAAGTCCGCGATCGCCCCAAAAATCATGATGATTACCAGTAATTTTAAAAATCAATTCGTGGCGATCGCCTACTGTTTCTCGCTCTTGTTCTAAAAGATCAGAAAAAAATTGTAGTAAATCGACTGAGATTGGTTGAAACTTGGGTTTTTCCAGTTCAAGTTGGTTAACCAGAAGCATATTATCCACAAGTTTGGACATATACCTGGCTTTCTGTTCAATGATTCCCAAGAACCTGTGTTGTTTAGACTCATCTAATTGCTGGCTATGTTTTACCAAAGTTGATGCCGCAGCCAGAATTGAAGTTAGCGGCGTTCGATACTCATGGGAAACCGTTGTAATTATTTGGGATTTAAATACATTGAGTTGCTTTTCTTTAGCAAGGGCTGCTTGAGTTTGGGCTAACAATTCCGCCTGTTGAATAGCGATCGCTAATTGTACCGAAACTTCATTGAGCATTTCTGCATCATCAGTTTGCCAGTGTCGCTCCCCAGAATTATGGTGAGCAATCAATAAACCCCAAAGCTTGGGGGTTGGGTTCCCATTGTTGCTCAGATTAATCGGAACTACCAGATTTGCCTTAGTATTAAATTGCTCTTTTAGGCTGACACAATTACACAAGCCAAGCTCATAGATATAAGGGATTGGAGAAGGTATGCCCCCCTCTGGAGATAAGGGGTAATGCGGATTGGGCACAAGAGGCAGAGGGGCGGAAGGGCAGAGGGGCACAGGAGAAAAACCTACTGCAACTTCCTCCCTACTCCTCTGCTCCTCTGCCCCTCTGCTCCCCTGCTCCCCTGCTCCCCTGCTCCCCTGCTCTCCAGTCCCAGTCCCAACGCGATCGCACAATGCCACAGTGCGGTATGACTCAACTGATGAGGCGACTATCTTACCATCTGTATCTGGGGCAAACTGATAAACCATCACGCGATCGCACTTCAGAAGTTGCTGAACTTCGGCTACAGCTGTATTCAAAATTTGCTCTAGGTTAAGAGACTGGCGAATTCGTAAAGCAGTTGTGGCAATTAGGCGTTGTCTCTCCTGAGTTTTGAGCAGTTGGGCTTGCAAGCACGACTGCTTAATGGCGTTGCGGACTGCTAGTTGCAGCACATCCTGTGTAAGATTGTGCTTGACTAAGTAATCTAAAGCACCCCGCTTCATTACCTGCACAGCGATTTCTTCATCGCCGCGCCCTGTCAACATAATCACGGGGATAGAAGTCTTAAATATCTCCTGCTGCATCCGATCGAAGAGTTCTAACCCGCTCATATCAGGTAGGCAAAAATCCAGCAAAATGACATCGCAGCGTACTTTTTGGCACAAAGCAAGTCCTTCTTCTGCACAGTCTGCCTCCAAAATCTGGTAGGACTGGTGCGGATCTTTCAAAAGATATCGACGATAGATTTTCCGATCTGCGGCACAATCATCGATGATAAGTAGCGTCCATGTGTCCAACATAAGGTTATGAGGATCAGGGAGCCATATAGATCCCTTTTATCCAGATTGTGTTTTCTTGCATAATTCTAAAAATAATATAAAATAAGTGTAAATAAAATCTAAATTCTTTAGTAATCCTAAAGAAACACCAAATTGTCAAAAACAGGAAAATGGGGAAAAAGAATCTAACAGAGACAAACAGACACAGTGACTTAAAGAGGAAAATGTCTCTGTGTCCTCTGAGCCGTCTCTTTTATGATCGTTTTTCCCCCACCGCTACATCAACAAAAAATAAACGAATTAATCCAACACAGGCGGGGTATTGGCTTCAAGCCAGTAGTCTACAAATGCCTGGATCGTCTTTTTTAGTTCCAGAGCATCCATCGGTTTTACCAGATATCCATTTGCGCCCTTTTGGTAGCACAATTCAATATCCTTGGGGTTAGATGATGTGGTAAAAACAACGATGGGGATTCCCTTAAAAGTCTTATCTTGTTTGAGCCGATCTAAAATGTCACGCCCATCAATACCTGGCAAATTGAGATCGAGCAAGATTACAGAGGGTCGTAATACTACTTTTGAGTTAGGTAGGTCTTCGCCTTTAGTGTAGGCATCGTTCCCCAGTTGATAGAGAAACTCTAAAACCTCATCTCCATTAGTACAACGGTGTATGGGATTCTGGACGGACATACGCCGCATCAGACGTTGCAGCATCCGAAAATCTTCATTGCTGTCCTCAACAACGAGCAGCGGTTCATGAAGTTTTTTTGTCATTCTTGGTCTTAAAAGAGCTTAACAAAAATATATATTTGGTTACTATCTTAAACTATTCCAGCGTAAAATAAAAAACT
>NNBT01002388.1_pt1 | contig 13032 bp, 16 predicted proteins | sample 1173831 | NCBI WGS metagenome assembly NNBT01 (sample SAMN07173936, study PRJNA388173) | plant metagenome | isolation source: symbiotic tissue sample KVJ10 | place: Norway: Troms, Kvaloya island | reverse complement strand
GCCCCCGCTCCACAACAGGATGTCGAGATCGATCACCCGCGCGCCCCAGCGTTGTCCACGCCGGCGACCGAAGGCCCGCTCGATCGCCTTAAGGCGGCGGAGGAGGTCGCCGGGCGCGCAATCGCTCTCGATCACGGCGACCGTGTTGGCAAAGCGCCTGATCGAGGGGCCGAGCGGCGCAGTGACGATGATCGGGGCAAATACGACGAGGCGGCCGGGAAGCGCGGCCAGCGCGGCGGCAACCTCCGCGGTAGGGGAGCCATGTCGCCCGCGCCGGTTTGAGCCGATTCCCACGACATAGGTTGAGCGCGTCATGCCACTGCGCCTATCGGACGGCGATGGATCACGCACCCTCTGCCTTGCCAGCCACCGAACCGCCGCACGATTGCCCGCTGTGCCCACGCCTCGCCGCCTTCCGCGACGCGCTGCGCAGCGAATACCCGGGTTGGTGGAATGCGCCGGTGCCAGCGTTCGGCGACCCCGATGCGTGGCTGGTGATCGTCGGGTTGGCGCCGGGGAAGCATGGCGCGAACCGCACCGGTCGCCCCTTCACCGGCGATTATGCGGGCGAGTTGCTGTACGCAACGCTCGCCAAATACGGGTTGAGCGAAGGGACGTTCGAGGCGCGACCTGATGACGGCCTGCAGCTTCGCGGGGCGATGCTGGTCAATGCCGTCCGCTGCCTGCCGCCCGAGAACAAGCCGACGCCGGAGGAAATCCGCACCTGCCGCCCGTTCCTGGAAGCACCGATCGCCGCTTTGCCAAAGGCGAAGGTGTTCGTCGCGCTGGGGCAAATCGCGCATCAATCGACGGTGAAGGCGCTGGGCGGGCGGCTGCCGAAGGCGAAGTTCGGCCATCTGGCGGAACATCGCATGCCGGACGGACGGCTGCTGATCGATAGCTATCATTGCTCGCGCTACAACCAGAACACCGGACGCCTGACGGCACCGATGTTCGAGGCGGTGTTTGAACGCGCGCTGGCCTGCCGCGACGGCTGAGACTGGTAGCGGTGTCGCGGGCACCGTCAGACGGGCGTTGGGGCGGTTGCGGCCTTCAGCGTGTCAACGAGGAAGGTGAGGGCGGTCCGGGCAAACGCCTCCATGTTGGCGATGCGGTCGGGCGATCCGGTCTCGACCGTGATTGCCCGCGCGACGTCCGGCCCCACCACTGCGATGCAGCTGCGGCCCGTCGGCGCACCGCGTGGATGCTGATCGGGGCCGGCGGAGCCGGTTTCGGCGATGCCCCAGTTGGCACCGAAACGGTCGCGGATGCCTCGCGCCTGGAGAAGCGCATAGGCTTCGGTGACGGACTCCATGCCGGTCAGCGCTTCACGCGGCAGGCCGAGCAGGATGTCGCGCCCCTTCAGCGAATATATGACGCCCCCGCCGCGGCAGAAGCGCGTCGCGCCCGGTACCGTTAGCAGCCCTGCCAGGATCAACCCGCCGGTTGCACCATCAGCGACCGCAATCGTCTGGCGTCGCTGGGTCAGCAGCGTGGCTGCTTGTTGCGCGAGCGGGTGAAGGGCGTGGAGCATCGAAGAGCCTTCGTTGTTGGGGCGACACGACCCACCATCCGCGAGTGGGGGCGCAAGCGCAAACCTCGATTAACGTATGGCCCGCTCGGCGGCTGATCCGATGCAGCTATTCCGCGATCGTCGATGATGAATGCGGCGACTTGTCGGGGGCGCCCGGCGAGAACAGCCAGTTCAGGTAGCTTGCGATGCGTATGCCCGCTTGCTTGAGGCGGCCGTCGAGTGCCGAACGATGCTGGTAGGCGTACGACCAGGAGAGTTTGGGGTCCTGCGGGTAGATCTGCTCACGCAGCTTCACGCTTTCGGTCATCCAGGTGTCCGGGCGCGGATCGCTCCAGGCAATGACATCCTCTGGGGTGATCGCGCGCGAGAGGAAGCTCGCATATTCCGAGAAGGACAGCTGCTTCTGTTCGATCAGGCCAGAGTCCCAAAGCGAGTGCAGGTTGGTCGGTCGGTTGAAGAAGGCCACCGGCGTATCGTTGCCGCCGCGATCGTTACCGCGACCGACATGAAGCGGCTGATGCAGGTCGCCGATGATGTGAACGACAAAGCGCAGCGCGGTGCGCTTGTCCTCGATCGACGCCGCCGGATCCTGCAGCGTTGCGGTGAACGCGCCGAGCGCGGTAATCGCGTCGCCTTCGGGTGGCGCCATGCTCGCCTTGTAGGCGTCGCCATGGGCGACGGTGACATAGTGCCACGGGCTGGCCGTCTTCTGCCAGAACGGCGCGGGATCCGACTTCATGTCGTCCGGCCATGTCGCAGCCTCCGCCAGGGTTTCGGATCCAATCAGCAGTTGCACATTGGCCTTCGCCAGCCCGCTCAGATTCTGTTCGGCGATAGCGCCGGTGATGCGGTGGCCGTTGGCGCCCCAGGCGAGGGCGGGGAAGGCAGCCAGCAGCGCGCCGGCGGTAATCAGGATACGCGTAAACATCGCCGCGCGCATAGCGGCGCGAAGCTGAACGGCCGCTATCTGACGGGCGGCGGGATAACGCGGCGTCGATTATATTAGCGGCCGGGAAGCGCCCGGGATCGTGCCTGCTCGTCCCGGTGGATCAACGTTGGAAGGCTAGACCTGGTGCGCGCTTTTCAGATGAGCGGCTGGAGCGGGTGAAGGGAACAGGTCGAGAACGTAAGTGGCTTAAGGCGACTGCGTAAGGTCCGCTGCCGCCCACACCCTGCCATTCAGTGCCATTAACAAGCGTTCCGAGAGCGATGTCGTGGCCGGAACTGGGCCGGTTGCAGATTGGCAGGTCCTGGCTAGGAACTGGGCCCAGCGCAGGTCGGCTTTCAGGCTGCTGCCGGGAGGGCTCACGGCAGCAAATGGGTGGGAAGCGGCCGCGCGCTTGAACCTATATAATGAGTATGCGAGCATCGCTCGATTGATAGGATAAAGAATGTTTCTTACGACGCTTTTGATCATCGCCGTTGTATGGTTCATAGTATCGCATTTTTTGCCTGAACGCAGGACACCCGCACCGGAGCGAAAGTATCGCGTCGATCCGCGCGCGGTCGTTAGCAATCCTGATTGGCAGGCGATAATTGAGGAGCATTGTGAGTCTCCGGCGGAAGTTGAATTTCTTAAAGCTATGATCGACGTGCACGGTCTTTTACCAGACGAAGGGTCGTTGCGATCTTCTGGTATGAAAATAGACTTTCAAGTCGAAGTGGGTCGCTATAGGTTAGATTTTCTCGCTAATGATTGGCTAGTGATTGAGATTGATGGTGCGATGTGGCACTCGTCGGAGGCCGCCATGGCGCGCGACGCAAAGCGAGATAACTACTTTACGGAACTAGGCTATTCTGTGGTTCGCATACCAGCGAAAGTAGTCTTTAATAATCCTCGTGAGGCAGTGCACCGGGTCGCCACGGCGTTGGAGAAGGGCAAACCGGTCATCATGCAGCCGGTTCAAAAAAGCGGCTTTGAGCGCTTGGGTGAAACAGCGTCATCTGCAGGCAAATTCTTTGCTAATCTCGACTCGACTATTGACCGTGTAAAAGTGGTCAAGCAGGCATTGAGTGAGGCCGATCTAGCATTTAGCGCAGAAAAGAAAGCGCTCACTAGCGCCATACAAAGCGCGGAGCTTTCGCTTAGTATTGAAGATGAAATTGGCGACGACGCCGAAATGCGCAAGGATTATGATAGCTTTTATCGCGATCTTAAGCTCGCTATGAAAAAGTCAGATCACGACTCTGGTATAGATGCTTCCACTGGCGCAAAAGTAGCTCAGTTCAAGGTTCCTCCGGCAACTGGTAATGAGGACGCAGATAGCGAGATTAGAGAGCGTTTCGCTATCATGAATGCAGAGCGAGACGAGCTGCTGCAGGAGGTCCGGACGAAGCTTTCCAAGGATAAGCGGCTGACTCCATTGGTTCGAGATAACCTAAACAAGTATGGATGCCCACAAATGTGGCATCTCGTCGCGTTATAGTGCGCTAGACGCGTGCCGTCGGCGCGGCTCTTCGATACTCGGAAGTCGATAGTGCGACCGCTTGGTCAAACTCTGGCAAAGTCGGCGGCAAGAGCGAACGTCCGCAGTGGGTCGGATGCTGAACGTCGGGAAATCGCGACGATCAAAAAAAATGGGGTTTGTCGGGTGCCGACCCCCTTTCAGCCGTTAATCGCGTCAGGTTGTTCAACAACATAAGGCCACGCCGACATGCGCCCGGCTCAACTCGACGCGATCTCTGCGCTACCCATCTTGCAACGCTGGTTAGAGGAACCGCGTTGCGACTAGCTAGGGGCGAGGCTCGTTGGAGAATGACATGCTGCGCGGAATTGGCTGCCTGATCGCTGGTTTGATTTTGTTTCATGTTGTACCGGCAAGCGCGCAATACGCTCCCGTTGATACCACGCCGATGGGGCAAACTGCGACCGGCGTGATGGCTAACAAGCTTTCCGGCGATATCGCCAGTAGGAAGGCGCGCTCCAATTCAGTGTCCAGCCGGTGCTTAGCGGATTCCGGACCCGGCCCCGAACGGCGGGCGATGGAAGCTCAATATACGAAACTGCTCCGGTCGAATGGGCGACAGCGCGCCGATGCATGGCGGGTTGAGCACGGGCGTCGCTATCGCGCGAAGCTCAAAGCTGAAGGCAAGTGTAGATAAGCGCCATCTATTTGGATCGACCGCTATCCACCCAGTTCCCGTCGGGTGCGAGACATTTCTCGCGTACCACTAGCGGCCATCGGGCTTTGCCCGACAGCCGCATCGATAGTCAGATTTCGGTCCGCTCTGCGAGCATGAGCGCATCCTCAACATCGACACCCAGATAGCGAACGGTGTTCTCGATCTTGGTGTGTCCGAGCAGGATCTGCACCGCCCTGAGGTTGCCGGTGGCCCGGTAGATCATGGCGGCCTTCGTTCGTCTCATCGAGTGCGTGCCATAATCTTCGCGCCGCAGTCCGATGGCTGTGACCCATTCGTCCACGAGCCGAGCATATTGCCGCGTGCTCATCGGGCGACTGCGATCCAGTCGACTGGGGAACACATAGTCATCTGCTGTGCCGCCGCGGCGCTGCAACCACGCGGCAAGGCTCCCACGTGCGTCAGCTGTGATTTCGAACTGCACCGGCCGACCGGTTTTCTGCTGAATCACCATAGCGCGGGTCCGAATATCCTGCCCGGCTATGAGACCGCCAATCCTCAGCTTCACTAGGTCACAGCCCCGCGGCTTGCTATCGATGGCCAGGTCAAACAACGCACGATCCCGCAGCCGCTGCTCTCGATCCAGAAAGAAGCGTATCGCCCAAATCTGCTTCTGCGTGAGAGGTCGCTTCGTACCAACCGTTTTACCGGCGTTCCATGCTACGCGGTTCTGCATGACGGGATCTAGATGTGAGTAGGTCATCGTCGTTCTCCCTGGCCATGATTGGCCAAAGGCAAAAACGAACAAAGGCCGGCCAGCGTCGTCCAAAGCGGACATCATACCGCCGGTTACATGACCGGTTTCGGGCGGTGCGGAAGGCTGGCCTTATGACGGGGATTGGGCGCGTAGCTGCCGGGTTGGCAACGTCTGGACGATGACCGCTTTTGCCGCCTCAACGTCCGACGACGGCAGTCTGCACTCCACCCACGTGCTGGCACCGGATGACTTACGTCGGGGCCAGTTCATAGGAGGGCGTCGGGAGTGGGGAACGAACAGCAGTGGCTGAAAGCGCGGGTCTAAACCCCTGCCCTCTGCAGTGCGATTGCTCCCTATGCTGCACTTAGGCTGCATTTACGAGTGAGAGGTGCGTAGAATGTTGTGCAATCTGGACCCGACTATGACCGATTGCGATACCAGCGCGATACCAGCTGAGTGCGGGCAGATCAGTCTCGCGGAGAGTACGGGCACACCTGGCCGTACTTGTCGGGGCTGACGTGATCCTGCCGAGCCCGCATGACGTCTGACGAACGCCCCTGCAGGAGCGCCGAAATTGGGTCTGGAGTTCGATCGGCCTGAACCGGCTCAGGGTCCAGGCTCGAGCGACGACCAAATTGAATTTGGCAACGAATGGCTGTTATTTGTCAGTGGCTTGAGACGCAGTGACAACGACGCGCGACGCGGGGAGAGGAAAAAGTGATAACGATAGGCATCAGAGCTGAGCCAAGAGGGCTCACATTCGCCATCTACGACGCCGGCGAACCCCGCGTTATCAACGTAGAAATGATAAGGATACCAGCTGCGTTTAGCACGCCGGAGGGATTAAAATACGTCCGCAGCAACCTTCTCGACGTGCTGCGCGAATACAAGGTTGTGCGTGCTGGTGTGAGGGTCACGGAATCAAACGCCCAAAGCATAAACATTGATCGAGTCCAGATTGAAGGCGTTGTGCAGGAGGCATTCGCCAGCAGCACGGTTGAAGGTTACTACGTGGGGCAAATCTCTTCCATTACCGCTAAGCTCGGTATCGCCAGGACTGAGTTCAAGCCGCTGGTAGCGGGCGAGCGCGACCATACGGTGGAAGGATGGAGCGACCTGTCATCCCAGGCGCGTGAAGCCATCCTGTGCGCTCAGGGGGCCGCTCATGTTTAATCCCTACGACATAGCCCAAGTCCAGTTCACGAAGCTCAAGGAGATCGGCCATGACGGCAAGAACTCGCAGACCTTCATCGCCACGGATCACCAGCTCGGCGCCGACATCGTCGTCAAGGAAATTTCAAAGGCACGGCTGAAATCCCCCGCCAACTTCTTTGACGAGTCCCGCGCCCTATACGCTAGTTCACACCCCAACGTAGTCCAGCTTCACTACGCCTGTCAGAACGCCGACAGCGTTTTCATCGCCATGCCGTTCTACGCTCGAGGATCAGTGAAGCCGCTTATTAAAAGCGCGCACCTGACGGTCCGACAGATCGTGACACTCGGCTGTCAAACGCTCAGCGGCCTTCACAATATACATTCAAAGGGCCTGATCCACTTCGATATCAAACCGGACAACATCATGATCTCCGACAGGGGCGAAGCGATGGTCTCGGACTTTGGACTGGCCAAGCAGATGGTCGGGGGTAGCGCCTCGCCCACGAGCTTTTACACGTCCACCATCCCGCCTGAGGCGCTCGGCGGTCAGACCGCGTTCGACCTGACATTCGACATCTACCAGTTCGGGTTGACGCTCTACCGGATGGCTAATGGCGAGAGCGAGTTCAAGCGGCAGTGGAACCAATATGTAGCCAGCGGCTCCTTCAACGGCGCCGCCTTCTCCGCCGACGTTAAAGCCGGCAAGTTCCCGGACAGGAAGCGGTTTCCGCCGCACGTGCCGCCTAGGTTGCGCAAGATCATTGTTAAATGCCTCAGCGTCGTTCCTACTGACCGGTACGCCAGCGCCATCGACGCGGCCAATGCGTTGGCGCTCATCGAGGGACCGGTGCTCGACTGGCTCTTGACAGAGACGGGAGGAACGCGCACCTGGACTAAGAACGAAATGGGAACGAAGATCGTGCTCAGCGTCGATGCGCATGGGATGGCCGACTGCCGCAAGCAGATCGGCACTGGCACGGAGCGGCGGGTAAAGTCCATGTGCGGTAAGGCGTCCGACGCCGAGATCGCCAAGTTCTTGGCCAATAATTGATGCGCAAGGCGGCTAACGATCCCAAGAAGTACGTGAGAAGGGCGGACCTTTCGCCGGGTGCGGCCAAGAAGATTGGCTCAGCGCATCGGTGGGCCAACCCCGATCGCGAGCGACGCATTCTCGAAGCAATGACATCGCTCGAACCGGGCTACATAGAGGTTTGAGATAGGTCGCCGGCTCGGCTGTCATGATAGGCGAGCCGGCGACCAGGTAGTTCATCTTGCAACCGCTTGGGCTGGAGCCGGCGCGCCGGTTTCGTGCTTCCAGCATCTATTCAGGCGAAGGTTCGGTTTTGACCGGGCCTCGCACAATCGAAGTACGCCAACGCCTTAGCATGGCTAGCCGGGGCACAATGCACTACGGCGTTCCGCGGCATCCTGCAGGCGATGTCTAACCTTCTGGACCGCTCTTAGACTCTGCTTCAAGATGCCTGTTCATGAGCCATGCGCCTCGCGCGCTGACAGGTTATACATCAAGTGATGAGCACAACGCCAAACTCCGTCTTGGACGACACCGGCTATCGCGATCGATATGTCGCCTTCCTCGATATCCTCGGTTTCTCTGAACTCACCCAGAAGGCGGACGGGCATCCAAACTGGCGGGCTTATTTGCGAGATTGTATCGATGCGCTTGGACGAACCCTCCCGTCGCAAGTGGAGCTGAGTGGGTTTCGTTTCGTACAGTTTAGTGACGCTATTGTTCTTTCGGCTGATCGCAACTTTGCCGGGTTGGCGGCCGTAATAAATGGCTGCACGATGCTGTTCATCAATATGCTTAATCGCGGCATCCTGCTGCGTGGCGGCATTGCGGCCGGTAACTTTCACCACGATGACCGGATGATGTTTGGTCCCGCGCTAATTAGAGCGCACGCCTATGATCAACGCGGCGCACCACCTCACGTCGTTCTTGATGCTGCGGTTCTAGAAGACATGAAGCCAAGCCTGTTAAACCCGAGTGATTTGGATTATGTCACGTATGATCCGTGGGACCTTACTCCCATGCTCCACACGCTGAAGCAATATGGGGACTATGACGGCATACCCAAGCCCGGGCTCGTTGTACTCGAAGGCAACAGTGTCGGATTGGCGCGAACGATAAACGCCCATGCTAACGACATGAGCCAGCCACCGGCGGTGCGCGCCAAGTGGCGCTGGATGGAAGATTATTGGAACAGGTCAGTGGCGACAAAAGGTCTGTTGGCTAGGTCGCAGTTTGAACAGGATTGGACCGCTGTAGCCGCGCGGCTGGAGGAGGCGAGCCGTCAGCGATTAGCCGCATTCAACGTGGCGCCGGTACAGGTTCCTGGGCGTGCCGAGTAGCCGGTACGTATCTGAACCTCACCCTTTCGCCGTGGACCCGAAAAGCCCTTTAATCTCAACGTAGGTTGCCGCTTTCGATGGTCAATCGCGTGCGTTGTAGATCAATGGCTTACGAGGAAGGGGGGACAAGGCGCTCAGTCTGATGGCTGTCGAGCGATGGAACATACGCGGAACAAAGCGTATGAACGGCATCGCTCGATTCGGAGGATGCCGCCATGCCAGAGCCAGCCTTACCCCTGTTCGAACCCAAGCTCGCCTTCGGCGCGTGGCTGCTGCGCCAGAAGGCGCGGGATGGATGGATCGGCGACTTTGCGCTTGCCGCCTCGGCCGACCGCACGTTCCCACGCACCGGCGATCCGGAAGCGGTGTGGCAATGGCTCAGCGGCAAGCGCGCGAGTGGCGACGATTGGGCAGCCCTTGAGGACGCGGAGAACGATTACCTGTGCTATTGATGTCGAGTGACCCGGGCGCGGTTGTGCAGCGGGAAGTGGACGCCCAGGGCACGAGCCTGCATGCGCTTTCGTGCAAGATCGGGCGCAACCCTGCTTACCTTCAGCAATGGATCCAGCGCGGCACGCCCAAGCGCTTGCCGGAAAAGGAGCGCCTGCATCTGGCGATGGCTCTCAACATCGACGAACGGCTGCTCGGCGCCCGCGATCCATGGAGCCCCCTGGCATGAGACAGGTCGACCGTGACGAACTGATCAACCGGATCCAGTCCGCAATAAGATCCTGGCCGAAGTCGGTCCTGAAGGGGCTGGCGGATCACCGGCCGACGGAACAGCTGCGCGCGCGTCTGCTGGGCGCCACGATGATCAGCGACAAACTGAGCAAGCTGGAAATACTGTCCGACAGCCCACCCCCGCCACCGATCCGCTATGCCGATCTGGAAGGCGTGAGCGGCGTGCCCCAGCAGGATGACATCAAACCGAACGGGCCGATGCGATAGGCTCTACCTACCTCGCTGGAGACGAGGGGCAGGCGAAACCGAGCGCCGCCCCATCCGCCTCCAGCACGCGGCAGACACGGCGCCCGGCGCGCGACAGCCGCTCCCCCCACAGTTCGACATTGATGCTGTACGCAGCGCCGGCCGCATCATCGGTCACGATCTCCGGGCCGGGCACCGGCTTCGGCTCGATCAGCGCCCTAACGTCCGCCGCAGACACGCTGGAAGGCGTCGCTGGCCGTGGCGCCTGCCGCGCGCAGGCGCTGACAGCCAAGAGCGACAGCAGCAGGGCTGGGCGCCGTGCCCACGGGAATATCCTTGATCGCATCGTGCATATCCTTTCCGAGCTGGTCGACCGCACGATCGTCGGCGAGACGTTCCAGCGCCGCACGCTCCAGCTGATCGTTGCGCTTCTTGAGGCCGGCAGCTTCGCCCTGCGCTTGCCGTACCTCGATCGCGAGCCGATCGGCGCGGGCATCGGCTCGCTGCCACAAGAAGCCGAGCCCTCCGATCAGCAGCAGCGCGGCGACGGCGCCCGCCAGTGCGGCCCTGATCACGGCCGCACCTTGCCGTAGGTGTGCTTCGCCAGATCCGCGAAGTCAGAGCGATAGAGCGCCGCCTCGGCAGCGCGCCGGCGTACTAGGCCATTGGAGACCTGGCCGCCGGCGCGAACCCAGCTGCCGAACGCGCTCGCCGCAGCGCTGTGATTGCCGGCGCGGTGCAAGCGCAGCACCTCGGACTGCCGGAAGCCCTTCTTCAATCCCGGCACCCAAAGGCGCGGCCCCATGCCGATGTTGTAGGCGAGCGATACCATCGCACCGAACTGCGCCGCCGTTGTCGGTGCGTTGCCGATCGCGGCCCGGACGGGCGCCGCGAAATCGCGCTCCAAAATCGCCGCGTATAGCGCGTCGGCATGCTTGGCCGCGATCCGGTCGCCCATCCGAACTCGCGATCCATCGAGATAATAGGTGTTGCCCCAGCCGATCGTCGGCACGTCGGCCGGGCAGCGGTATGCCGTGAGGCGGCGTTCCTCGAAGTGGTGCATCAGGGCGAGCGCGATCGGCCCCACCCGCAGGTCGGTTGGCATGGCTGCTTATCCTTGTGCTGGTGCTGCGCCCCGGATCGAGGCGGGCAGCGTCAATCCCGGCGCGGAGCGGGATCTGGAATGCGGTGGAGCTGATCCATCGCCCGCGCGATGCCTTGCTCGTGATCGTCGTCGTCGACAAGGGCTGCTTGCGCAGCTGGTCGATGATGCCGCGTTCGGCGAGCACGAAGCCGCCGAACCCTATCCAGGCCAGCGCCGCTGCGAACGGATCGAGCAGGCGCTTGGCGAGGGTGGCCGCCGCGGTCGAGGTGGGATCAGCAGGGTTCCAGCCCCACAGAACGGCAGCCTCTCCGCCGAAACGCAGCACGCCGGCAACGGAGAACGCCAGCACGACGAGGCGTATGATGGTGACCGGCTCGCGCAGCTTGTCCCGATAGCGGTTGCGCCACATGTCCCGCACGATTTTGCCCGCGAGCATGAGGGTCAGGCAGAACCCGGCTGTCATGGCGAAGAGGTTCAGCGCGACGAGCCAGCCTTGCCCGTCGAAGCTGGGCGGTGCTCTCGTAGCCGTCACCATATTGGCAAACGCCCGTTCGGCGGTGGAAAGATCGTTCACGTCGATGAATTTCCGGCCGCGTTCGCCAGCCTCAAAGGGCGAGGAACCATAAGTTTCCTTTCATAATAGCCGCTCGGATAAGTTGCTAAAAGTCCGCGAGTACTTCGATGTGAGGCATGCCCAGTGGAGGGTGTTTGCTCGCAGTTGCTAACCGTGAAGTGCACGTGCAAGATGATCTGCCAGTCTAGGAGGGTGACTGGCCTCAGGTCACTATAGAGATCAGTTTAATGTGGGGGTGAGGCATGAACTTAAGTATCGTTCGAGCGTCCGCGATGCTGCTCGGAATAATGCCTGTCGGTGTGGCTGCTCAGGCTCCCGCAAACAAGATGCGCTGGGCAACTTGCGTCTTTGAGGCGTCTGGAGGAGTTGGGCGTCAGATAGGCCTCATAGTTATAAACCCTATCTCGTATCCGGCTAATGAGCGGCGCGATCATCTACCAGCTCAATTCGAGGAGGAGGGAGCGACTTCATCCGTCCTGCCCGGCTATGAGCGCACCGTGTTCGCAAATGGTGGCATCGACCGCTGCGAAGACTTTGATAGCGAGCCAGAGGCTCAGGCACAGGCTCAGCGTTGGATAGCGCGTGACGGCTACTCGATCCGGAAATCTGTGACTTGGAAGCCGGTGAAACCGATAAGCCGGCCAGAAAAAGCGCCTCAGGCGAGCGAGGAACAAGCAGTAGCGTCACAGAGGCCGTCAAAAGCCGACGGCAGTTCTGAACAAGCTACTGGCAGCAGCGATAGTTCAGGTAAGGCGGAAGCCGAGGCAAACGCTGAAGCAGAACGTCTGGCAGGCGCGAAGCTGAACGCGGCTGAGGCAGAGCGTCAGCGCCAGATAGCCGAAGAGCAGGCACGTCAAAAAGCAGAGAGTGAGCGCAGAAAGCGGGAGCACGGCCAACGCGTGGCTGCAGCTGCCGCGGCCAGGGCAGAGTGGGAAAAGGAAGTTGCGGCCAGCAAAGCCCGAGAAGCCGATTACCAACGGCGACTTGCCGCTCATGCTAGGCAAGTCGCCTGCGTCAAGGGAGAGCGATCTGCCTGTTCCGCATCGACCGATACCGATGCTAATCGATGCGTCACTTCCGCTAGTTTGAAGTTGGATGACACCTTCAAGGGTAACACTAGCGCCACTGTGATAAATGGCTGCCCAACTCCTGTTGACGTTCGCATTTGCTTGATGAGGGAGGGCGGTTGGAACTGCGGCGTTGGCTGGGGCATCGCTCCGCAGCGTTCATTCGGCTATTCCTCGTTTGCTGCCACCGGACAGGTTTTTACAGATGCTCGCACCAGTGGCAGCAACCGCCCTCTTTCGAAGCCTTGATCGGCTTTCTGGATCGACGTGCCTCAGCCGTGCTGCACGTCGATCCAGGCGCGGCCGTCGCGGATTGCCCAGACCTTGCCGATCCGGCGCAGGTATTGCGGCAGCGTGATCGCGTCGGGCTTCACCGCGATCGCCTTGATCCCGGCGCCGTTTGCCGTGGCGATGATGGTGGCGCCGGACTCCGAGTAGCCGGTGGCGGTGAAGGTCACCGGG
>NNBT01002810.1_pt1 | contig 13045 bp, 11 predicted proteins | sample 1173831 | NCBI WGS metagenome assembly NNBT01 (sample SAMN07173936, study PRJNA388173) | plant metagenome | isolation source: symbiotic tissue sample KVJ10 | place: Norway: Troms, Kvaloya island | reverse complement strand
GAGCCGACGACCTTTCTCGATCTCGCGCATCAGATCGAGGTGATGGAGCTGCTCGTCCGGCTGGTGCGCGAGCGCGGCAAGACCGTCATCGCCGTATTGCACGATCTCAACCAGGCCGCCCGCCATGCCGACCACATGGTGTTCCTGAAGAAAGGCCGGATCGACGCCGCCGGTGCGCCCGGTGCGGTGATGACCGCCCCGATGATCGCGCAGGTCTTCGGCGTCGCTTCAGCCGTCCTGCCCGATCCGATCACCGGCACGCCGATGTGTGTTCCACTCGCCGATCATCGGCCGGCGGACGAATGAGGGCGCGCTTGCTTTTGCCAAATCGCTCCGCTAAGCACGGACGACCGTCGCTTCACCGTGACGGGATTTTAATCGGCGCGTGCCGACGGATTGGAAGCGAGTGCAACGAGACGGCGCCGATAAGGGCGCAACGTCGTTCAAAGCCACTGGACGTCAGCTTTTCCGCCGCGAGCGGTCCAGGAAGAAGCGATGCCATCCCAATCTGGCTTTGTTTCCTGCATAGACGATATCGACGGCAGCGATCTCCTCAATCGCGCCATCGAGGAATATTACGACGATATCGTCGCGGCGGCCGGCCGCCGGCGGTCGAACACCAGCGCCTTCGATATCGTGCACGATCTCTATCTGAAGCTCGCGGCGCAGCCGAACCTGCTGCGCGACAAGAGATGCATCCGGTCCTATCTGTGCCGGGCGGCCGCCAATCTATGCACCGACCGGTGCCGGCGCGAACGCTTCGAGGCGCGTCTCTTTTCAGGCAGCGAACAGGAAGCGCAGTTCGTCGCGGCGGAAAGCGCCGCCCCCGACCGGGCGCTCGAGATCGAGGCGCGCGTCGCGGTGCTGCGCCAGGCGATCGGCGAATTGCCGGAACGCCGGCGCGCCGTCTTCATCCTGCACCGGCTGCATCATCTCTCGCCCGACGAGATCGCCGGCAAGCTCAACATCTCGCGCAACATGGTCGACCGGCATCTGCGCCGCGCCCTCGCTCATTGCCTCGACCGGCTGGTATCGGTAGAGGTGGAGCTCTCCCTGTAGGGATAGCAAGCTTCGCCCTTCCGCAGGAGCTGGAATAACATTCATGCCGGGCAAACGAGCCACGCGGGCACAGCGCAAACGCCATGAAGAAGCGGCCGGCTGGCTGCTGCGCAACCGGGAGGCGGGAGCCGATGCTGCGGCTTTCCAGTCGTGGCTGAAGAGCGATCCGGACAATCTGCGTGCCTATGAGGCGGCCGAGCGCCTGATGGGCGAAGCGCGGATGGCTATCGCATCCGACCCTTCATTGCGCGATCTCAAGGTGAAGCGACGGAGCGCGGCCAAGCCAATCATCGGCTGCATTCTTGCTCTGGCCATGGCCGGTGCGCTGTTCGTGATGCTCGACGGACCGATGCGGCTCACCGCCGATGCGATGTCGGGCACCGGCGACATGCCGGTCATCACGCTCGCCGACGGCAGCAGCGTGCAGCTGAATGCGTCATCGGCGCTCGCGCATGACTTCACGGACAAGGGCAGGATTGTGCGGCTGCTGCGCGGCCAGGCCTTTTTCGAGGTGGCGCCCGACGCCAGCCGGCCCTTCACGGTCGAGGCCGGCGATGTGCGGGTGACGGCGCTCGGCACCGCCTTCGATGTCAGGCTCGGCGACAGCGAAACCGATGTGACGGTGACCCAGCATGCGGTGCTGGTCGAGCTCGCCGGCGGCAAGGACACGCCGCTGCGCGTGACGGAGGGCGAGCAGGCCGCCTATGACCATGCGACCCGCGCCAGCACGGTCCGGGACAAGGATGGCCTGCTGGCGGCGGCGTGGCGGCGCGGCCAGCTCGTCGTCGACAATGCGCCGCTATCCTATGTGGTCGAGGAAATGCGCCGGCATTTCGCTGGCCGGATCATCATCGCCGGCAGCGGCCTCGCCGGGCGGCGGGTCAGCGGCACGATGGCGGTCACCGATACCGATGCGGCGCTCGCTTTTCTCGAACAAGCGCTCGGCGTCACAGCCACCCGGATCGGACCCGTGATCGTCATCCGGAATTGACCGGCTTTTCGCCTGCCGGCGACGCATTCCAGCCCCTCATCCGGCGCCCTTGCGGATCGGGGGCGGTACGCCCACTTAAGCCCGTCACAGATCAGGCGGTTCCCATGAAAAAAATCGGATTCCTCTCCTTCGGGCATTGGACGCCCTCGTCCCATTCGCAGACCCGCTCGGCGGCGGATGCGCTTTTGCAGTCGATCGACCTTGCGGTGGCGGCGGAGGAGCTCGGCGCCGATGGCGCCTATTTCCGCGTCCATCATTTCGCCCGCCAGCTCGCCTCGCCGTTTCCGCTGCTCGCCGCCATCGGCGCACGGACGAAACGCATCGAGATCGGCACCGCGGTCATCGACATGCGCTACGAGAACCCCTTCTACATGGTGGAGGATGCGGGCTCGGCCGATCTCATTTCGGGCGGGCGGCTGCAGCTGGGCTTGAGCCGCGGGTCGCCCGAACAGGTCATCGATGGCTGGCGGTATTTCGGCTATGCGCCGCCGGAGGGCAAAAGCGACGCCGACATGGCGCGCCAGCATACGGAAGTGTTCCTGCAGCTCTTACAGGGCAAAGGTTTCGCTCAGCCCAATCCGCGGCCGATGTTCCCCAACCCGCCAGGACTGCTCCGCGTCGAGCCTTTGTCGGAAGGTCTAAGCCCGCGCATCTGGTGGGGCGCGGCCACCAACGCCACCGCCGAATGGGCGGCGAAGCTCGGCATGAATCTGCAGAGCTCGACCCTCAAATTCGACGAGACCGGCAAGCCGTTCCACATCCAGCAGGCCGAACAGATCCGCGCTTACCGGGCGGCGTGGAAAGCCGCCGGCCATACGCGGGAGCCGCGCGTCTCGGTCAGCCGCAGCATCTTCGCGCTGTTGGACGACCGCGACCGCGCCTATTTCGGCCAGGGCAACCAGTCGAGCGACCAGATCGGCTTCATCGAGGCGGACACCCGCGCCATCTTCGGGCGCAATTACGCCGCCGAGCCCGATGTGCTGGTGAAGGAGCTGGCCAAGGACGAAGCCATTGCCGAGGCCGACACGCTGCTCCTCACCGTGCCGAACCAGCTGGGCGTCGACTACAATGCGCATGTGATCGAAGCGATCCTGAAGCATGTGGCGCCGGGGCTGGGGTGGCGGTAACGGGCGGATTTGTTCTTGATTTGTCCCGATGTTGCGTAGGATAATAGGCGCGCCCTAAGACCGCCACTCCGACAATGCCGAGGCCCCACGTGACCGACAAGCCCGCCCCGCGCGAAGGGGAGATCCTGCTCTATACCGGGCCCGGCGGACATGTCCGCGTCGAGGTGCTGTTCGAGGAAGAGAGCTTCTGGCTGACCCAGAAGCGCATGGCGGAGCTGTTTGAGGTGGATGTTCGTACCGTGAACGAGCATCTTCAGAACATATTCAGATCGGGCGAGTTGCTTGAAGATTCAGTTATCCGGAAATTCCGGATAACTGCCGCAGATGGCAAAAGCTACCTCACCAGCTTCTACAATCTCGATGCCATCATCGCCGTCGGATATCGCGTCAACAGCCGGCAGGCGACGCAGTTCCGCATCTGGGCAACTTCGATCTTGCGGGAATTCATCGTCAAGGGTTTTGCCCTCGACGACGAGAGGCTGAAATCCGGCAAGCGCTTCGGCAAGGATTATTTCGACGAGTTGCTCGAGCGCATCCGCGAGATCCGCGCCAGCGAGCGGCGCTTCTATCTGAAGATCACCGACATCTACGAGCAGTGCAGCATCGACTATGATGCCAAGGCCGAGGTCACCCAGACCTTCTTCAAAACGGTGCAGAACAAATTGCATTGGGCGATCATCGGCCAGACCGCGGCCGAAATCGTCAAGGCGCGCGCCGATGCCACGCAACCCCATATGGGCCTCAAGACATGGAAGAACGCGCCCGGCGGCAAGATCCTCAAGAGCGACGTCACCGTCGCCAAAAACTATATGAGCGCGGAGGAGATCAAGAGCCTTGAGCGCGTCGTCTCGATGTATCTCGATTATGCCGAGAACCAGGCGGCGCGCCGGATCGCCATGCGGATGGCGGATTGGGCGGTGAAGCTCGATGCTTTCCTTGCCTTCAACGAATATGAAATCCTGAAGAATGCCGGAAAGGTCTCGCATGAGGTCGCCAAGGCCCTGGCGGAACGGGAATACGAAGCCTTCCGTGTCGCGCAGGATCAGACTTTCGAAAGCGATTTCGAACGCGAGGCCAAGCGGGTGAGCGCGAAGGGCCGAGCCAGGAAAGAGTCTGAAGGGGAATAGCACTTCCCGCTTCAATGGATCCCGGCCTTCGCCGGGATGACGGTATGACTGTTACGCGACCGCCTCGTCGGCGAGCGTGCCGCCGCGGGTTTCGCGCACCGAGAGAGCGGCGGCGGCGGAGATGGCGGCGCAGGCCATGATGAAGAAAGCCGGCATGGTGAAGTCGCCGGTCGTATCGATGAGCCAGGTGGCGACGGCAGGTGCGGTGCCGCCGGCGAGGCCGAATGAGAGATTGTAAGCGGCCGACACCGCCGAGCAGCGCACATGGCGCGGAAACACCTCGCAGAGCGCGATGGCGTTGACAGCGCCATAGGAGCCGATGAGCAAAGTGAAGCCGAGCTGGCCGAGAAAGACATACAGGATCTCGCCCGTCTGCATCAGCATGAACAGCGGCCAGGCGAAAATGAGAAGCCCGATCGACGCGCCGGCGAGGATCGGCTTGCGGCCGATGCGGTCCGACAGGCGCGCCATGACCAGTACCACGCCGAGCAGGATCACCATGTTGAGCGAGTTGATCTGCAGCGCGGTGCGCGCTCCCATATCGGCGGCGAGCTTCAGCCAGGTGACGAGATAAACGAAGATCAGATAGAAGGCGACGGCATTGACGAGGCTGATGCTCACAGCCTGCAGCATCGCCACCGGATGCTCCCGCAGGGCCTGGATCAGCGGCGAGCCTTCACGCGCCGCCGGCTTGTCGAACTCCATGCGCCGGCGCAACAGGAAACCGGCGACGCCAACCAGCACGCCGAACAGGAACGGCACGCGCCAGCCCCAGGCCACCACCTCTTCGAGCGGCAGCACATTGAGGACGAGCGCGCCGACGGCGGAACCGAGAAGAATGCCGCCGGTGGCGCCGAACGCGGCCCAAGCCGCCGCAGCGCCTCGCCGCCCGGGCTCGGCCGTTTCGGCAAGGAAGACGGCGGAGCTGGTGAATTCGCCGCCGACCGCGAGGCCCTGCATCATGCGGCAGACGAGCATCAGGACCGACGCCCAGAGGCCGATCTCGGCATAGGTCGGCAAGAGGCCCATGATGAAGGTCGGCACCGCCATCGCCACCACCGACCATAAAAGCGCCGGGCCGCGGCCGACGCGGTCGCCGATATGGCCAAAAAGAATGGCGCCCAAAGGCCGCATGAAAAAGCCGACGGCGAAAACCGCATAAGCGGCAAGCAGCGAGGTGCGCGGGTCCTCGGCCGGGAAATACAGGCTGCCGATGGTGCGGGCGAAGAAGCCGTAAATGGCGAAGTCGTACCACTCCATCACATTGCCGACAATGCCGGCCCAGACCACACGTTTGCGGTCCTTGTGGCCGGCCTCACCGGTCGCGGATGCGGATGCATTTGTCATGAAACGAACCCCGTCAGCCCCCGAGGCACGGGCCCAACGATATTATGGAAGCCCGGCACATCACAAGAGATCAACGTCGCCTTGCCGCGGCTGGAAAGGCGCTCCCCGCCACGCCCTCGCGGACGATGATGCGGTTTGCATCCGCGGGTCCGTCCATAGGCCGGATGTGGACCGGCACGGACTTGTAGGCGGGCGTGCCGCTCTGCGGATCGTGATTCTCCAAAGCGATCAAAGGCTGCGTCTCAGGATAGTAGGCCGCACAGCAGCCCGCGGGCAGGTCGAATTTCACCAGCGTCAAACCCCGGACGATGCGGTCTTCTCGGGCGAATCTCAGCGCGGTGGCCAGCTCGACCAGATCGCCCTCGGCAAGTCCGCGGCGCGCCATCTCGTTCTCGTTGAGGAACAGAATGTCACGGCGGCCGAAAACGCCGCGATAGCGGTCGTTGAGAGCATAGATGGTGGTGTTGAACTGGTCATGCGCGCGCAAAGTGGTGAGCCGCAGGACCATGGCATCGCCGGTCGTCTCATCCTCGTCGAGACGCGGCGAGGGAATAAAATTCGCTTTTCCGGTGCTCGTCTTCCAGATGCGCCGGCCGGCCGGATTGGGCAGATGAAATCCGCCGGGTTTGCGCACCCTCTCGTTGAAGTCATGAAAGTCCGGAAAGACGGCTTCCATCTTTTCCCTGATCCGGTCGTAATCCGCGACCAGCCCGTCCCAGTCGACACCATGCTTGGCGCCGAGGGTCGCCTTGGCGATCTGCGCGACGATCCACGGCTCGGACCTGACATTGTCGCTGGGGGGCTTCACGAATCCGCGCGAGGCGTGAACCATCGACATGGAATCCTCGACAGTGACGAATTGCAGGCCGGCCGCTTGCATGTCCATATCGGTTCTGCCGAGGCACGGCAGCACGAAGGTCCTGGCGCCGACCAAGAGATGCGTGCGGTTGAGCTTCGTCGTGATGTGCACGGAAAGATCGAGATTGCGGAAGCCCGCGAAACAGGCCTGCGGATCGGATGAGGCAATGGCCAGGTTTCCACCCAGGCAGATCAGGGCCTTGGCGCGCCCGTCGCGCATCGCCGCGATGCTTTCGACCACCGAATGGCCGTGGGCGCGCGGCGGTTCGAAATCGAAGACCTGGCTCAGGCGGTCGAGGAAGAGCGGATCGGGCTTTTCCCAGATGCCGACCGTGCGGTCGCCCTGAACGTTGCTATGTCCGCGCAGCGGGCATATGCCGGCGCCGGGCCTGCCGATATTGCCCTTCAGCAGAAGCAAGTTCACCAGTTGCTGGACATTGTGCGTTCCGGTGGCGTGCTGGGTGATGCCCATGCCATAACAGACGATGGTGGCTTTCGCCGTCGCATAGGCCTGCGCCACCTGCTCGAGCGCGGGCCGCGACAGGCCGCTCGCGCGCTCGATCGCGGCCCAGCCCGTCGCCTGGATGTCGGCGACCAGCAGGTCGAAGCCCGCCGTATGCAAGGCGATGAATGCGTGGTCGAGGACGGCCGCCTGACCGGAGGCCCGGGCTTTTTCGTCCAAAGCGAGAAGCGCCTTGCAGATTCCCTTGATCGCCGCAGCGTCGCCGCCGACCTTGACCTGGAAGTAGTTGCTGGCGATCCGGGTCGCGGACAGCGTCACCATCTCGACGACGGATTGCGGCGATTCGAAACGCTCCAAGGCCCGCTCCTTGAGCGGGTTGAAGACGATGATCTGCCCACCGCGCCGCGACACGCCGCGCAGCGTGGCCATCATCCGCGGATGATTGGTGCCGGGATTATGCCCGAAGGAGAGGATCAGATCGGCATGGTCGAAATCCTCGAGACTGACGGTGCCCTTGCCGACGCCGATGGACATCGGCATGCCGACCGAGCTCGCCTCGTGACACATGTTGGAGCAATCGGGAAAATTATTCGTGCCATACATGCGAACGAAGAGCTGATAGAGGAAGGCCGCTTCATTCGAGGCGCGGCCCGAGGTGTAGAACTCCGCCTGATCGGGATGGGCGAGCGCGTTCAGCTCGCGCCCGATTTCAGCGAAGGCATCCGCCCATGCGACGACCTCGAAATGGTCGGTCTCGGCATTGTAGCGCAAAGGCTCGGTGATCCGGCCCTGATCCTCGAGCCAATAATCCGATCTGGTCCACAGCTCCCTGACGCTGTGCGCGGCGAAGAAGTCCGGCCCGATCTTCTTGGTCGTCGCTTCCCAGGCGACCGCCTTGGCGCCATTCTCGCAGAATTCGAAAGAGGATGTGTGCTTGGGGTCGGGCCAGGCGCAACTCGGACAGTCGAAGCCATCGGGCTTGTTCTGGTTCATCAGGACATGGGCGCCGCGTGCGATGACCTGCTGGTCCTTCAGCGCCAGCGCGACCGCCTTGAGCGCTCCCCAGCCGCCGGCCGGCCCCCGGTAGTCGACGATCCCCTCTGGTCGCTTCCTGGTCATGAGACGCATCCTTCGCATCACCGACGTTACGACGATAGAGCAGATTGTCGGCGGCTCACAAGGGGCGGCGTGACGACGTCACACCGCGAGCTTGCGCGTCGCTTCGATCAAGGCGTCGGCGATCTGTCCGAGCGCGTCGAACTGGCCGTAATAATCGAGGCCGTGCTCACGCTGATGGCCAAGACCGTGATCGGAGGAAAGATGCCAGGTGAGGCCGCTGGAATTGAGCTCGAGCACATAAAGCCGGCCGGTCTCCGCCTCGCGGATGATGTCGATGCCGAAGACCGGCACGAAGGTGAGCTTGGCCGCCACCTCACGCGCCAGCGCCAGGATATCGGCATCATCGACAAGGGCGAGCCTACGGGCGACACCATTGGCGGCGACGGCAAATTCGACATCGTCCTCGCCGTCGGGATCGAGCCGCGGCGAGTCCGCCTCGGCCAACGAGCGCATCGCATAGATGATGCGGCCGAGCACGGTCATGACGCGGTAGCAGCAGGTGCGCGGCCCGGTATGAACGTAGCGCTGGGCGAGCAGCAGGCGGCCGCGGCGCGGATCGTCCTCCGGCAGCCTGGACGTATCGGACCAGCGCACGAAACGCGTGCGCCTGAGCGCGACGCCGCGGCCCCGATAGCCGACATCCGGCTTGACCACCGTGAACGCTCCCCACGCCGCCGCATCGAGCCTGAGATCCGGCGTGATCGGCAAGGTCTCGGGCACCGGCAGTCCGGCGATGCGCAGGCGCCGGAGCTCCTCGGATTTCGGGATCCTGGCGGCCATCAGCCGGGCGCCACGCAGGCGCGGATCGAGGGGCACCGGGATCGGCGAAAAAATCAGCGACGGCCGCTCCGCCATCTTCTGCCAGAAACCCGCCGGCGGCGCCTCGGCCACCGACAGAACATGCACGTCGATGTCGGTGGCGCGGCCATACATCATGTTGCGAATGGTGTGGAAGTCGGAGATCTGCTGGCGCTTCGGCACCTGAATGATGATGAGATTATACGCAGGCATGCCCGGCACGCGTCCCCACAGCCACCTCTATCACCCTCAAAGATAACTTTAGGTAGTTTTTAGGCGACAGATCAAGGGGTACCGGATTTGGCCTCCAGATAGTCGGCGATCGCACGATAGCGGCGGGCCGCGGCACCGTCCTTGGCCTGGCGCGCGCCATGAAGCGCCCAGTCGCGCGGCGTCGCCTGGTAGAGCGTGTCGCGCCGGGCGAGGTCGCCGCCGGCTTCGACCAGGCATTTGACCGCAGCGAGCTCGCCCGACCACACCGCATGATGGAGGGCCGTGCCATGCGACTGGTTGCGCCGGCTCACCGTGACGGGCGAAGCGCCGCACACCAGCATGAAACGCAAGGCCTCGGTCTTGCCGCGCAAGGCCGCCAGCACGAAAGCGTCTTCCTTGTCGTCGGCCGCCGCGCTTTCGAGCAACGCCTCGGTCTCGGACCACAGACCGAGACACAGCGCCGCCGACAAAGTGAGCGGCGCGCCACGGCCATGAAGAAAACGGGCCGCCGCGTCATTGCCGTTATAGATCGCTGCTTCCATATGCGTACCATAGCGGCCGTCATAAAGCTCAACGCCGTCGAGGCCGGCGCCGGCCGCGAGCAAAGTTTCGATGAGCGCCAGCTGGACGCCGTCGCGTCGCGCGGAGACAGACCAGCAGACGAGACGCAGCGTATAATCGAGCTGTTCCTGCAGGTTGGAAGCTTTGGCGGCCCGCGCCGCGGCGATGATCGCTTCGGCGGAGGCGACGACATGCGGCGGCATATGGGCGAGGCGGGCCGGGTCCTCGGCCACGAACCACAGGAGATAAGGCGCGCGGAAGAAACCGGTGAGCGCGTCACCGGCCTGCTCCTTCAGCCAGGCGCCCGGCGTTTCGAGGCGGGTGACGGCGAGATCGGGATGTTCGGTGAGCAGCTGGCGCAAGGCTTCGACATCGCCGGCATCGAGGGCGGCGACGGCCGTGCGGAAAAGCCGGTCGCACGTCATGTGAGCCTGATGCTGACGCCGATGCGGCGCAGTCCCAGTTGCGCGATGACGCGCTGCGATGCGTGATTGTCGTGATCGGCGCCGTAGAAGAGCCGGCGCGTTCCAAGCTCCGGCAGGTTGCTCCAGGCGGCGGTGACGAGTCTCGCATAGCCGCGGCCGCGGAATTTCGGCACGGTGGCGAGGCCGAGCTCGGCGCCCTCGTCGGAAAGTCGCGCGGCGAAGGCCATGGAAGCCACTTCGCCGTCCACCATCAGGATCACCCAGGGCGCCCAGAGGTCCGCGAGCACCCGCATGCTCAGATCGATGAGGTTTTGCGGCATGCCGTCCCGTGCAATGGCGGTGATGAAGCGGGCGCCGTCTTCGCTGCCGGAGGTGATGAAGTGCGCCCCATTCTCCACCGCGAGGTCACGCGGCAGCTCATGAACGAGTTCGCGGCTCAGCTCGGCGCCGGGAAGCAGCCGCTCATAGTCGGCGATGAAACGCGGCAGCACGCCCGGCTCGTCGAAGGGCGGCTCCTGCGCGGCGAGCGCCTCGATCTCGGCCGCGATACCAGGCTCCAGATCGTGGTGCAGCCGCGCGACGGTGCCGCTCGCGCAGCCGGCGAGCCAGAAGCGCGGGCCCGGCGAGCGGTCGGGATCGTTTTCACGCGCGATGCGGCCAGCGGGCGTCAGGACATACAGCGTGCGGCCTTCGAGAGCGAGCAGATCGAGATCGGTCATGCCGCTTCATACACTCACATCGCGAGCGGCGGCAGGCCCTCGGTGGCAAGCGCTGCTTCCAACGAGGGGCGCCGCGCCAATCGTTCGGCGAAACTTGTGTATCGGGCATAGGCACCGCGCATGTCGAGGCCGATGCCGACGCCCCAGCGGTAAAGCACGTAAAGAAACGCATCGGCCGCGGTCAGCCCGTCGCCGACCGCATAGGGGCCCATGAGCCTGGCGTCGATCATGGCGTAACAGTCGGCCACAGTCTGCCGCCCCTTGGCGGTGATCGCCGGAAAAAGCGCCTCGTCGTCGGCGAAACGTTGCGGCCGCCACAGGCCGCCATAGGCCTGGGCATGCACGGTGCCCGACAGCCAGTTCAGCCATTCGAGCACGCGCGCCTGGGCGAGCGGCGTCCTGCCCATCAAATGATGCTGGGGCGCCAGATGCGATATCGCCAGCGCGATGGCGGGAAGCTCGGTGATCACCTCATCATCGAGCGCCAGGACCGGCAGGCGCTTTTTCGGGTTGAGGCGCATGAACGCCTCGGTCAGGTGGGCGCCGTCGCGGATCGGCACCCGTATCGGCTCGAAATTTTGGCCGATCTCATGCAACAGCATATGCGGCGCCAGCGAACAGGCGCCCGGCGAATACCAGAGTTTCACGCTCGTCATTGTGGACATCCTCACCAGGCAATTGACTAGGTAGACCAGTCTACCTATGATTCGATGATGGCGCAAGGAAGCGAAAAAATGGCGGGCGAAGGACGCCGCAAGCTCATCGACACGGCGCGCCGGCTTTTCACCCTGCGGGGCGTCGCCCAGGTCGGCATCAACGAGGTGACCGAGGAAGCGGGCGTGGCGCGCATGACGCTCTACAACAACTTCCCGTCCAAGGAGGCTCTGAGCGAAGCGGTCTATCGCGAGATGGCAGAGACGGCGCTCGCCCGCCTCGATGAAGTGATCGCTTCGGAGACGACGGAGGAGAAGCGCATCGCAGGCCTGTTCAGCCATTTCGGCCGCAATGCCGGCAAGCCGTCCTATCGCGGCTGCGCCTTCATCCATGCGAGCCTGCAGGAGGCCGATCCCGCCGGCAAGCTGCAGGCAATCGTCACGACTTATAAGAAGGCGCTGCGCCAGCGCATCTTCACCATGCTCGATCCGAAGCGGCGCAACCGGGCGCTGCTCGCCGACCAGATCACCCTCCTGCTCGATGGCGCGGTGACCGAGGCTTATATCAATGGCGTCGATGACCCTCTTGCGGCGGCGCGCCAGGCGGCGCTGACGCTGGCTCGGGTGTGACCTCGCTTCAGCAACTAGCTCGCTTTATCCTGAGGGAACTCAATCCGCCCATTCCTGGTCGGTGGTGAACGCGATGGTGAGCCAGCGGTCGGGGCCCTCGCCGCCGATGGCGAGGCCGATCTCGTCGCGGATGCGGTCCCAGTCCTCGAGCCGCTTCGGCGGCCAGCCCTTGGGTGCCACGAAATAAAGCTCGATCTGGCGGCCGCGGCCGACGCGCGCGACATAAGCGCGGTGCGACAGAAAGCCATAACGCGCGACGATCGCCTGGGCCACCCGGTCGACCTCCTGCTTGAGACCGGCGGGCGTCACCAGAAGCACATCGGCGAGCGCCTGCCTGACCGTGCCGATGGGGATCGGGATGATGATGAGACAGACGAGCGCCAGCACCAGGGGATCGATATAGGGTGAGAGATATTCGTAGCGCGTGCCCTGGATGAAGTAGCCGATGACGAAGGCGAAAAGCAGCGCCGCCGTGATGGCACCCGACATCGTCCACGCCTTGGCGTCGAGCGCCAGGAAGTCGGAACCGATGCGCCGGTTGGCATATCGGCCGAATACCGCCATGGCGAAACAGGCGACGAGTGTCACCACCGCATAGACAATGGCGAGGTCGAAATCGAGCGGCCGGCCGCCGCTCATCAGGCTGCCGACGGCGTTGATCAGCGCATAGACGGCGGCGCCGATCAGCAGCACGCCGTTGAGCAGCAGCACGATCGGCTCGAGATGCCAGAAGCCCATGGTGAAGCGGTCGACGAGACGCGAGCGCGCTTTGCCCGAGGCGGCGGATGTGGCGATGAGATTGGCGACGAGCAGCGCCACGACCGTCATGCCGGCATCGGCCAAGGCATAGACACCATCAAAGACGATGGCGAAGGAACCCGACAGCAGGCCGAAGAGGATGCCGAACCCCGCGACGATAAAAGTCACGGCGATCGACAGACGCAATATGCCCCGC
>NNBT01004070.1_pt1 | contig 13114 bp, 11 predicted proteins | sample 1173831 | NCBI WGS metagenome assembly NNBT01 (sample SAMN07173936, study PRJNA388173) | plant metagenome | isolation source: symbiotic tissue sample KVJ10 | place: Norway: Troms, Kvaloya island | reverse complement strand
CGCCCGCGCCTCGAGMCGGCSRACGAAATTCTTCGCCACCTCGACATTGTCGCGGTTCGCGGTGACAGTGTCGGGGAACAGAATATCCATCGTGTCGTCGAAGCGGATGACATTGAACCGGTCGGCGGGATCGAGCCGGCCCAGCGCATAGAGAAGACTTGCTTTCGCCTGCGACATCGACGGGCCGCCCATCGAGCCGGAATTGTCGATGACGAAGACGACATCGCGCGGCAGGCGCTTCTCGCTCGTCACCGTGGCTGGCGGCGTCACGTAAACGAGCGCATAGTCCATGCCGTTCACCCGTTCGCTGAAGAGGCCGATCTCGGGTGCCGCACCCTGTGCCGGCTTCCAGGTGAGCTCGAAATCGCGATCGGCGAATTCGGCGCGCGCCAACGCGATCACCTTGCCGCCTTCGGGCGCCGCTTCGGCCGTCACATCGTGGAAGGAGCTCGTGACCTCGCCCAGAGCGAAACCGGGATTGAGCCGCACGGTGAGCGTCAGAGGATTGACGGGCGCGGATTTGCGCGGATCGAGCACCGGCGGTGTGATCCGGTCGCGGTCCGGAATACTGTCCTTGACGGTGTAATATTGCGCGTTCTCCGACAGCACGAGCTTCGGATCGGGCACGTAACGAGGCGCCACGACGGTCGGCACGCGCAGGGAGAACACCCCGCCCGACTGCGCCACGGCCTCCTGATATTCGATCTGGATGACGATCGTCTCGCCGGGGCCGATATTGGCGACCTGGTTGGTGAAGACATTGGCGCGCTCCTGGTCGAGAAGCGCCGCCTTCTGGCCCTTGGCCTTCGCCTCCTCGTAGATCTGCTTGGCTTCCAGGCGCTCCTTGATATCGCCGATGATGATGCGGTCGCCGATCACCATCTTGAGCGTATCGACGGCGGCCTTCTCCGACATGGGGAACACATAGGTGCCTTCGATCCAACCGTTGGTCGGATTCTTGAACTTCTGAGTGACTCGCGTGCGGGCAATCGGCCCGGTCACGGTGATGTCGAAATCGGTGGCGACCCGGGGCGCCTCGACATATTTCCCGGGCTCGTTGGTGGTGAGCAGCAAGGCGCCCGTGCCCATTTGCGAGGGCGTGACGAGACCGGCGCCGGCGCTGAGCGTCATGGCGATGACACCCAGCAGGGTCAGCAACAATCGGTACATGATGATTTTCCGCTCCAATACGGCCGCCCGCTTCGGGCGCTCCGTGGTTTCATCATGTGGGGCCGGTGAAGCCTGCACCGCGAGCGGGCAATCCGCCCTTCTTTGGCCGCGGCTTGCCGCTATGAGGCGGGGCTTGCCTTGTTTTGGACAGGCGCTTGTGGAAATGTACGGATTTGTACGGCCTTCCTCCCTTTAAGGTTTTGTCCGCCCGATGACCGACCAGACCCTCCCGGCTGAAGAAAACGACGCCGTGGCGGATATGGTGCGCGAGGCGCTCGCCCGCCGCCGCATCACCAGGCAATATCTCGCCGATCAGGCCAAGATCAGCCTCTCGACGCTGGAGAAGGCGCTGTCCGGACAGCGCCCCTTCACGCTCGCCAGCATCGTCAGGCTCGAAGCGGCGTTGGGACTGACGCTCAGAAAGGCGACACCCGCCAAGCTCGCGGCCGCCTCGCGTTTCACCGGCATCGCGCCAGAGGACCTAGGCTCCTATGCGCGGCCCGCTGTCTCGTGGATCGAAGGCGACTACGTGACGGTCCGGCCCTCCTTCTCCAATCCCGATTCCATCTATGCCTATCTGACCTGCATTGCGTGGAGCGAGGAGAAGTCACATCTCACTTTCAAGGAGAGCGAACGGGTCGACGCCGCCTTCACCCAGGACGGCAATGTGTCGATCCCGCACCAGTCGGGCTACATCTATCTTATCACCAACAAGCTGGGACAGTATCGCTTCGTCATCATCTCGCGTCCGACCATCGCGGGCGAGATGTTCGGCATATTGACGACGTTGCAATCGGGACGCGGCATGCATCTGACTCCGGTCGCGACGCCGATCATCCTGGTTCCGGCCAAGACGCTCGGCGGCAACCCCGCTTATGGCCGCGTCGAGAAGGGCCATTCCTCCTATGCCAAATACAAGGCTTATGTGACGCGCGCCTTGGAGGAACCCTTCGCGCTCTTCGTCGCGAAATGATTCCGCCCGGCGCCGGATCACGACGCCAGGCGGTGTCCCCTCAACTCCAGCCGACAAGCTCCAAGAGCCAGTGCAGGCCATAGGCCAGGCCACCCGCCGCCGGGAAGGTCAGGATCCAGGCCCAGACGATACGCTCGATAACCGTCCATTTGAGGGCGCGCGAGGACTTGGCGAAGCCGACGCCCATGATCGCCGTCGAGATGCTGTGGGTGGTCGAGACCGGCATGCCGAAATGCGCCGCCACGGTGAGGATCGTCGCCGAGCTCGTTTCGGCGGCGAAGCCGTGGATCGGATGAAGCTTCACCATCTTGTGGCCGAGCGTCTTGATGATGCGCCAACCGCCGGCCGCGGTGCCCGCCGCCATCACCAGCGCGCAGGAGACGATGATCCAGCTGTCGATGCCGTCCTTGCCGGCATCGGGCTCGAGAAAGCGCGCCCATGCCGGCAGGTCCTGGAGGGCACCGGCGCTCTCGGCGCCCAGCAACGCCAGCGCGATGATGCCCATGGTCTTCTGCGCGTCATTGCGGCCATGGGCGAGGCCCATATAGGCGGCGGAAGCGAGCTGCGCCTTGCCGAAGACGGCATTGACCCAGACCGGCCGCGCCAGCCGTCCGAGGAGGCCGCCGGCTCTCGCCATGCCGGAAATGAGCGCCCACAGCCCAACCATCATGATGATGCCGAGGGTGAAACCCGCCACCGGCGAGGTGACCATCGGCAGCAACACCTTCCACAGGAGGCCCTCATTCTTCGTCCAGTCACCGACGGTCTTGGACCAGATGAGCGCACCCCAGTTGTTGTCGGCGGCGGCGAGCGCCGCGCCGCAGAGGCCGCCGATCAAGGCATGCGAGGAGGACGACGGCAGGCCGCGCCACCAGGTGAAGAGATTCCAGACGATACCGCCCAGAAGCGCGCAGAGGATCACCTGCAAGGTGACGTTGACGACGCCGGTGTCGACAAGACCTGAGGAAATGGTCTTGGCCACCGCCGTGCCCCAGAAAGCGCCGATCAGATTGGTGACGGCGGCCAGCATAATGGCCTGGGCCGGCGACAGAACCTTGGTGGCTACGACGGTGGCGATGGAATTGGCCGTGTCGTGGAAACCGTTGATGAATTCGAAGACCAGCGCCATCAGCACGACGGTCAGAACGAGGATCAGCATGGGGACGCCGTCAGCTGTTCTTCAACGCGACCTGATAGACGATGGCGCCCGCGTCGCGGCAGCGGTCGATCGCCTTCTCCAGGATCTCGAAGAATTCCTTGAGCAGGAACATGCGGGCGCCGTCGAGGTCACCCGAATAGAGCTCGCGATAGAGCTCGAGCAGCAAGCGGTCGGCCTCGGTCTCGATCGCATGCAGCCGGTCGTCGAGCGACTTGATCGTCTCGAGCTTGAGCCGCGGCAATTCCCGCACCATGTCGAGGACGATCTGCGTCGCCTTCTCCAGCATGGCGGCGCGCGGCGCGAAATCGACGCCTTTGAGCCGGTGGGCGGCGAAGGTATAGCGGTCGGCGAAGCGCTCGACCTGCTTGGATATCTTGTAGAGCGCGGCGCGCAGCTCCTCGATATCCTCACGCTCGATGGGGGTAATGAAGCTGTCGACCAACGCCTGGCTGATCTTGTTCGTCGCCTCCCGCTGATGATGGCGGGCGAGCTTGATCGCGTCCAGGCCCTTGTCGCCCGAGGCGGGAGCCAGCATTTCGTGCAGGGCCTTGGCGCTGTCATGGGCCGATACCGCGGCGGCGTCCAGGAGCTCGTAGAACTGCTTGCCGGAGCCGAAGATCGTCTGAAGGGAGAACATCGCTAGGTCCTTACACCGGGAAATTGTGAGGTCATTGGCCGTCCTTACTTGGCGTCGGTGAGCTTGAACAGCACGAAGCTCGTGGGTTCCACGTCTTTCTTCGTCCGGTCGGTGACGATAAGGAAGAGGACGTCGGTGAGGCGGGCCAGCCCCTCGAAATTGTCGACCAGGAGGGGATCGGGCGTGGCGGCAAGCTCGGGTGCGGCGCATTGTCCGCTGGCGGCGCAGACCGCCAGGTCGAGATGCCGCAGATGCGCCGCCCGGGCCCCGTCCGCCGCCTCGGTGCGTTCCAGCACCAGGAGATCGCCGTCGGCCATGGTCTCGATCGCCTTGAGCCGGCCGTCGGGCTGGGACGCCTCGAAGGCCCAGGTCGCGCCGTCGCCGGCATAGATCTTGTGCAAGGTCTCCGGTTCACCGCGCAGGGGACGTTCCGGCGCCGTCAGCACGCCATGGGTCTTGTCGACGGCGACGGATTCGAGCCGGCTGTTCTTCTTGGCGTAGTTCTTGGCATCCGCCAAAGGCGCGGGAAGCGCCACATCGGCGATCCATTGGCCTTGCGGCGTGAAACGGGCGATGGCCGGCCCATCCTCGAAGGCGACCAGCAGCTCGCTATTGCCGGGATTGCCGTCATCGCCATTGAGCGCCGCCAGCCCCTCGGCATTGGTGACCGTCTTGCCGCCCGTCGGCGCCACCAGGGGCGACGAGAAGATGTGCTCGATCGCGGTGATCTTCTCACCCTCCAACTGGAGGCGGAAATGATGCAGGACGCCACCGTCGGAGACCGCATAAAGGAGTTTCTCGTCCGCGTCCCAGGCGAGACCCGAAAGCTCGTTGACCGCAACGCCATCCTTGCCGGTCGCGGCGATTTCGGTCTTGCCAAGCGCTTCCAGCTTCAGCTCGGCGCGGGCCGGCGACGCCGCGACGAGTGCAGCCAGAGCGAGCCCGCCCATGAACATCTTATGTTTGGTCATCATTGCAGTAACTCCAGTTCAGGCCGAACGGCCGGTTTCAGGCATGTCAGGTCGGGGCTCGCGAGCTTGCGCAAGGCCGGCAGGAAGCGATTCTTCTTGGTATCGCTGTTGAGCAACGCGGTCGCGGCGCAATATTTCGAGCAATGTTTGGTCGGATGCTGGTGCAGCATGCGCAACACCCGGTCGGCAAGACCATTGCCGCGCGCCGACTTCGTCTCGAGGATGAAGTGGTCATCGTCGACCGCGTAATACGATCCCAGATCATAGAAGCGCAGGCTGCTGTCGATCGTCATCCGCTCGCCGCCCTCTTTCGCCACCAGTGTCATGCGGACATAACGCATGTCGATCACCCGCCGCAGCTCATAGGGGAACTCCTGGCCGTAAAGCTCGTGATAGACGTGATGCACGAAGGCGAGCGCCTCCTCGTCCAGTCTGCCGAATTTTTCCGGCGCATAAGGCAACCGCTTCTTCACCGTGACGCCGCGCTTGTCCTTGAGCTTCACCTCGACGAAGCACAGCGCCGCATCGAGATATTTGCGGATGCGCACTTTCACCCGCCGACGCCGGCCCTGGTGATGGTCAAAATAACTGCGCCGGTCATCGTTGTCGAAATAGCAGGTCTCGTAGGTGAAGGCGCGGCGGCCGGCGATCTCGAGAATGTCGAACTGCCGGGCGAATTCGGCGGCGGCGGAGCACAGCACGGCGCGCTTCACCACATATTTGTTGTCGAGCCGTTCGAGCATCTCGGCCCGGGCGTTGAGCGTCGCAAGGCTGATCGGATCGAAGCCTTGCCCGAGTGCCGGGTCAGCGCGTGCGATAATAGACATTGAGCCTCGCCATTTCGGTGATGTAGTCGAGCTGAAGCACCTGATAGGACAAGACAGCGACGCCGAGACGGTCCGACAATTCGGCGCGCATCGCAGCGGGATCCGCCAGCAGATCCGTGTTGATCTTGTCGAGCGTGACCTTCGCACCGGAGACCGATTGCAGGATCTTCGGGTGGTCGATGACATAGGCGCCGGCGAGCACGAAGGTCACCGCCAGGGTGGCGAAGGGCACGGTCGTTCCGTGTACGGAGGTGATGACCGCGATGGCGACTGCGCCGAAGAAATAGGTCATCTCGGTCTTGCTCAGCGGCTCCGAGCGCAAAGTGAAGAGCGCCAGGATGGCGAACAGGCCGAAGCCCGCGGCCACGCTGAAATTCACCGAGGAGAGGATGGTCAGGACCGCGAAAATGAAGACATTGAACAAGGCTGCCGCGGTGACCAGCTCCTTGTCGCGATAGCGGCGATAATAAAGCCCGAAGATGAGCACGCTCATCCCGGCGAGATTCAAGCCTATCCTGACCGCTTGCGATAAAACCGGATCCTGAAGGATCTGTTGAAGCGAGGACATAGACATTCAAACTCCTATTCTTTCTCACGCGTTTCAGCCGCGCGAGGAGAAGAACGGAGCATTCAGGGTTCTATTCCCGGCCATTCGCCGATTATGACGGCTGAATGACATTTTTCTAAAGAGGCATGTCCCGGGGATGATACGGAATTTTCCACCGAGACGCGACATGACCCAAGGTCATTCCAGTCGTTTCCGAGTTGAAACGACCGGATATGATGTTCAGCGCCCGATGGCCGCCAGGATACGCACCCAGCTCCTGATCCCGCGATGGAAGCTGGTGAGATTGTATTTCTCGTTCGGGCTGTGCAACGCGTCGTCATTGAGGCCAAAGCCGACCAGCACGCTGTCCATGCCGAGAATGTCCTTGAAATAGCGCACGATCGGGATCGAGCCGCCGGAGCCGATGAGGGCCGTGTCGCGCTTCCATTCCTCCTTCAGCCCCTGGGCGGTCTTGCGGATCAGGGGCGAGGTTTCGGCGATCTCGGTCGCCGGGCTGCCCGAGCCGTAAGAGGCGAATTCGATCCTGCAGTCCTTCGGCACCTCGGCCTTGGCGAAGGCGCGGAAGGCCTTGAGGATCTTCTGCGGGTTCTGCTTGCCGACGAGACGGAAGGTCAGCTTGGCATGGGCCTCGGACGGGATGACCGTCTTGGTGCCGGCCCCATTATAGCCGCCCCAGATGCCGTTCACCTCGGCGGTCGGACGCGCCCAGACCTGCTCCAGCACACCCTTGCCCTTCTCGCCCGCCGGCACCGAGAGGCCGACTTCCTTCAGGAACTTCTTGTCCGAAAAGTTGAGCTTGCTCCATTGCGCCTTCATCTCCTTGGGAAGGTCGCTGACGCCGTCATAGAATCCGGGAATCGTGACCTTGCCGTTCTTGTCATGAAGCTTCGACAGGAGCTTCGAGAGAATACGCAGCGGATTGGCGGCGGGGCCGCCATAAGCGCCCGAATGCAGATCGACGCGCGGCCCGGTAATGGTGATCTCATCCTTGACCATGCCGCGCAGCCTGGTGGTGATGGCCGGCGTCTTCGCATCCCACATATTCGTGTCGCAAACGAACGCGGCGTCGCAGGCGAGCTCCGCCTTGTTCTCCTTCAGGAACGGAATGAGGCTCGGCGAGCCCGATTCCTCCTCGCCCTCGATCAGGATTGTCGCCTTGATCGGCAACGTCCCGGTCGCGGTGATCCAGGCCCGCATCGCTTCGATGAAGGTCAGAAGCTGGCCCTTGTCGTCGGCGGTGCCGCGGCCATAGAGGCGCACCACCCCGTCCTTGCCGGTGCGCTTCTGGGGCTCGAAGGGGGGCGTCGTCCATTTGTCGAGCGGATCGGGCGGCTGGACATCGTAATGGCCGTAGAAAAGGAAATGCGGGAGCTTGGCGGGCGCGTCCTTTGGCTCGAAATGGGCCACCACCATGGGATGGCCGGCCGTGTCGCGCAGCGAGGCGGAAAAGCCGAGCGCGGAAAGATCGGCGACGATCCGCTCACCGGCGCGCCGGCACTCGGCCTTGTAGGCGGGGTCCGTCGAGATCGAGGGAATGCGGACGAGATCGAACAGACGGTCGAGACTCTGGTCGAGCCCCCGGTCGGCGGCGCCGAGGACGGCGTTGATGTCGGTCATGATTTGGGACGCTCCTGTTGGTCGGCGAGGCCGGCGATGATGCGGGCCCAGCTCCTGATGCCTTTGCGGAAACTGGTCAGATCGTATTTCTCGTTGGGGCTATGGGCGCCGTCATCCTCGCGCCCGAATCCGACCAGAAGGCTGTCGACTTTGAGCAGCGACTTGAAGGTGCCGACGACCGGGATCGAGGCGCCTTCCGCCATCAGAACCGGCTCGCGGCCCCATTCCTGCTTGAGGGCGCCTTGCGCCAGGCGCACCCAGGGGCTCGTCTCGGCCACTGTGACCGCCATCGAGTCGCCGCCTTCCGACTTGTAGCGGACCTTGCAATCGGCCGGCAGCCGCGCCTTGACGAACTGGCGCAGGCCTTTGCGGATCTGGGCCGGCGTCTGGCGGCCGACCAGGCGGAAGGTGAGCTTGGCCATGGCCTCGGCGGGCAGCACCGTCTTGGAGCCCGCCCCGGTATAGCCCGAATAGATGCCGTTGATCTCGGCGGTCGGCCGGCTCCAGATCTGCTCATAGACCGCATACCCCTTCTCGCCGGCCGGGATAGAGAGCCCGACGCCTTTGAGATACTTCTTCGCGGGGAAATTGAGCGACTTCCACTGGCGGCGGGTCGAGGCCGGCACCGGGTCGACGCCGTCATAGAAACCCGGCAGCGTCACCTTGCCATTGCCGTCATGCAATTCGCCCAGGATCTTGGTCAGGACCCGGATGGGGTTGCGGGCGGCGCCGCCATAATAGCCCGAATGCAGGTCCTTGGAGGGGCCCGAAATGACGATCTCCTCGGCGATGCAGCCGCGCAGGCGGGTGATGATGGCCGGCGTCTTGGCGTCCCACATGCCGGTGTCGCAGATGAAGACGACGTCGGCTTTGAGCTTGGCGCGATTCTCGGCGACGTAACGGTCGAGATGGGTCGAATCGCCCTCCTCGTCGCCTTCGAGCAGCACGGTGAGATGAAACGGCAAGCCGCCCTTGGCCTTGATCCAGGCCCGGCTGGCCTCCAGGAAGGTCATCAGTTGGCCCTTGTCGTCAACGGCTCCGCGGGCAAAAATGCGCTTCTCACCATCTGCACCCTTGCGCAACTGGGGCTCGAAAGGCGGGCTCTCCCACAGGTCCAGCGGGTCGGGTGGCTGAACATCGTAATGCCCGTAGAACAGGATGCGAGGCGCATGGGACGGCAAGCCCTTGGGCGCATATTCAGCCACAACCACCGGCTGGCCGGTGGTCTTGTCCAGGCGCGCCTTGAAACCCATGTCGGTCAAAAGCCGCTTGAGCCATGCCGCCGCGTCACGGCAGGCGCCGTGATAGGCCGGGTCGGTGCCGACCGAAGGATATCGGAGCAGCTCGAAAAGGCGCGCGACACTTTCATCCAGGGCGCCGTCGATGCCCTGCAAAACATCATCAATATTCTTCATCTACAAAACCTGAAGGACAATTTTCCGAAGCGGGATACCATGCAGTCTCTCATGCGCCACAATCCTTCGGCAAGGGCCGTGGAATGACGCAAGCGGCTGCCACTTTCTCCCTTCCGCGCGACAGCCTGCAGGCGCATGAGCCGAGCCAGCGGCTGACCCGCTTCCAGCGTCGCGGCTACCAGCGCTATCTTATCGTACGCCAGAATGTCGATCTCAATTTCTTCTGGGCCCGGCGCTGGTTCTTCATATCCATGCTGGTCGGCTTCCTGTTGATGATCGCGCCGACGCCGGATGGCCTCACCGAGGAAGGCCAGATCGTGCTCGCCATGTCGGTGATGGCGACCATACTGTTCGTCACCGAGGCGGTGCCCCTGCCCACCGTGCCGCTGCTCATCATCATCGGCCAGGTGGTCCTCCTCAAGGTCGATCCGACCAAGGTGGCACAGAGCCTGATGACCGATTCGGTGCTGTTCATCATGGGCTCGCTGATGCTGGCGGTCGCCATCGTCAAGCAGCGCCTCGACAAGCGCATCGCCTGGGCGATCGTGCAGATGACCGGCACCAACGTCTATTGGATCAGCTTCGGCATCACCGCGGTCTGCGGCACCATCGCCGCCTTCATCGGTGAGCACACGGTCGCCGCGATGATGCTCCCGGTCGGCGTGACCCTCATCACGCTGACCTCCCAGGACCCCAAGAAGGTCCATAATCTCGCCGCCGTGATCCTGTTCTCGATCGCCTATGGCTGCTCGATCGCCGGTGTCGCGACGCCGTCGGGCGGCGCCCGCAACGCCATCATCATCTCCTACTGGAAGGACCTGTTCTACGATCCGCTGAGCCCCGAGACCCGGCGCTACCTCATGGATTACCTGACCTGGTCGATCTATGCCTTCCCGATGTTCCTGATCCGGCTGCCGATCGTGGCGGCGCTCCTGGTCTTCACCTTCAAGCCCGAGACAACCGACATGTCGCGGGCCGTCTCCAGGCTCAGGACCCAGGTCATCATGGACGGGCCGCTCAAGCCCTCGGGCTGGCTCACCATTCTGATCTTCTGCCTGACCATCCTGGGCTGGATCTTCCTGTCGGAGCAATTGGGCCTCGGCGTCATCGCACTGCTCGGCGTCGCCGCCTTTCTGGTTCTCGGCCTGGTGCGCTGGGAAGACATCAATTCCGGCGTCAACTGGGGCGTCGTCCTGCTTTACGCCGCGGCGATCTCGCTCGGCGTCGAAATGACCGAAACCGGTGCTGCCGACTGGGTCGCCAAAAGCTTCCTCGATCTCCTCGAGAATATCGGCGCCGGCAGCGGCCTCGGCTTCAACACCGCCATTTCGCTGCTCACCATCGGCGTGTCGAACACGATGACGGCGGGCGCGGCCGTCGCGGTCTTAGGCCCCATCGTGCTCAACACCGCCCATGTCGCAGGGCAGGATCCGATCATCGTCGGCTTCGTCACCGCCATCTCCTCGGCCTTCGGCTATCTGACGCCGGCGGCGCAGCCGGCCTTCACCATCATCTATGCCTCCGGCTACCTGAAGGGCCGTGACTTCTTCACCATCGGCCTGCGCATGATGATCGTCTCGGTCATCATCCTCCTGGCGCTCGCGAGCCTTTATTGGCCCTTCATCGCGCGATAGAGTAGAGCGAGCGAGAGAGGAGTCGGCCGGCCTTGAAGATGCTGTTCACGCGCACCAAGCTCAGCGACCGGCAGGAACGCGCGGTCCAGAAGACGCTGCACAATCTGCGCCAGCAGCGGCGCAACCGCTTCCGCATCCTCGCCTGCATCGACGGCAGCGAGGAATCCTTCATCACCGTCACTTTCGCCGCAAGACTCGCGGTCAACGAGGAATGCGACATCATCGTCCTCTATGTCCGCCCGATCGACCAGGCCTTGTGGTCGGGGGGGCTGCAACTGCGCATCGCACGGCAGAATATGATGGAATCGGGCTTCGAGCTGCCCGGCGTGCGCGACCTCAAGCGCTCGCTCGAGATCCTGAAAGAGGAAGGCATCGACGTCGAAAGCTGGCCGCAGGAAGCGAGCCACCAGGATGCCTGGGGCGATCCCGCCGGCGACACCAAGGTCGAATATAAGAGCCCCAAGGGCCAGAGCGTCGTGCTCAAGCTGAAGACGGCGCCCGACGCCGGCCACGGCATTCTCGATCAATATGAGCTCGGCCCCTACAATCTCATGATCCTCGGCGAGCCGTCGCGCTGGCGCAGCGAGTTCAAGGCCTGGTTCGGCACCGGCGTCGTCCAGGAGGTCGTGACGCATGCCTCCTGCTCGGTGCTGGTGGCGCGCCCCAGCCTGGACAAGGAAGGCTTTTTCATCTGCACCGACGGGTCGTCGCGCTCGATGCAGGCGGTGCGCAGAGCCGCCGTTCTCGCCCATATGCAGGGCGCTTCCATCACTCTGTTCTCCGTCGCCCCGGACGAGGCGGCGCGGCCGGCGGCGGAAGAGGCCGTCGCCAATGCCAAGGCGCTGCTCAAGGCGATGAAGATCACCGTCACCGACACGCGCACCGCGGTCGGCAACACGGTCGAAGAGATCATCGAGACCGGATCGAGCTACCGGATCATCGTGGTGACGGATGAAGGCCGCTCACGGCTCGAACGCATCTTCAAGGGATCGACGGCGAGTGCGGTGGTGCGCGGGGCGCGCACCAGCGTCCTCGATGTCAGATAGGGATAGAGCACAGATGTCGGACTACACGCTTCATTGCTTCGGCGAATCGGGCAACGCCTACAAGGCCGCCTTGATGCTCGAGCTGTCACGGTGCGACTGGACGCCGATCTGGATCGACTATTTCAACGGCGCGACGCGCCAGGCGGATTTCCGCGCCGCGACCAACGAAATGGGCGAGGTCCCCATTCTCGGCCACAAGGGGCTGAAGCTCACGCAGTCCGGCGTCATCCTCGATTACCTCGCCGAGCAGACGCGGAAGTTCGGGCCCAAGAGCGAGGACGAGCGGCGTGAGATCTGGCGCTGGATCCTCTTCGACAACCACAAATTCACGAGCTATCTAGCGACGCTCCGATTCATGATCTCGATCACCAAGACCGGTGAGACGCCGGTGACCGAATTCCTCAGGCCGCGCGTGTTGTCGGCCCTGAAGATCGTCGACCAGCATCTGGCGAGCCAGCCCTTCATCGTCGGCAAGCGCGCCACCATCGCCGACTTTTCGCTTTGCGGCTATCTGTTCTACGGCGAGGAAATACCGGTGCCGCTCGAAGAGCACATCCACGTGATGAAATGGCTCGACCGGATCAAGGGGCTTCCCGGCTGGAAGCCGCCTTATGAGCTGATGCCGCGCCGCGCGGCGAGCTGACTCAGGACTGCCCGGGCGACATCGCGTCGAGATATTCCTCGAGATGCTCGAGATTCTCGAAGCGCATCCAGCCATCGTCGGTTTCCGCCTCGACGGTGCCGTCGGACAGGACACGCGCCGGACGGCCGCGGATCAGGCGCTCCTCGACGACGAAGAGCTGCGTATCCTCTGCTTCCTCGGTTGCTTCGGCAGCCGCCGCCTCAGGGGCCGGCTGAGCCGGCGGCGGCTCGGCCGCAGGCGCAGGCTCGGGCTCATCGCTCAAGGCCTGCTTCAATTCATTATTCGCCTTGTCGATCGCGGCGATCGTCTCGCGCGTCTCAGCAACGGCACGGTCGGTGCTCACCCGCGACTCTTCGACCAGTTTCTCGMACTTGCYCACCGAGGMGGCGGGCYCCGGGGTCGGCACGGTGAMAGKCKGCGGTGTTACGGCMCCGTCGSCGASMTCGGACGCGGC
>NNBT01000416.1_pt1 | contig 13154 bp, 13 predicted proteins | sample 1173831 | NCBI WGS metagenome assembly NNBT01 (sample SAMN07173936, study PRJNA388173) | plant metagenome | isolation source: symbiotic tissue sample KVJ10 | place: Norway: Troms, Kvaloya island | reverse complement strand
TTTGTACACCATCACCGGCTCTAAGTTCTTCGCCATTTAAGTTAACTATGCCTTGCGCTATTTGTAACCAGGCATAACGACCAGATTTGACTTGATAATTAACAACATCACCTGACTCTAAAACAGATGTGTATAAATCAACATCTTGGTGAATTGTCACAGCACCATCGCGCCCATCTTTAGCAGCAATTAAGCGTAATTTGCCGCGCTTTTCTTCCAGAGGAAAAGATTTTTGTTCGTATCTTGGCGTTATTCCTTCTCGATCGGGAAGAATCCAGATTTGTAGTAAGTGTAATGGTTCTGTTGGTGAGGGATTAAATTCACTGTGGCTGATTCCAGTTCCAGCGCTCATAATCTGGGCATCACCAGGGCGAATCACTGAGCCAGTACCCAAGCTGTCTTTATGCTCTACAGCACCTTCTAAGACATAGGTGAGGATTTCCATGTCACGATGGCTATGGGTAGGGAATCCAGCACCAGGGGCGATGCGATCGTCGTTAATCACTCGCAGAGAGCGAAATCCCATGCGGTTCGGATCGTAAAAACTACCGAAGGAAAATGTGTGATAACTATCGAGCCAGCCCATTTTAGCGTGACCACGGGAGTTGCGATCGTGAATTAAGTGGGTAATTGTATTTTGAGACATAAATTTACCTCGTTGTTAATTGTTTTTAGAAGATTTTAGAATTCAAAACTTAGAGGGTGTTTGATTAGACCTAATTTGTAACTATTTAAATAGTAAAGTATATACATATAAAATGAAAAGTACGCACTTAAAAGTGGCGTACTTACCAAAAAGATACTGTGAAATTTGATAGGTATTTTTAAGTGAATAAAATACACTTTTTGAAAACTAAATTACTGCAATTTCAAGTTTTGCACAACAAGATTAGCTGCTAGTGGCGTGGCAAGGGATAAAATAGTTCATTAAATGTAGGTTGGGTTTCGCGTTGCTTAACCCAACATCGATCGGAGTGTTGGCTTTCGTTCCTCAACACAACCTATAAATTTTTTTGCAACGTTTTAGCTGTGTCATGCCAATAGTGGCGTGACAAGACTAAAATGTTGCAATAAATTTTCTTGTGGGGCGGGCATCTTGCCCGCCAATTAGGACGGGCTAGAAGCCCATCCCACAAGAGTTTGCTAATGCACTATTTTAGCCTTGACACGCTAATAGGGTGCATTAAACTTTAGTCTAATGCACCCTATTAGTAAATCAAGTGTTTCTCAAAAGTGCTTATTTGACAGCAGCAGGGATCTTTTGAGTTTTAGTAGTACCCGCTTTGCCATTCTCTGCTTTAATTTCTGCTACTTGCAGATGAGCTTCTAAGAACCAGAGTCGTTTGTCAATGGTGCGAGAAATTTCGGTGTAAAGGTCAGCGGTATCGAGATCGCCTAATTCATCAGTTTTATCGATCGCTTCCCGGAGATGTTTACCATAGGATGCAAAGCGATCTGCCAAGGCTGTCACATGGTCTTTGCCATCCAAAATATCTAAGGGGTATTCTGGCAAAATTGAATTACTAGCTGCGGCGCGAACTGTTCCGAAAGCGTATCCGCCTAAAGCTGTGACGCGTTCAGCTATCAAATCGATGAACTCTTCCAATTCCCCAGCAATTTCATCAAATAATAGGTGTAGCTGGTAGAAGTCAGTTCCTTTAACATTCCAGTGCGCTTGCTTTGCTTGGGTTTTTAGATCCGAAGTAGCTGCCAAGCTTTGGTTGAGAAGTACCACAATTTGCACTCGCGCTTCAGCGGGAATGTCAATACGAGTGGGGTACAAACGTGATGTAATGGTGTTGTCGCTCATAGTTCTACGTTAATGCCTTTTGCATCTAACTTTACAGATTTTGGTTGGCTGTGCGAAACTCTCTGACGACAGATTATATTAATGGCTGAATGTGTTACTGTTTATGACTATTGGTCAGATCCGATGGTTTTCTATGGTATTAAATGTACCACCAAAAAGGCGATCGCGAATATCATCATTGTGCAAAAAGTCATGGGGAAAACCCAGTTCAATTTGGCTGACTTCATCTAATCGTTGCAGATGTTCTGGTGAGAGGCTGACTTCTATTGAAGCTAAGTTATCTTGAAACTGCGTTAATTTACGTGCCCCAATAATTGGAATAATCACACCACTTTGAGCGCGTAACCAAGCTAATGCTACCTGTGAAGGTGTATGACCAATTTCTGCTGCAACTTCACTGACAACTTGAGCGATCGCTAAATTCTTCTCAGAAATCCCTCCGCCCAAAGTTTCGAGTCGTCCTTGTTCAGCGCCTCCTTGAGGAGACCGATTATATTTACCTGTCAACACACCACCCCCCAAGGGCGACCACGGTGTTACTGCTAAATCGAAGGCTTTAGCTAGCGGTAGCAAGTCCCGTTCTGGTGTTCGCTGAATCAAACTATACTCAATTTGTAGGGCAACAAACTGCGTCCATCCTTGATAATGGGCGATGGTATTTGCTTGAGAAACAATCCAGGCGGGTGTATCAGAAATACCGATGTAAAGTACTTTACCTTGACGGACTACATCATCAAGCGATCGCAAAACTTCTTCAATCGGTGTTGTGAAATCCCAAGCGTGCAACCAGAATAAATCAATGTAATCGGTATTCAGCCGTTTTAGACTACCTTCTAAAGACTGAATTAAATTTTTGCGATGGTTTCCACTGGCGTTAGGGTCGCCCTTTTTGTCATTCATCCGCAAGGGAAAGGAATATTTTGTCGCAATTACAAAGCGTTCTCTTTCTTTAGCAATCAACTCGCCGACAATTTTTTCACTGCTACCATCGGTATAACCGTTAGCGGTGTCAATGAAATTTCCCCCTGCTTCTGCATAGCTATCAAAGATTTTCCGACTTTCGTCAACAGATGCACCCCAACCCCAATCTTCACCAAAGGTCATGGTTCCCAAGGAGAGTTCAGAGACTCTTAACCCACTTTTGCCCAAGAGTTTGTATCTCATGAATATTTTCTCATTAATGAAAAAACTAAGCAAATACCATTCCAAAGGCATGATAACTGGAAACTGGGAGCGATGTTTGACTTAATACATCGACCTGCAATGTTAATGCATCGACCTGCTATGTTAATGCATCGACTTGCTATGCCAATACATCGACCTGTTATGCCAATACATCGACCTGTTATGTTAATGCATCGACCTGTTATGTTAATACATCGACTTGCTATGTTAATACATCGACTTGCTATGCCAATACATCGACCTGTTATGTTAATGCAAGACGATTATGCAAGAAAGGTGGAAAAATATGCTTTTCTTAACATCCCAGAATATTGGATTGTGGATTTTCGTGGCTTGGGTGGCTTGCAGTTTATCGGCAATCCCAACCAACCAACCTTTACCGTTTGTCAGTTAGTTAACGGTGTGTACCAGCAACAACAATATCGTTTAGGAGATACTATTTTTTCTGATGTCTTGCCAAATTTACAACTTAAGCTAGATGACATTATGCATATTTGAACTGAAGATTGGTTTCGGTGAGGTAAAAGCGATCGCTACAGTTTTCTAAGCTAGAATACCAAAGTTGTGTTTTAGACACATCCGATAATTCAATTGCCAAAGAGCCGTTATTTTTATGAATTACTACGTAATCTACGACGGGAATTGTAATCTCTGCGTTACCCTAGTGCAATTGCTAGAAACCTTAGACCAAGGAAAGCTGTTTCGTTACAGTCCCATGCAAGATGAGCAGACACTTTTAAGGTGGGGAATTACAGCCCAAGGTTGCGAACAGGGGGTGATTTTAATTGATGGTAATGACCCTCAGAGACGTTGGCAAGGCAGTAACGCCGCAGAAGAAATTGGGCGGTTATTGCCAGCAGGAAGTATATTTGTAGACGCTTATCGAGCATTACCGGGGATGAAATGGGTAGGCGATCGCTTTTACGAACAAATCCGCGATCGCCGCTACGCAATCTTTGGTAAACGTTCTAACCCTCTTTCAAGAAACACTTGACGTAAAGCTTATGTAGAAAGGGTTTGATAAAATGAATGAGTAGCGATCGCGCTGTTCAATTAAAATAATCGGATGAGAATAATTTTGCTGGTTTAAGTGTAAAGCTGTAAACAGTCCAGCAGAACAAGAGGTAGAAATTGGTATGGTATTTAAGGGGATTTGAAAGCAAAGCACTCAATTTTTCAATGGGATTGGGCGACCATCTTAGAGAAAAACAAAGCTTGATACCAACGGCAATATTTACCATATCTCATGTTTGAGATTGTCAAATCGCAGCAAGAGGTTTACGATCTCTTTGCTGCGATTTTAACCTTAATTGCGTGTGGCTTCCAGTAGGCGAGAAAAATAGAAGCGAGTCTTCGTCATTGCCCGTCGTTGCAATGAAAAGCCATTACTTTCCAAGATTTTCACTACATCAGCCTCACGATGCAAATATGCACGAGTGGCTTTACTTGGCCCGGGAAAGAAACTGCCAATTTTCTTGAGTATACTCAGGGCGCAGGTCTTCGGCGCAAAACTGAGAATTATCCGCGACTGCGCCAAAGAACAGAGGTGAGATATCATCTCATCGGCTTTTTCTTGAGGGTAATGGATGAGAACATCTAGGCAAATAACGGTATGGTAGCTACCACTCAACGATTCCAAATCCTGCACGGCAAAAGTAGGATTTTCGGTATTTCCCAAAGTTTGCTTTGCTCTATCTCTGCCTTCTTCTACCATTTTTTCCGAAATATCGGTGGCATAGACTTTAGCACCATCTACTGCCAGGGGAATGCTGAGACTACCGACACCACAGCCAGCATCACAGATTGATAGCTCTGGTAAATTGTTATCAGCCTTCAGCCAACCGAGAACTGTATCCACAGTTTGCTGGTGTCCATTGCGGATGTCTAATTGGACTTTGTTGACTTCGCCATCACCGTAGATTCGCTTCCAACGGTCAAACCCTGTGGAATTGAAATACTCGCGAACAATCGTTTTGTCGTCGGCTGCGTTCATAAACTTCGATTTTTAGGGGTTCCCAATGCTTAAAATTATCATTGATAGGAACCCATAAGAGCGGTCTTCCAGATTTTTCCAGATGATAGTTGGCCGATAAGCAAGGATACTTACGTACATAGAGTAACTCAGGCTATCGAATTCTAGCCCAGACGCGCAAAATTGAAGCCGTACTGGCTTAACAAGCAAAAGACTGAATTTAACTTGGGTTTTATGGCTTTTAGATATACCTTTTGCCCATAACAGCGATTTCCTTTTAAATAAATCAGCAAATCGCGATATTTATATAATTACTTTGGATTAGTCTATATTAACGTGAGTTCGACAAGTCTTATTTGACCTTTCCCCCAACCTCTCTCCGTGTCGGAGAGGGGAGCAAAAAGCTGAATTTTTCGTTGCTCCTCCCTTTCCGTTTCGGAGAGGGAGGCTGGGAGGGAGAGGTTCATCGAACTCACGTTATAAGCTAAAAAACATCTAATGTGCATAATCGAATTAAATATAACTCTTGTGGGGTGGGCATCTTGCCCGCCCAGCTTATGCAATTTAAATGTGGAACAGCTTATTACCAAATTTGATGTTGTCATTACACAAGCTGTTGGCATTATTGTTTCGTTTCAATAATTGTTTAAGTAATATTTTTTTATTTCAATGAAACCTGCTATTTTTCTATGGTTTCACAATTCATAATCGCTAAATACTATTTATAGCTATTTAATAAATACCCATGATTTTTGCGACCTCAAATCTCATCGATATTTATATCTATGGATGTAAAAAATACCTCCTTAAGATAGAATTGAACTGCGATCGCAACATTTACGCTGTTAAAGATTTTATTATTTGTAACCAATGAAACTGAAATATCCAAACAATTTCAGTATCATTGCGTGTTTTTCTAGTACATCTACTATTTAGGTTGATTTATTACACATGATGCTTAACTCACTCACAGACAGTCCTATCGTTGCATTTACAATTCTCCTAACAGTAATCTTTACTATACCTCCTATATTTGAGCGATTGCGACTACCTGGGTTAGTGGGCTTGTTAGTAGCAGGTGTAGTACTAGGACAAAATGGACTAAAGTTGTTAAATCCTGAGTCAGAAACTATCAATCTACTTTCGGATATTGGCAAGATTTATTTGATGTTCGTGGCAGGTTTAGAAATTGACTTAGAACAGTTCCATAAAACTAAAAATCGTTCAATTGGGTTTGGTATACTGACATTCCTAGTACCACTAATTGCTGGCATTGCTGTTGGACGTTTATTCAATTTTAGTTGGAATGCCTCCTTCCTAATTGGTTCTCTACTAGCATCTCATACACTCTTAGCGTATCCAATTGTGAGTCGTTTGGGAGTAGTAACAAATGAAGCTGTAACCGTCACAATTGGGGCAACAATTTTTACTGACACAGGTGCTTTATTAGTGTTAGCAATTTGTGTGGGAATTCATGGAGGGGAATTCTCAGCCTTGAGTTTAGCGACTTTGTTAGGAGGATTAGCAATTTACTCTGTTGTTGTTCTGTTTGGCTTTGACTGGGCAGGAAAAGAGTTTTTTCGCCGATCTGGAGATGAACAAAGTAACCAGTTTTTGTTTATATTACTAGCATTATTTTTGGCATCTGTTGGAGCGCAGGTAATTGGAATTGAAAAAATTGTTGGTGCTTTTTTAGCAGGTTTAGCAGTCAATGACGTACTAGGACGTAGCCCAGTCAAAGAAAAGATTGAGTTTATTGGCAGTGTTTTATTTATTCCTTGTTTCTTTGTGGACATGGGATTATTGATTGATATTCCTGCATTTGTAAGAACTCTCAGTTCAGTTTGGCTGACTGTGGTAATTGTAGTAGCTTTGATTGGCAGTAAATTTATCGCGGCATTCTTAGCTAAACTTTTATACCGCTATAATACGGCGGAATTGCTAACAATGTGGTCGTTGTCACTACCACAGGTAGCAGCCACACTAGCAGCAGCCTTAGTTGCATATCAAACTAAAAATCCTGCCGGCGAACGCTTAATCAATGAAGGTGTTTTAAACAGTGTGATTGTTCTCATGCTGGTGACTGCAATTTTGGGGCCCATAATAACAGCACGGTTTGCTTCTTCGTTACAGCTTTCTCAGACAGATTTTGAAACAGATAGTTTGACAACTTGGTGGGAAAGTAATGAATCTCAACTAGTAGAGCAAAAACCAGATCCATTTACTGTAGTAGTACCAATATACAACCCTCAAACGCAACGCTATCTAATAGAAATGGCAGCACTTCTGGCTAGTCATGAATCTGGAAAAATTGTGCCATTAGCTATTACTAAAGCACATATTCACATGGACGATCCACAATTAGTAACAGCACTCGAACAGAGCCAGCAAAGATTAAGTTTAGCTAGAGAAATCAGTCAAGAATTTGATGTAGAAGTTTCACCAGCAAATCGGATTGACGATGATATAGCTTTGGCAATTAGCCGCACCAGTCGAGAACAAAATGCTAGTTTAGTAGTGATGGGTTGGTCGCGGACAACAGGTTTACGTGCCCGCTTATTTGGTAATGTTATTGATAGCGTGTTTTGGTCTTCTCACTGTCCGGTTGCAGTTACACGCCTCTTGAGCAGTCCTAAGACAATCCAAAGAATTCTTGTACCAGTTGGAGACTTAACGCGCCAAACCATTGGTGCTTTAAGGTTTGCCCAGATTTTAGCTGATGTCAATCAGGCGGAAGTTGTGCTGTTACACGTATGCGATCGCAAATCACCCCCAAATCGGGTAGAAAGATTTGTATCTCAATTGTCTGACATCGCTTCTAAAAGCCAGTTACAGGTAAATACGAATATCCAAACAATCAGGGGTGATGATGTCGCTAGAGTCGTCATTCGGGAAGCTCAAGCCTTTGATTTAGCAGTATTACGTTCCGTTCGTTATCGCACAGCTGGGGGATTAGCAGTCAGCGAAGTGACAACGCAGTTACTTCGAGAATTGAAGTGTTCAATTGTGTTGTTGGGAGAGCCGAATTCGTGATGTGCCAGTCAACGCTAGTAAAATAATTGCGATCGCTTTTGTCTCAGTGATGGGAATCGACAAGAGCGATCGCGTGGTTTGATAACTATTCTCCAAGTTGCTCTTTAGATAATAACGGTTCAAATGACTGGTAAGCCTCATAGTTCCGAAAATGTCGAGCATATAAATCAACAATATCCTCAGATGAATTAAAGTCATCATACAAAACTGAATTCACGTCTACCACTTGCTTCAAAGACCAAGTAATAGTTTCTCCATTTTCATTTGTATAGCTGACACTTTCATCTTTACCATAATTTAAAGCCTTTGCTTTTGCTTCCTCTAAAGAAGCGGCTTTAATTAAAACAAAGCTTTCTTGGTATAAAGGTTGATAATCAGGTTTATCTGAAGATGATTTGTAGAGAATTATAGCAATATAGAAGGATTCTGCTTTATTTACACTTTCAGTTTTCATCTCATGTTCTTCCAGCTATTTTTTGAATCTATTATCATTCAATAACTTCCAAGCTTTTTTACCACTAGCCGCTTCTACGGCTTTGTTACCCACATTTAACAGAAATGGCAGACAGGGAGCGAGAAATTTAACAAGTAAAGCTATATCCATTGGTTTATGATGTCTATCTCACAAATGTACATTTTTACTGAGTATAATTAACGCTTCTTCCCCTGTCACCTTGATGCAAAATTTAGCCCAAGAATCGCTGCCAAGTTAATTCTTTTGTCGCTTCATCCCAATGCCAGCGTAATAAATTAGCGGGTTGACTCTTGGCAATTCCAGGCAAACCAATCGCTCGTCTAGGTGCATCTGTAGCTAGCAAAATGGCAGTCTCGACATCACAAATCCCCCACTTAACCAAATTCTGCACTCCCACTAATAAGGGTAAAGTCGTCCCCGATAAAGTGCCATCCGCTAGTCGTGCTGTACCGTTTTTAACTTCAATTTCCCGACTGTCCCAAGGATACACGCCATCGGGTAGCCCCAAAGGTGCGAGGGCATCACTGACGAGAAACAGCCCTTTTTCTTCATAGCTAGCGCGAAGTAATATTTGCAGCATCGTGGGCGAAACGTGTTCACCATCAGCAATAAAACCACACATCACATCAGGATGAGTAATTGCTGCGCCTAATAATCCTGGTTCGCGGTGATGTAGTGGTGGCATGGCATTGAAAGCATGAGTTACCATCGTTGCACCGAGTTCAAAAGCAAGTAGCGCTTGGGCAGATGTTGCCTGAGAATGTCCTAAACTAACGGTAATTCCCAAAGAACGCAAATATGGAATTACTTCACCAGTGGGATCTAACTCCGGCGCTAAAGTTATGACTTTCACGATGTGGGCATAATCTCCCAAAACCCGCTTTACCTCGTCAATTGTTAAGGGTAATAAGTACTCTGCTGGGTGTGCGCCGCGCTTTTGGTAATTCAAAAATGGGCCTTCTAAATGAACTCCGAGAATCTTGGCAAATGACCTCACCCCCAACCCCTCTCCGTCAACGGAGAGGGGAGTAAAATTAGCAAAGACTGCAAGCGATCGCTGAATCTTTTCTACTGAAGTTGTCACAAGTGTCGGTAAAAATCCATCTACCCCGACATCCCACAAAAATTGCGTTATTTTCTGGAGTAGATGAGCATTTTCATCTGTTAAATCAGGAAATGCCAATTCCAAAGCACCGTTAATTTGCAAATCAACGCCACCCAATGAAATCCAGTCGCCACCTACATCTATCACAGATGTACAGATGTCTTTCCCCACTGTATCCATTGGCAAGATTTGCTCAATCATGCCCTTTTGATTAATCAAGAGCATCTGCAAATCTTTGTAACCAGTCACTCTAGCATTGATAATATCTACAGGATTTTGTGTTGCTTGGGTCATCATACTGACGAGAAAAGAGCTAAATCTGATTTTAGATGCAACCAATATCAATGAATCAATTCAAACAACGCCAATAGATGAGATGATGATCCGCATCACCTAGCTTCCATAAGCTAGCTCAAATAATTTTGAATTTTAAATTTTGAATTTTGAATTATTATGACTCCCCTAGTTGGTATTATTATGGGCAGCGATTCCGATTTGCCCACTATGAAAGATGCGATCGCAGTTTGTGAAGAATTTGGCGTTGAGAGCGAAGTGGCGATCGTTTCGGCTCACCGTACCCCAGAACGTATGGTGCAATATGCTCAACTTGCACACCAACGCGGTATTAAGGTAATTATTGCTGGTGCCGGTGGTGCTGCCCATCTCCCTGGAATGGTAGCGTCTTTAACTCCTCTTCCTGTGATCGGTGTTCCTGTACCCACTCGGAACTTACAAGGTGTAGATTCTTTGTATTCTATTTTACAAATGCCTGGTGGTATTCCTGTGGCAACAGTAGCGATCGGTAATGCCAAAAATGCCGGTCTTTTAGCAATACAAATCCTCGCAACTCATCAACCAGAATTGTTAGAAAAAGTGCAACAATATCGTCAAACCCTATGTGAATCAGTAATTGCAAAGCAAGCAAAACTAGAACAATTAGGCTATGAGCAATATTTACAGCAAATGCTTTAAGATAATTCGTAATTCGTAATTCGTAATTCGTAATTACTTAAGAAATCTTAACAGCAGAGCAGGGGAGACAAGGGGACAAGAGGTGAGAACTTGAGACAAGTCTTTCCCGTTGTCCCCATGCCCAATGCCCACTTGCCCTGAGCGTAGCCGTTCGCGTAGCGTCTCGCAGAGAAGGGATGCCCAATGCCCCATTAAATTCTAAGATTGAAGCGATCGCTCCAGAATCAATGCAGCATTCTGAAGTATCTTGATCCTGAGACCTTAGTCAAAAATTGAGAGCTAATGTGCCAATTGCTCGGAATGAATTGCAATGTTCCAACGGATATTTGCTTTTCTTTTGAAGGGTTTTCTGCACGGGGAGGAAAAACGGATGACCATCGCGATGGTTGGGGCATTGCTTTCTTTGAAGGAAAGGGATGTCGAATGTTTTTAGATGCCCAACCTTCTGTTGCTTCTCCGGTAGCGGAGTTTGTACGGAGTTATCCCATCCACTCAACCCATGTCATAGCCCACATCCGCAAAGCTACTCAGGGTGAAATTGCCCTACACAACTGCCATCCTTTCCGCAGGGAATTGTGGGGTCAGTATTGGGTGTTTGCCCACAACGGTAATTTGCCAGATTTCGATCCAGAAAATTTAGGCTTTTATCAAGCCGTAGGTGATACCGATAGTGAAAAAGCATTCTGTATGATGCTAGAAACATTGCGATCGCGCTTTCCTAAAGGTAAGCCTGACATAAAGGAACTATACCCTGTACTGCAAGAAATTACTGCTGCAATTGCAAAACTGGGTATATTTAATTACTTATTATCAGATGGAGAACACTTTTTCGCTTATTGCTCAACTAAACTCAGCTACATTGTTCGCCAAGCGCCCTTTGCAGCTGCCCATTTAATTGACCAAGACATGACTGTAGATTTTCGGGAAGTGACTACTGAACGCGATCGCGTTACTGTCATTGCTACTACACCCCTCACTGACAATGAAATTTGGACACAAATTCAACCGGGAGAATTACTAGTTTTTCAGGACGGGTTGCCCATGAAATATGCATTCGCTTAATAATAAGTAAGTAGTTGTTCAATTTTGCCTATTTAGATTATTTCTAGATGGGTTTTATTTTTCACGGTGTTCATATTAAATAATTTTTAGCTATTTCCAGATAAATAGACTCGCTCTAGTAATCCTATTTAATTTACTTTTTACTGAGAGGCTCAGAACCCCGACTTCTTCAAGAAGTCGGGGTTCTTTTTGTTATAGATGTACATTACTTTTGTAACTTACCAATTTATATAATTTTTGCCCAACTTAGTTGTTATAAGCTTATATTAAATACCGATTTTATTGGTATATTCTTTATGTCTTTACACTGAAATATATCTATATTAATATAGTCAATAAAATGCTGAAACTCATTCCAAAAAAGGATTTTAGATATTTCTGTTGACTGTAAATATCATTGCAAAAAAATGTATTCCTAACAACATAAAATAAAATTATCTGATGAATACTATCCAATTACTGCTCCTCATTGCAATTTTCTTTCTCACAAGTGTCATAAGTGTCATTACAGGAAGCACTTCTTTAATTACCGTTCCTTTAATGTTGCAATTGAGTATTGAACCGCGTATTGCTCTTGCCACTAATATGCTGGCATTAACCTTTATGAGTGTTGGTGGCACATTGCCTTTTATTGGTAAAAAAGCAATTGACCGCAGTCGCTTGCCAATCATGATTGCCCTAACGCTTTTAGGCTCAATTATTGGTGCATTACTTGTTTTAGTTGTACCTTCAAAATCGATGCCTCTAATTATCTCGATTTTGATGATTGTGGTTGCCGTGTTTTCAATCACCAATCGGAAAGCTGGAATAGTTTCAAGAATAGGGAAACCATCACCAATAGAAAAAATTGGTGGATATGTGGCAACTTTTGTGCTTGGTGTTTATGGTGGTTTCTTTAGTGGTGGCTATGTCACTCTGCTCACAGCAGCTTATGTCAGCCTATTTCGGATGACATTTGTGCAGGCGATCGCAAACACAAAGTTTATCAATATTTTTTCTTCGCTGATTGCCACCATTATTTTCTTTACACAGGGAATAGTTGATTACCAACTAGGTATTATTTTGAGTATTACTATGTTTATTGGTGGAATTGTCGGATCGCGGGTTGCCCTGAAACTTAGTAATATCTGGTTGCGCCGTATATTTCTCACTACAGTAATTGCTCTTGCACTTAAGACATTACTTGATTTTGTTGTACTGCGTTGAGCGAAGTCGATATTTACGACAGGCTACGCCTACGCTAGATTAGCTATTCCCTAGCAAGTTGCTTGATGCACCAGATAGTTGATTGCTATGCCTACGGAGGGCTGCGCCTACGCAATTTGGTAGTTGAAATTGAAAGTATTTTGAATTGCTCACAAAACTGATAAAATCTCCATATTCTTTGTCAAAAATATGATGTTTTTTGGTATTTGTAACTAGATATATGGAATCATCCAGTATCATAAAGATGATATAACTGTATTCCCATCAGTTATCTGTAGATTTAGTGGAGGAAATGGAATGAGTTTGTGGCAACGCCCACTGAAAAGATTACAAG
>NNBT01003489.1_pt1 | contig 13164 bp, 12 predicted proteins | sample 1173831 | NCBI WGS metagenome assembly NNBT01 (sample SAMN07173936, study PRJNA388173) | plant metagenome | isolation source: symbiotic tissue sample KVJ10 | place: Norway: Troms, Kvaloya island | reverse complement strand
GGCCAAGGCCGTGCCGAAGCTGGAGACCGTGAAAGCGACCGAGAGCGCCCTCCTGAGCGAGTGGCTCTCATCGCCTGCGATCAAGGCCTGGGCTGCAGTGCCGACCGCGATCGGAGACGAGGACCTCCGCCCCTACCTCTTCGTCGCCAAGGATCGAAAGGATTACTTCGGCGCCGCGTCGGTGCTCGGTCACCTGGCCGCCGTCGTCGAACAGCTCTTCGGCGGGAAGTTTGCCGTGCAAGGCCTTGAGCCCGACCTCAAGCGGCTTGCTCCACCCGAAGCCGCCCAGGTGTTCGAGGCGGTCCGCGGCCGCATCGTCGGAGGAGACAGCTTCGACACCGAGCCACCCGGCACAGCCGGCTTGGCGATCCTCGTCAAAGCGCATCCAACACTTCAGGGGAACCTCGTCGACTTCCTCGACGCGCTCCCCCGAGATCGGTTGGGGCCATGGGCTTGCAGCGGCTGGGAAGGCGTTCTCAAAGATCCCGACGCGACTCAGCGATTTGACCGCCTGCTTCAGGCGTGGGGCAAGGATGGCGGCCCGATGCTGAAGGTCGCGGCCACCGGCGTGCTTCGCACCCGCCAGGGAGGTCGCTGATGGGCACCTCCAGCGCATTCGGCGGCCAGGGAGGAGGTACGCCGCTTGTCCCGAGCTGGCTTGGCGATGACGGCGCGCCACCGGCGGCACCGGACGGAGCGCCCCCTGACGGGACACCACCAGCCGGCCCGCCTCCCGACGCTCCGGCAGATGGCCCGAACCCGCCCAGCGCGTCGCCGGCGAGGCCACCCATCCCGCCGGCCGCCGATCCAACGCGATTCTCGGCGGCCCGCAACAACTTCTCCCGCTTCGCCGGTTCCGGCGGCGACGACCGCAGGAGCCTCGGCCGGGCTGTGTCGCACTATGTCGGCTCATCCTCGGGCGGCGCACGCACGGCGGCCGCCAGAATGGGATCGGCGCGCGGCGCAGGTAGCCGCCTCCTCGGCTTCCTGTCGGACGCGGTCACACGCGGCGCAACTGAAGCTCTCCGCGCGCTCAATCTCGGCGCGCTCGCCGGTCGGCCAATCGAAGAGATCTTCTTGGGACTCACCGACTATGTGTGCCCAGACGGCGGCTCGATCGATGAAGGTATCGCGCGTGAGGCCTTCATCGAGACGATCACCGATCTCGCCGGGGCCGGGATCACCGATCTCGACGGACTGACCGCCGACCAGATGCAGACCGTTTTTGAGCTCTACGCAACCAACGCCATCGAGGCCCGGCTGTGCAATGACATCGGTGCGAAGACGGTGACGCTGCCCTCCGACAGCAGGGCGGCCGCGCGCGTGCAGGCGCAGTTGAACGACTTCATCCGACGCGGCGTGGCCGATGCGCTCACCTCCGCTCGCGCCGCCGCCGCCGCGCTGACGCCTGATCGCGTGCTCGGATTCGTCGGACGCATCTACGAGCAAGCATTTGGCATCCTGCAGATCATGGGTGATGCGGAAGCGGAGGCAGCATGAGGCGACACGTCATCATCGGCCGCTACGGCCCGGGCGACCGCGGCCGGCTGCCGCTCGGCGACGGAGAAGTCGAAACCCGCCTCGACCTGGTCGTCGGAGAGCGCTCGCTCGATCATGGGATCGGTCGTGCGCTTCGGGATTTAGCACGGCTTGGCGTTCATCCGTCCGACATGGGCGTGGATGTCCTTGTGCTGGCCGCGCATGTCCATGCGGCCGACACACGCATCTCGCGCGCCAGCGAATCCCAGGATGGCTGGACCCGCGAAATGCGCTTGGTCGTACCGGTCTCCGATCCCGAGCGCTGGACGGCCGCCGCGCCGATCTTCGTTCGGATGCTGAATTTCCTCACCGGCGATCGCTGGTCGATCGCCTTTCGCGCTCGACCGCGCCGCTTCGCACGGGTCGCGCCGACACCTGCAGGCAGGCTCATCGGTCCCCCTTTCGACGACCTGGCGCTCTTCTCCGGCGGTCTCGATAGCCTGATCGGCGCCATCGACGCCCTCGAAGCCGGCCGGACGCCGCTTCTCATCAGTCACGCCGGCGAGGGAGCGACAAGCGACGCGCAGTCCACGATCTTCGACGCATTGAAGGCGCATTATCGTGGCCGCGCCTTTGAACGCTTGCGCCTCTGGATGGCGTTTCCGGACGGCCTCGTTCGTGGATCGGCCGGAGAGAACACCACCCGTGGGCGTTCCTTCCTCTTCTTCGCGCTGGGTGTATTCGCCGGCAGCGGCCTCGATGGACCATTCACCCTGAAGGTGCCCGAGAATGGTCTGATCGCGGTCAATGTTCCGCTCGATCCCCTCCGCCTCGGGGCATTGAGCACGCGCACGACGCATCCATTCTATATCGCGCGTTGGAACGACGCTCTCGCGGGCCTGGGCGTCAATGGACGGATCGAGAATCCCTACTGGGATAAGACGAAAGGCGAGATGGTGGCGGCGTGCGCCAACGGGGCTTTGCTCCGCCGCCTCACCCCTACCTCTCTGTCGTGCGCTTCCCCGACCAAGGGCCGCTGGCAGGGTCTCGGAACTCAGCACTGCGGCTATTGCCTGCCATGCCTCATTCGACGCGCGGCTCTCGTCACCGGTTTGCGTCCCGACACTGACCCCACCGTCTATACCGTCGACGATCTGACCGCCCGGGCGCTCGATACCCGACAGTCTGAGGGCGTTCAGATCCGATCGTTCCAGCTCGCGATCGAGCGGCTCCGCGCCAGGCCCGCACTGGCGCCGATACTGATCCACAAGCCCGGTCCGCTCTTCGATGAGTCGCCGGCCCGCCAAACCGCGTTCGCCGAGGTCTATCGCCGTGGCCTGGAGGAGGTGGGCGTGCTGCTGGCCGGAGTCAGGACGCGGCCTGGATGACCAATGATCTTCCGGTCGGCGGCGTGGATTTTCACTGCCATCTCGATCTCTATCCGGACCTGGAAGTCGCAATCGCAAAAGCGGAGGCGGCGCGCATCTACACGTTGACCGTCACCACGACCCCGAAAGCATGGCCCCGCAACCATGAACTCACGCGCGGCACCCGCTATGTGCGGGCAGCGCTCGGCCTGCATCCGCAGCTGGTCGCGGAGCGCGCCAGCGAATTGCCGCTGTGGGAACGCCATCTGTCGGAAACCCGCTATATCGGCGAGGTCGGCCTCGACGCCGGTCCGCGATTCTACAAATCCCTCGATTCTCAGAAGCAGGTGTTTCGCACCGTCCTCGAACGATGCGCGGAAGCCGGTGGCAAGATTCTCACTGTGCATAGCGTCCGCAGCGTGCCGATGGTGCTCGACATGGTCGAACGCTATCTGCCGTGCGATCGGGGCATAGTCGTGATGCACTGGTTTACCGGAAGCAAGGCCGAGGCACGGCGCGCAGCGGCTCTCGGCTGCTACTTCTCAGTCAACGCCGAGATGACCCGTTCGGACCGGGGCCGCGCGCTCGTCGCGGACTTGCCGATGGATCGAGTTCTCACCGAGACGGACGGCCCCTTCACCCAGATCGACGGACGCCCCTCCGAGCCGGCGGACACACAGATGGCTATCGAGGCCGTTGCCCGGGTTCGGAATCTGACCACCGATGCGATCGCCAGGGCGGTTCGGACCAACCTTCAAACGTTGTTGCGCTGAGGGAAACGCCTCTCAGCGGCCGCGCCCGCAACGCTCCGAAACTATGAGGTGACGGATGCTCCGCCTGGGCCTTAATCAAGCGCCTCTCCAAATATCCTCCTAATAGCTTCGTCTGCATGCTCATCGAAACATCGGCCATGGCTGAGCAAAATACGCTGTGGCTGCCATAAGTGGATTTTTGCTGTCGCCGCCTTCGCCTTGCGGCGTTGCAGGAGCAGCGGCAGTCGCATCCCGAAGAAGATCCCGCCGTGTGGGTGATACATTCCCGTGAGCTTTGTGGCAGTTCGCCAAGGCTCGGTGACCTTTTCCAGTTCGATGTTGATGATCGCGTCGGTGAGTATCAGCGTCTTTGACGCTTCGTGGAAGAAAATGAACTCTTTGAAATAGCCGCCGGGAAATAGGGTCTGGTCGATCTCTCCGCGCCAATCTTGGGGCGGATCGGAGTCGAGCTCTCTCTTAAAGACGATATCCACGTGCCGCGCACGCGCCCTTTCGCGCACCCGCGGCGAGGCCCACGTGATTGCCTCGGGAAAGGCCTTCGCCCACTCCCCAATGTGCGCATAGTGGAACTGGTTGGGCGAGACGAGGTGGCGGATCGTCCCAAGACGTTGCAATTCATCCGCTAATCTATCGTCGAACCTGATCGGCGAGTGGAGGAAGAGGTCGCCACTTGCCAAGCGCGCGACGGTCATCCGCGTCGTGAACGGGAGCGGCAATTTTACACCGGCTACGGTCAAATACTCGAACGGGCCGTCGACGATGCCGATGTCCGGCGCGACCGGCTTATATATGTTGATCGGCTCGTAGAGCGAGGCGCCCATAAGTCGTTACCATAAGCTATCGACAAGTATTGAACCAACGCTGTTGCGCATAGATAGGCCCCGAACGCGGATCAGCCCAGCTCAGTCCACAGGAGGGACCAGCGTCGTGAGGGGAAGGCCTTCCCCTGCGGCCGAGTCTCGCGTCTCGCCCGACCCCTTCTGCGGGGACACCCCCAGGCTGTGCAGAAACTCAGCGAGGACTCGATGCGGCCGCGATGACGCAAACCGAATAGAGCGGGGTTCTCAGCCCCGCGACATCAGCGCTCCGGTTCCGAAGGCGTTCGAAGCGCGGATAATGTTGAATGCCAGGACCGAGAGGGCAGCTTCGGCTTTCACCCGCCGCAAACCGCGGGTCAGGAAGCGACCTCCGCCAGACATTCGCTTGATGGTGCCGAAGGGATGCTCGACCGTGCAGCGCCGGATCGTCATAAGATCAGGTTTCTCCTGAACTCGACGTTCCATCCGATCGAGCGCGCCCTGATCCACGAGCCTGTGAATGGTGCGCTGATATCCCGGCGTACACTGCTGTTTGATCTGGCAAGTCTGGCAGGCGGCCGTTCTGTAACGGATCGCCCGATTTCGGGTATGCTTGCCCTTGGGATACATAGTTTCACCAGCAGGGCAGCGGATCGTGTCGGTCTGCTCGTCATGGACGAATTGCACGGGGCGGAAGTATTGCGCGCTCATGGCCCCGCGCTTGATCGGCGCTGCCACGCGGACACCGTCCTGTTCGCAACGCGCGACTTCCTGCGCGTTCGAGTAGCCTCCGTCCGCCAGCACTTCGAGCTGGTCGACGTCGAGCACTTCTTTTGCCGCTATCGCCATTGGATGCAGCAACTGGCTGTCGTTGGCTTCGTTGGCGACATCGTTGTGAATGATCAGCCCGCTTTCGATATCGACGACACTCTGGAGATTATAGGCCGGGAACTTCGGCGCCCGGCCATATCCCATTGGTCGTGCATCCGGCTCTCCGAAGACCACGACGTTGGTATCATGCTCAGCAAGTTCGGCCTGCCGCTTTTCCAAGCGCTGCTTACGGCGTTCGAGTGACGCGATCGCGCTGGCAAACGCCGCGCGATTGACCGTCTGATCGCGCGCGCCCGCCGAGTGTTGATCTGCTATGTTGAGGCGGTCGAGATAGTAGGCGATTTCTGTTTCGGTATGAGCGATGTCGCGTGCCAGACGATCCGCTCCTGCAATATTCTTCGCGCTGGCAACCGCCCGCATCTTTGTTCCGTCCAGCGCCACCTTGCCAGGAGTGACCAAGCCGTTCTCGCGACAGAAGCTGATGAATGCGGCCCCCGTGCGGATGATCGCTTCGGGGTTGTCGTGCCGGAACGCCGCAATGGTCCGATAGTCCGGGGTCATGCGCCGCATCAGCCAGATGGCCTCCAGATCGCGCTGGCAGGCGCGCTCCAATTGTCGCGATGAACGCAACTGGTTCAGGTAGCCCCAGATGTAGAGCCGCAGCATGTCGCCGGGGTGATAGCCAGGTCGTCCTGTCGGGGCAGAGACGGTGCGCTCGAAGCCGAGCGCCGTGAGATCGAGGGTTTCGACGAAGGCATCAATGACGCGGACGAGAGAGTCCTGCGACACGTAATCTTCAACACAGGCGGGCAGCAGTAACGGCTGGCTCCGGTCATATCCCTCAATAAAGCGTCCCATCGTGCCCCCGTCCCGCAAATAATTAAGTGTACCATCCGCAGGTGAATAACCCCAGTAAATGCTTGGCAATACGAGCAATATCTACTGAGCACGCTTGGGCTTCCCGTCCTCACTGTTCGGCGGCGCTGTCCAGCTACCCGACCAGATGGAAACTTCGGATCGTCCCTGCCTAGACTCTCGCCAATATGTCGATTAGTCTCGACATATGGAATCAGATAATGCCATCCTCGCTTTCGCCGCGCTCGCGCAACCGACCCGACTCGACGTGTTCCGTCTACTGATGGAGCATGAGCCGGACGGGTTGCCCGCAGGCGAGATCGCCCGCAGGTTAGATGTCCCCCACAATACGATGTCCACACATCTGGCGACGCTGACGCGCGCCAGCCTGATAGAGGCGGAGCGGCATAGCCGGTCGATCATTTATCGGGCAAGGCTCGACGCCGTTCGCGCGCTTGCCAGCTTTCTCGTCAAGGATTGCTGCGGCGGCCGACCCGAGATCTGCGCGCCGCTGATCGCCGATTTTTCCCCTTGCTGCTCACCGCAAACCCTCACCGCAAAGGAGGCCACTCATGACTGACCGCATCTTCAACGTCCTGTTCCTCTGCACCGGCAATTCGGCGCGCTCAATCCTCGCGGAAAGCATCCTGAACAAGGATGGCGAAGGCCGATTTCGTGCCTTCTCTGCCGGGTCGCAACCCAAGGGGGCGGTCAATCCCTTCGCGCTGAAGGTGCTGAAGAGCTTCGACTACCCCTCTGAAGGCTTCCGCTCGAAGGGTTGGGAAGAGTTTGTTGGGCCTGATGCGCCTGTTATGGATTTCGTGTTCACCGTCTGCGACAACGCCGCCGGCGAAACCTGCCCTGTCTGGCCTGGCCAGCCGATGACAGCTCATTGGGGCATCGAAGACCCTGCCGCCGTCGATGGGCCGGATATCCAGAAGGAAGCCTCCTTCGTTGCGGCCTTCCGCTACATGAAGAACCGCATCTCGGCGTTCACGTCCCTGCCGGTTGCTAGTCTCGACAAGGCGTCGCTGCGCACGAAGCTGACCGAGATCGGCCAATCAGATGGCGCGTCGTCTCCCAGAAACAGCGCGGCGTGAGGCAAGCCATGGATGTCATCATCTATCACAACCCGGATTGCGGGACTTCGCGCAACACCTTGGCGATGATCCGCAATGCGGGCGTCGAGCCGCATGTCATCGAATATCTGAAGACGCCGCCATCTCGGGACATGCTGACTCGGCTTATCGCGCGCATGGGTATATCTGCGCGAGAGCTGCTCCGTGAGAAAGGCACGCCTTATGCCGAACGTGGCCTTGGCGACCCGGCTCTGAGCGAGGCGCAATTGCTCGATGCCATGATGGCGCATCCTATCCTGATCAACCGACCCATCGTCGTCAGCCCTAAGGGCGTCCGGCTCTGCCGACCGTCCGAGGACGTGCTCGACCTGCTGCCGCCGCAACGCGGCGCGTTCGTCAAGGAAGACGGCGAGCGCGTGATCGACGAACACGGCCAGCGTGTCGCAACGGCCTGAGGGAATTGCATGTCCACCTTTGAACGCTACCTGACCCTCTGGGTCGCGCTGTGCATTGTCGTCGGCATCGCGCTCGGCCATTTTCTGCCGGGCGCATTTCATGCCATCGGCGCGACGGAAATTGCCAAGGTCAACCTGCCGGTGGCGGTACTGATCTGGCTGATGGTCATCCCTATGCTGCTCAAGATCGACTTCGCTGCGCTTGGTGAGGTCGGCCGCCACTGGCGCGGCATCGGCGTAACGCTGTTCATCAACTGGGCGGTAAAACCGTTCTCGATGGCGCTACTGGGCTGGTTGTTCATCGGCTGGCTGTTCCGGCCCTATCTACCTGCCGACCAGATCGACAGTTACATTGCCGGCCTCATCATCCTTGCAGCCGCGCCATGCACGGCCATGGTGTTTGTCTGGTCGAACCTGACCAAGGGTGAACCGCATTTCACATTGAGCCAGGTCGCCCTCAACGACGCGATCATGGTCGTCGCCTTTGCGCCGATTGTCGGCCTGCTGCTGGGCCTGTCAGCCATCACCGTGCCGTGGGGCACGCTGGTCCTGTCGGTCATCCTCTATATCGTCATTCCCGTCATCATCGCGCAGATCATCCGTCGCCGGATGCTGACAAGTGGCGGGCAGGCAGCGCTTGACCGGCTGCTTTCAAAGCTCGGCCCGGCTTCTCTCGTCGCTTTGCTGGCGACGCTTGTTTTGCTGTTCGGATTTCAGGGCGAGCAGATCATCGCGCAGCCGGCCATCATCGGCCTGCTGGCAGTGCCGATCCTGATTCAGGTCTATTTCAACTCCGGCCTTGCCTATCTGCTCAACCGGCTTGCCGGCGAACAACATTGCGTTGCCGGTCCCTCGGCGCTGATCGGCGCGTCAAATTTCTTCGAACTGGCGGTTGCCGCCGCCATCAGCCTGTTCGGTTTTCACTCGGGTGCGGCTCTCGCCACCGTTGTCGGGGTGCTGATCGAAGTGCCGGTGATGCTCTCGGTCGTCTGGATCGTGAACCGCTCCAAAGGCTGGTATGAGCGTGGCGGCAAGGTGTCCGAACTCGCGAAAGAGCAGCGTTGATGCCGGACGATCTTCCCAATCTTGATGCCGGCTGCGTTGATACTCCCAGCCTTGGTCGGCTGCGCGTAACCGACCCTTCTACCCATCCGCCGCGTATCCTGCTGCTTTATGGCTCGCTCCGCGAGCGATCCTACAGCCGTTTCCTGACATTCGAGGCCGAGCGCCTGCTGAAACACTTTGGCGCGGAAACACGCATCTTCGATCCGCATGGCCTGCCATTGCCGGACGGCGCCGAGGTCAGGCATCCGAAAGTGCAGGAACTGCGAGAGCTCTCGCTCTGGTCGGAAGGCCAGGTCTGGACCAGCCCGGAGCGGCACGGCGCAATGAGCGCGGTGATGAAGGCGCAGATCGACTGGATTCCCCTTTCGGTCGGCGCGGTAAGGCCAACGCAGGGCCGGACACTCGCGGTGATGCAGGTCTCCGGCGGCTCGCAGAGCTTCAACGCCGTCAACCAGATGCGTGTGCTCGGCCGCTGGATGCGCATGGTGACGATCCCCAACCAGTCCTCCGTCGCCAAGGCCTTTCAGGAGTTCGACGATGCGGGCCGGATGAAACCGTCCTCCTATTATGATCGAGTGGTCGACGTAATGGAGGAACTGATGAAGTTTACGCTTCTGACGCGCGACGTCTCACCTTACCTGACCGACCGCTATTCCGAGCGCAAGGAGAGCGGCGAGGCCCTGATGCAGCGGGTCAATCTGACGGCTGCAACCTGAGAATCTATCCCGCGCCGATCGCGCGTCATCGCTCGCAAGAATGCCCCAACCAACGAGGTCCCTTGAATGGATCATAGCCCGCAACAGTCGCAAGGAAGCGTCTCCGAGGTATTCCGCGCATTCCTGAAGCTGGGGCTCACCTCCTTCGGTGGACCGATCGCACATCTGGGCTATTTCCGGGACGAGCTGGTGACGCGGCGAAAATGGCTGAGCGAAAGCGCATATGCCGATTTGGTGGCACTATGCCAGTTCCTGCCCGGTCCGGCTTCCAGCCAGGTGGGCTTTGCGCTTGGTCTGACGCGGGCGGGATGGCTCGGCGCGTTCGCAGCTTTCCTCGCCTTCACCCTGCCATCGGCCATGATCCTTCTTGCGCTTGCCATGACGGCTACGCGGCTGGAAAGCCCGTTAGCGCTTGGCGTCCTACATGGTCTCAAGATCGTCGCCGTCGCCATCGTGGCGCAAGCCGTGTGGGGCATGGCAAAAAACCTGTGCCCCGATAAGGAGCGCGCCACGATCGCGGTGGTGGCCGTGCTTCTGCTTGCCTGGGCGCCGGGAGCGATCGGGATGATGGCGGCCATACTGCTGGGCGCACTTGCCGGGCTGGCTCTTGGCAAAGGACAGGTCACGATTGGCGAGCATCTGCCTGTGCCGGTTTCACGCAAAGCCGGACTGATGGCCTTCGCGCTGTTCGTCGCCCTACTGATTGGCCTGCCGGTCCTAGCGGGGCAAGCGCAAGGATGGGCGCTGGCGGACAGCTTCTTTCGTGCCGGCTCGCTTGTCTTTGGTGGCGGACATGTCGTGTTGCCGCTGTTACAGGCTGAAACGGTCACGCCAGGATGGGTGTCCGATGATGCCTTCCTTGCGGGTTATGGCGCAGCGCAGGCGGTCCCCGGACCGCTCTTTACCTTTGCCGCCTGGCTCGGAGCGGTCATGGGACCGGCGCCGAACGGCGTGGCCGGCGCGACGATCGCTCTTGTCGCACTTTTCCTGCCGGGCTTCCTGATCCTGATCGGGGCGTTGCCCTTCTGGGATCAACTGCGCCGTAAGACGTGGGCGCAGTCGGCCATGCAGGGCGCCAATGCCGCAGTCGTCGGAATCCTCGGCGCTGCGCTTTATTCGCCTGTCTTCACCAGCGCGATCGGAGGCATGCCGGATTTCGCACTGGCCTTGATTTGTTTCGTGGCGCTGATGGCCTGGAAAGCTCCGCCATGGGTCGTCGTGTTGCTGGCGGCCGTGGGTGGAGCTGCGCTTAGCCTGTTGATGTAAGGCGGTTTCGAAAGCTATCGGGCTCACTCTGTCAAACCCGAGGTAGCACGATGCTGAATTGTGTCGCGCCACGCCAACGCTAGCCGGCGAGATCCAAGCCCAGCGACATCAGGGAGAGTTTCTGCACAGCCTGCCCCGCAACGCCCCGAGAGTGAGAGTGCGGACAGGTTTGCCGAGACGGGTTGAGGATCGGGAGAGAGGCTCCCGGCGCCCGTCGCGGAGAACCGCGATGTCCAGACACGACCGCAATGCCCCTTCCAATCGGGCGAGCCTGTACGACGAGATCACCTCGAAAATCATCGCCGAACTGGAGGCCGGACGTGTGCCCTGGGTCCAGCCCTGGGGAACGGCGGCGGCGAAGGCGCCGCTCGCCATGCCGAAGAACGCCGCCACGGGCCGAGGCTATTCCGGCATCAACGTGCTGATCCTCTGGGGTTCGGTGATCGAGCATGGCTTTCCCGGCCAGAGCTGGCTGACCTTCCGTCAGGCGCTTGCGCTCGGCGGCAATGTCCGAAAGGGCGAGCACGGGACGACCGTCGTCTATGCCGATCGGTTCGTGCCCGATGACGAAAGGAAGCGCGCCCGCGAGACCGGCGAGGATGCCCAGGCGATCCCGTTCCTGAAGCGCTTCACCGTCTTCAACGCGGCGCAATGCGAAGGTCTGCCCGAAGACGTCACGATCGTCGCGCCGCCGCCATTGCCCGGGCTGATCGAGCCCAAGGTCGAGGCGCTCATCAAGGCCACCGGCATCGACTTCCGCATCGGCGGCAACCGCGCCTTCTATGTCCCGGCCCATGACTATGTGCAGGTCCCGCCGCCGCAGGCCTATTTCGAGCCGATCAACTGGCATCGCACGGCGCTGCATGAGCTTGGCCACGCCACGGGCCACGCCTCGCGTCTCAACCGAGATTTCTCCGGTTCCTTCGGCACGAAGAAATACGCCTTGGAAGAGCTGATCGCCTTATCCTGACTCTGTGATCCTGTCTCAGAATCATGCATTGGAGGCGCCTCACCACGGCTCCGGTGAAGCTCTTCAGACGTCCGGGTCAAGCGTTCCCGCAGCGTAGCGAGGACAACGCTTGACGCGGCGGCGGCACGACAAGCTGTTCATGGGGTGCAGGCTAAGTCCTGCACCCCTGCCACGCGGCGAGCGGGAGAGCGCGAGGGGAACCCCTCGCATTCTAAACAATGAAGTTGCGCCGAAGGCGCTCCGCTTGGGTATCGTGCGTGCATTTGTATTTTACCGATCTTGACACTATTTCGCGTCCGCTTTTCCTTGATGACCTTGCAGTGAGCCTCGCGCCCGGTGCGCTCGACGCGGTCGAGCGCACCGGGCTGATTCACGGCATGCCGTTCATCCTGATGGATGACGGCAGCTACGATCTCGCTCTCAACCGGTTCTTTCGTGCCTGTCCTGCTATGGGAGCGCGATCGCCGAACACGTGGCGCTCCTACGCCCGCGACATTCTCGTCTGGGCGCGCTTTCTTGTCGAACGGCGCGGCGGCAAGACGGTCTGGCAGGCCGGCCGCGACGATGTCCTGGCCTTTCACCGGGCGCGTCGGCTGTCGGCAGCTCCCTACCGCATCTCGGCTGCGAGCTGGAACCGGAGCGTTGCCGCGCTCGACAAGCTCTATCGCTGGGCTGTCGAGGAAGGAATCATTGCGATCTCGCCCTTCAGCTACGGCGCCACCCTTCGCAGGGCCGGCGGTAGCCGCGCAGTGCTCGCTGTGACGACGAACCGTGCCCGCGAGCGCGCCGCGCGGCGCCACGATACCCGTTACATCGATCTTGGCCGCTACCTGCTGTTCCGCGAGGTGGGATTGCGCGGCCGGCTTCCCGACGGCTCGGAGGACGCGACGTGGCGCGGCCGCAACGGCGAGCGCAATGCGTTGTTTGCCGAGCTTCTCGTCACGACCGGCCTGCGGCTGACAGAGGCCGGCAGTCTGCTGCTGAGTGAGCTGCCGCGCCTGACCGATCCCGAATCGCGCTCGGTGCCGTTCGATCTCCCCGGTCCGATCGCCAAGGGCGGACGACCACGGCGCATCCGCGTTCCCCGCCGGGTACTGAGATTGATCGGCGACTATGTCGATCTCGAGCGCACGGTCTCTGCCGCGCGCTCAGAGCCTTCGGTGTCCGATCCGCTCTGGCTGATGCTGGAGGACGGGAAGGCAACAGACGCGGCGGGCAAGCGTGTCCGGCTCGACCGTCTGACGCTGGGCGAACGCCGCCGCGTGCTGGTCGGCACGCCCGGCCAGGCGCAGCATGCCTTGCTCTGGCTGACTGAAGGCGGCAAGCCCGTGCCCTCGGCGACTTGGGAAGCTGCCTTTCGGCGGGCCTGCACCCGCTGCCGCCGTTTCGGCATCGAGGTCGAGGTGACGCCACACACGCTGCGGCACACCTTCGCCGTCAACATGCTCTCCATGCTGATCCGCGAGCAGATCGGATCCGTGTTCGATCCGCAGGACCAGCACGGCGCAGCC
>NNBT01003698.1_pt1 | contig 13177 bp, 14 predicted proteins | sample 1173831 | NCBI WGS metagenome assembly NNBT01 (sample SAMN07173936, study PRJNA388173) | plant metagenome | isolation source: symbiotic tissue sample KVJ10 | place: Norway: Troms, Kvaloya island | reverse complement strand
CATTTGTTCATTCTCGGAGTTCTGTCGTTCTCGGCAGCGGTTTTTGGCAGAACCGCCGCGCGTCGCCGCTGGCCGCAGTGGCCGCGCCTGCACCTTTCCGGGATGGGGGGATCGTACATCCTCATGTTGACGGCCTTCTTGGTCGACAACGGGCAGTTTCTGCCGATCTGGCGAGATCTACCGCACTTGACGCTCTGGTTCGTGCCAAGCGTGCTCGGCTTGCCGTTCCTAATGAACGCGCTGATCAGGCATCCGATAGTCATTGGCTATGGTCAGCAGCTCTCGTCGCGAGTTTCAAACTGAGGCACCACCCGAAATTGAGGCTTGATCCTGTAGTCCCTACAGGAAGTAGATTCCCTCAGAATCTACGAGGAGTCTAACGATGAAAGCCACGGTCGCTAGCGATTCCGAGACTTACTTCCCCCGGTTAGCGCAACGGTCATTGCCCATCCGGAAAGGTCCGATTGTGACGGGCTTTTTCGAGAAACGGACCTCCAGCGTCCAGTATGTCGTCGCAGACCCGGAGACAAAACGCTGTGCCATTATTGATCCGGTTCTGGACTTCGATCCGAAGTCGGGCGCGACCGCCACATCGTCTGCGGACGCCCTTCTCAAATACATCGCTCGTGAGGGATACACGCTTGAGTGGATCCTAGATACGCACCCCCATGCTGACCATCTTTCGGCCGGTGGATATCTGAGCGACAGAACCGGAGTTCCGACCGCAATCGGCGCCAAAGTGGTCGACGTCCAGAAGTTATGGAAGGGAATTTACAACCTGCCCCTAAGTTTTCCGACAGACGGTTCGCAGTGGCACCGGCTTTTTTCCGACGGCGAGCGCTTCAGAATCGGCAATATGGATGTCGAAGTGCTGTTCACGCCGGGGCATACTCTGGCCTCGATTGCCTACGTCACTGGCGACGCGGCCTTCATCCACGACACGCTTTTCATGCCGGACGGCGGTACGGCGCGCGCGGATTTTCCCGGCGGTAGCGCGAGTGCGCTGTGGAAGAGCATCCAGCGTATTTTGGCGCTGCCGGACGAGACGCGCCTGTTCACCGGCCATGATTATTGTCCGGGCGACAGGAAGCCGGCGTGGGAGAGCACGGTCGCCCAGCAGAAGGCAGAAAACATCCATGTGACCAAAGCGATGACGGAGGAGGAGTTCGTCGCTCTTCGGGAAGGGCGCGACCAAGAGCTGCCCCTGCCGAAGCTCATCCTGCATTCGTTGCAGGTGAATATTCGCGGAGGGCGGCTGCCCGAGCCCGAGAGCAACGGCAAGCGCTATTTGAAGATCCCCCTCGATGCGCTGGAGGGCGCACGCTGGGACGAGTGAGGGAGTCAAAAAGTAGCCAGCGCAAAGGAACTGGTCGCCAGGCAATCAGAGAAAGCCTCTCGGCCGCGGACGCCGTAGAGCTCATGGCAGACCCGAACGTCGTGTTTTGTCGACGTGCGCGAGGGGAAGAGCGGAAAAACTGGCAAGCTCGTGGGCGCTGTGCATGGACCCCCGCGGGTTGCTCGAGTTTCAAGGCTGGCCTGGCAAGCCCGACCCACAAGCCGGAGCTCGGGGTTGGGAAGAAGCTGGTGCTCTATTTGCGGCTCAGGGAGCTGTTCTGCCCTTGGGGTCAAGGCGCTCTTGGAAATGGGCGTCACCAATGTAGTGCACGTTGTTCGAGGAGAAGTTATGAGCATTGTTGAATTCCCGGGACGCGCCACGCTCCACGGGGAGTGGCGGCCGGACGAATGGCAACAGCTCGTGGCGCTGTTCTCACCTAACGCCGCGACTGTTGGTATCATATGGGATGTGGGATCGACCGAGCGGGGCGACCCGCAGTTCTATCTGCTCGGGCCCGGGCCCGATCGTGACTGCGTGCTATGCGTGTCGCGGCTCGCTCAGGGCTATGTGTTGGAAGACGGCGCGGGCTGCCTGGTCGGCGAGGCGCCCTCGCTCGACCAGTTCGCAGAGCAGGCCGCACGCGCCGCGATGCGCGGCGGACGCTCGTTCATCGCGCGCGTCGCCGGCGGCTTCTCTGCGCTTCAGCAAGCCGGCGGCCCTCTTGAGGAGGCGGACCGATGATGCACGACATGATGGGGGGCGGGATGATGTGGGGCATGGGCGTTTTCGGTCTCCTCGTCATCATCGTTCTGGTGCTCGGGGCGATAGCTCTCGCCAAATACGTCTTTTCGCGGAAGTGAGCGGGCCTGTGCTTTGCCCAGGCCCTAGCGCATCTCGCTGGGCCCAAGGGCCTGAACCGGGGCATCTGGCAGGGCAAAATTTAATGACCAGAAAGAGCCGCTTTGCTGCAGCGCCGCCCTTGCTTCTGTAGTGACTACAGGATGTACGATTGGCAGGAGTGAGAAAGCGTGGAGCCGAGCGCAATGACAATAGTGAGGGACTGTGATGACTGTTGATGCCGCGGCGATGAGCCCTTCAAGCACACTGCGCTTCAAAGTCGACGGCTTAGATTGCCAGAACGAGGTTCGCGCGCTTCGTGCCGCGGTAGCGCCGCTTGTCGGCGGCGACGATAAACTGACCTTCAATACCCAAGCCGGAGTCATGGAGGTTATATCCGAGAACGTTTCGACGATCGACGCCATTGAACGGGCGGTGGCGACGACCGGTATGCGAGCGCATTTCCTTGGGGAGCCAGTGCAGCCACCTGCATCGGCACTGCTGTTTCGGGTCGAAGGGCTCGACTGCAAGAATGAAGTCGCGACGCTCAAGCGTGAGATCGGTCCGCTGGTTGGGGGCGAGGCTTGGCTGATGTTCGACACCGCAAAGGGGTTGATGACGGTCGGGCCGCAACGAAAGGCGACCATCGACGACATCATCGCCCGCGTTGCCCCGACTGGCATGCGTGCTTCCCTTGTTGAGGTTGGCGCGGCCGAGACAATGCTCTTTCGCGTCCACGGCCTCGACTGCAAGAACGAGGTGGCGGCCCTCGCGCGGGAACTTGGTCCGCTTGTCGGGGAGGACAAGCTCGCCTTCGATACCGCGCGAGGGATGATGACCGTGGCCCCCCAGAATCGGGCGGCGCCCGACGCGATCGAGGGAGCCGTAGCTCGAACGGGCATGCGCGCCGAGCCCTCGTCGCCGCCGGCAGTCTCGCCCAGTGCGACCGAGCGCGCCGGAGTACCTGAAGGTGCGGCGTGCGGCTGTACCGCACAGGTGGAGGATGCGTTCACTCCTCCGATTCCTACCCGCTTGGCCGGCCAAGTCGTGTTTCGCATTCACGGAATGGACTGTGCCGACGAGATCGCGGCATTGAAGCGCGAGGTTGGGCCGTTGGTTGGGGAGGACAAGCTCGCCTTCGATCTCCTCAACGGGCGCATGTCTATCGACGTGACGCCGGATGCGGCGCTCGAAGCCCGCATCGAGAAGGCGGTGGCTCGTGCTGGTCTACGCGCCGAGCGCTGGATCGAAGGCGACACTAGCGAAGCCGCGCAGGCTGAGGAGGGGCGCAAGCGGGTGCAGTCGTGGCTGACAACCGCAAGCGGCGTGCTCACGGCGTTGGGCTTCGCGGTCCACGCTTGGCTCGGGGGCGGCATCATCGCAGCCTTCGAGGCAGGCGAACACGGTTTGGCTTCGACCCCGTTGCCGAGCATGGTGCTTTACGCGGTCGCGGTGCTGTGCGCGGCGCGCTACGTCGCGCCCAAGGCTTGGCTCGCGGCCAAACGGCTACGTCCCGACATGAATCTGCTGATGATGGTCGCGGTCGCGGGCGCCATCGGTATTGGCGCCTGGTTTGAGGCGGCCACCGTTTCGTTCTTTTTTGCATTGGCGCTGGCGCTCGAGGCCTGGAGTCTTGGTCGCGCGCGCCGGGCGGTTGCCGCCCTGATGGAACTCGCGCCGCCGACAGCGCGCGTGAAGCTGGAGGACGGGTCCGAGCGCGACGTTCCGGCGGCCGAGGTTCGGGTCGGCGCGCATATCATCGTCCGGCCGGGAGACAGGGTGCCGCTCGACGGCCGGGTCGCCGCTGGCGAGAGCGAGGTCAATCAAGCGCCGATCACCGGGGAAAGCGTCCCCGTATTCAAGACAGAAGGCGACGAGGTCTTTGCCGGCACCATCAACGGAGAGGGTGCGCTTGATGTCGTGACCACTAAAGCGGCGAATGACACGACGCTCGCCCAGATCATCCGCATGGTCGGTTCGGCGCAGAGCCGGCGCGCGCCTAGTGAACAATGGGTCGAGAAGTTCGCGCGTGTTTACACCCCCGTGGTGATGGTACTCGCCATCGCGATCTTTCTTGCTCCACCGTTGCTCTTGGGCGGTGCCTGGGACGTCTGGTTCTACCGGGCTCTCGTGCTCCTCGTGATCGCTTGCCCCTGCGCCCTCGTGATTTCGACGCCGGTGACGATCGTGGCGGCACTCGCTGGCGCGGCCAAACAGGGCGTCCTCGTGAAGGGTGGCACCCATCTCGAAACGCCTGCGCGCCTCAAAGCCATCGCTATGGACAAGACGGGCACTCTCACCGAAGGGCGGCCGCAGGTCGTCGAGGTCGTGCCGCTTGGAGGCCGCAGTGACAGGGAGCTCCTTGGCATGGCGGCGGCCCTGGAGGCGCGAAGCGGACATCCGATCGCTCGCGCCATCCTGGCGAAAGCAGCCGAATTCGGTATCGCCGTGCCGCCTGCAAAGGATGTCCAAGCGGTCGGGGGCCGAGGGGTGACAGGTTGGGTAGGCGGCGTCGAAGCGTGGCTAGGCTCACGCCGCTATCTCTTGGAGCAAGGTGTCGCCTCGACGGCAGCCTTACAGCGCGCCGATGCTCTTTCGCGAGCAAATAGCACCTTCGTGGCTGTCGGGGACCGCGAAGAGGTGTGGGGCTTCATCGCCGTCGCGGATGCCGTGAGGCCGGAAGCGAAGGGAATAGTCACTGCACTTCACAGCGCGGGCATCCAACAGGTGGTGATGCTCACGGGGGACAATTGGGCCACCGCAGAGGCGATTGCGAAGCAAACAGGCATCGATGAGGTTCGGGCGGAGCTACTACCCGAGAACAAGGTGGCGGCAGTCGAGGAATTGGTGCGGCGCTACGGATCGGTTGCGATGGTCGGCGACGGGGTCAACGACGCTCCCGCGATGGGGCGTGCCAATCTCGGCATCGCCATGGGCGCCATGGGCAGCGATGCCGCCATTGAAACGGCCGATGTGGCGCTCATGTCGGACGACCTCTCGAAGCTTCCCTGGCTGGTGCGCCATTCGCGCGCGACGCTCGCGGTGATCCGACAGAATGTAGCGTTCTCGATTGCCGTAAAGCTGCTGTTCACAGCGTTGACAGTGATTGGCCTCGCATCGCTCTGGGGCGCCATCGCGGCCGACGTCGGTGCGTCGCTGCTGGTCGTTCTTAACGGCCTGCGCCTGCTTAACCGCGGTCAAACCAGCATGCAACAGGGTGGCCCCTCCGGCGGCCTCGGCGTGTCGCCATACCGGCGTCAGCCTGCCGCGTTCACCCACCCGGTCCCGGGATAGCGAGTTCAAGCCGCTCCGATACCATTTCGACAGAGCAAAAAAAAGCACTGGCCGCAAAGAACGGCTGAACAAAGAGGACTGATTGATTGTGGCGTATCCGAGTTTGATTCAACGAACTGTGTTGGCCAGTGGTGCCCTAGCTGCCGCCCTTGCGGTTGATTTCGTCACGAAATGGCTGGTCGTCAACATCGTGATGGTGCCACCACGCATCATCGAGATCGCGCCATTCTTCAATCTCACGCTCGGTTTCAACACGGGCATCAGCTTCGGCATGTTCAGCGGCCTTTTCGTGGAGCGGCCACTGCTGCTCGCTGGGATAGCAGTCGTGATCGCGGCAGGACTCCTCATCTGGGCAGTGCGAACCGCAAAGCGCATTGAGACATTCGGCTTGGGGCTGATTGCCGGCGGCGCCGTAGGCAACGTGGTGGACCGGGTGCGTCACGGTGGGGTGACCGATTTCCTTGATTTCCACATCGGCGATTGGCACTGGCCCGCCTTCAACATGGCGGACGTGATGATCACCATCGGCGTCTTCTTGCTAATCTCAGCCTCTTTCTGGCCGTTGAGGTCGATGACTCACGTTGAGAAGCGACCGAGCGGCGCGGGACAATAACGATGGCGCTCGTCGACGTGTCCTTGCTTGTCTTGGCAACGGCCGCGAGGGCCGGTGCCACATCCTTTCTCTCTCACCCTGCGTGCTGTCACTCGTTCCCCACGACCTGTTCTACATTGAGGGCGGAACTGGCGGGTGGATTGGTGACGGGAATGCCCGGTAGCTGTCGGACATACCGCCGGTTCTGGCTCGACCGTGGCAAGCCGGACGATCGAACCGAACGCTGCCGGCTTCGTTCGGCAACCCCGAGCGCGATTGCGCCAAGCATGGCACTTGCAGCGGTTCGCGCCGCAGCCGTCGCGGACCGAAATCATCGCTTGAGAAACTATTCGATTAGGAAGTGCCGTCTGCACACCGTTCGACCCGCCCGGACATCCGAATCTGCCAAGGCGGGGAGGACGGAATTGCCATTTGGCGGGTGAACGATCGAGCGACTAGACGATAACACGGTGCTACGTTGAAACTTGAATATCCAAACGCACATGATCTATCCCAGGTTCAGCGGCTGAGAAAAGCGGTCTTGGCCGGGATGGCGCTCCTGCTGATAGCAGCCGCAATTTTCTCAGACGCCATGGCGGAGAATTTGGAGCAAAGGATCGAGTTGTCCGGCTGGCTGGCAATCGGCATCTGCATCGTCGGACGCACTTGGTCCGGACTTTACATTGCCGGACGTAAGAACAAATCCGTTGTCCGCTTTGGGCCCTATTCGATCGTTCGCAATCCGCTATACATCTTTTCCGTCATCGGAGCGGCGGGTGTGGGTCTTGCCTTTGGCAGCCTCACAGCGGGTTTCCTGCTCGGCTCGGTTGTGCTCGTTGTCTTCCACTTGGTCCTCCGGCAGGAGGAGGACTTCCTTTCCGACAGGTTCGGCCCCGGCTATCGCCTATATCTCACCGAAGTCCCCCGGTGGGTTCCGGACTTCTCGCTCTGGCAGGAAGCCGAGGAGGTGCAGATATCCCCGCGCGTCGTCGTCAGGACATTCCTCGACGCGCTCCTGTTCTCGCTGGCGATCCCCCTCTTCGAGGGGCTGGAACGGCTGCAGAATAGCGGCGTGGTGCCGGTATTGCTGAGGCTGCCGTGATGAACTGCGGACCGATCGTATCGCGAGTTTCGGCCCGCAGTCCTGTTAATCTGGGGCGCCTGCGAGCCCTTAAAGCTTTCGGTGAAGCCGACTATACCGCCTTCAGTCTCGCTGGGATCAACGCGGTAATGGCGCCCGGACGTCTCGTCTGGGCCATCAGAACAGAAAGGTCAACGGAGACGGTTAGTCTCGACCTGATTGCTGGCGATGTCACGGGCAACGTGCTCGACCGGATCGATCAAGGTGCGGTGACGACCGGCGTCGCCCTATTGATCACAGGCTTCCACTGGCGGGTGCGATCAATGGTCTCGGTTCGGGATCGGTTGAGCCGCAGGAGGCACTAAGGATGACGCTCATCGACGTGTCTTTGCTGGGTTTGGCAACGGCAATGAGCGCCGGCGCCATTTCCTTCCTGTCGCCCTGCGTGCTGCCGCTTGTTCCGGGCTATCTGTCCTACGTCGCGGGAGGAGCCGATGGCACTGTCGGCGACGGCAGGACGCGGCAGCTCCACGTTCTCGGACCAGCGCTCCTGTTCGTACTCGGCTTTACCACCGTCTTTGTTCTGCTCGGGCTCAGCGCGATGGCCCTCGGCGGATTTCTGCAGCGCTACCAGATCGAAGCGAACCTGATCGGTGGTGCGCTGGTTGTGGTTTTTGGCCTCGCGATGACGGGGCTGCTACCCATGCCCGTCGCGCTGATGGCGGATCGGCGCTGGCGAGGGCCGAAGCAGATCGGAGGCACTTTCGGCGCCTATCTTCTCGGCATAGCCTTTGGTTTTGGCTGGACGCCCTGCATCGGTCCGGTGCTCGGCTCGATCCTCACCGTTACGGCGACCTCGGCCGGCAATGGAGCGGTGCTCCTTGGCGCCTACGGTCTCGGCCTCGGCATCCCGTTTTTGCTAGTTGCGCTGTTCTTCGGCAGCGCGGCCGTAGTCCTGAAACGCATGCGGCGTGCCGGAGCAGTCCTCAATATGGGCGCTGGGGCAGTGATGGTCAGCATCGGCATTTTGATGATGACAGGTCGCCTGCAGGAGATCGCGATTTGGATGCTGACGACGTTCCCAGCGCTCGGCAACATCGGTTGAGGTGCGCGGCCGCATACGATCGCTCGGTCGGGACCACGGGCCGAGAAATCGTCCTCGGGGCATTCGATTCGCTGCCCCACGGCTCCGTCCAGCAGGCAACGCTGGCATTTGCCCGTCAAGGAAACCCATGGTGGACCATCAACCAGTTAAAAGACGCGCGCTGGTCTTCATGAACCCGCGAAGCCGCAGCGGTGGTAATCGCGCGGCTGATGGCGCTGTTAAGCAGCTTGAAACTGGCGGATTTATCTTGACGCACGGGTCGTGCACCCGGTCGGCAGATATGGCCCGCGAGATCAGTCGGCATGCTCATCAGGTGGATCTCGTGATCGTCGGTGGCGGCGACGGGACTGTCAACGCCGTGCTCGAGGGCGTGCTGGCGACTGGTTTGCCGCTCGGCATCCTACCGTTCGGCACGGCGAATGACCTTGCTCGGACACTTGGTATTCCGAGTGAACCTGCAGCGGCGGTCGCGGTCATCGTCGCGGGCTGCACGCGGCGGATCGACGTCGGCCAAGTCAACGACCAGTTCTTCGTCAATGTCGCGAGTATGGGCCTGAGCGTTGAACTCGCGCGTCGGATGACCGGCAACCTGAAGCGACATTTGGGGCGGCTCAGCTACCCGTTGGCTGCTTTAAAGACGGTGCTTTACATGAGGCCGTTCAGAGCCGAGGTGGCGACCGCAGATCGAACGATACGGCTCCGCAGTCTTCAGATCGCAGTCGGGAACGGTGTTTATTACGGTGGCGGTATGTCCGTCTACGAGACCGCAGCAATCGATGACCAATGCTTGGATTTCTACAGCATTGAGCCGCGACGATTTTGGCAATGGCCGCTTTTCCTGACGGCATTCCGGCGCGGTCGCAATCGAAATCTTGTCGGCATGCGGGCTTTCTGCAGCCCTGGTCCCCTGGAGATCCGCACCAGTCCGCCGCTACCTGTCAACACCGATGGGGAAATCACCACAATGACGCCCGCCCGCTTCAATCTCTTGCCGCGTGCGTTGTCAGTCTTCGTGCCAGCAGGTGACCAACGCCTTCGAGGAGAGCTCGCAAATTAAAGGAGGCTGCATGACAGCAGCTTGTACTCAGGGCGTCGATACTGGATTCGTGACGTTGGGCTATGCCAAGGTCGCCGTGCTGGGCGTTCTCCAGGGGATCACTGAACTGTTGCCGATCTCGTCGACGGCGCACATGCGAATTGTACCTGCGTTGCTCGGTTGGCAGGATCCTGGCTCCGCCTTCTCCGCCGCCATGCAGCTCGCGGCACTGGCTGCGGTCGTCAGCTATTTTTGGGATGACGTGAGCCAGTTGGCCACGAACTCGCTCCGCGCCGTTGCGCATCTGGACTTCGGGGACCGACACTTCCGCTTCTCTGTTTGGATCGGTCTCGCGACCATCCCTATCGGCGTCGCTGGCTTGGCTTTGTCGGGGGTGCTGAACGCCTGCAGTTCTCCTTTGCGCAGTCTCACAGTTATCGGCTGGGCCTGCATCGTCATGGCTGTCCTCCTGGCGTTGGCGGAGATCTATGCCCGCAACAGACGAACACTTGAGAATGTGTCTCTCATCGATGCAATGATTGTCGGCATCGCGCAGATCGGCGCATTGGTCCCGGGAGTGTCGCGATCAGGCTCCACCTTAACTGCCGCGCTTGCGCTCGGCCTGAAACGCGAAGAGGCGGCGCGATTCTCCTTCCTCCTCGGCCTGCCAGCAATTGCCCTGGCCGGCTTTAAAGAACTTTGGGAACTCTACAAAGCTCAGTTGTCTCTTGACGGCTGGTCCATCCTGCTCGTTGGGCTCGCGGTGGCTTCTATTTCAGCTTTCTTCGCGATCTGGGGACTGATGCGCGTGCTCGAACGCTTTTCGGCCTGGCCCTTCGTGGTTTATCGGGGCGCGCTCGGCATTTTTCTCATCACCGCTGTTGCATTGGGCCGACTCACTTGAATTGAGGAATTCTGCATGAGTGCGAAAGTCAACAAAGAAGAACCCGAAATCGAGCTCGACGCCAGTGACGCCGCTCAACGCAAGACCTTGCTGTGGGTGCTCGGCATCAATTTCCTTCAAGTGATTGTCGCAGGGCTCGTAGGAATTATTGCGGATTCCACCGGTCTGCTCGGTGCCGCTCTCGATAATTTAGGGGACGCCGCTGTCTATGCCGTCAGCATCTATGCCGTTGGGCGTACGATCGTGGCCAAGGTGCGTGTTGCACGGCTGTCAGGCATCCTTCTGATCGCTCTGGGCCTGGCGCTGCTCGTGGAGGTTCTTCGACGTTTCTTCGTGGGCGCTGAGCCGATCGGCTTGGCCATGATTGTTACGGCCATCGCAAACGCCGCGACCAATCTGTTTTGCCTGCGGTTGCTGCGCGCGCACCGAGACGAGGGCGTGCACTTGAAGGCGTCCTGGATCTTTACGACTAACGACATGTTGGCCAACGCTGGCATCGTTGTTTCCGGCGCCGCAGTCATGTTCTTCAGGTCACCGCTTCCCGATTTGATCATAGGGCTGCTGGTTGTTGGGATCGTCCTCAAGGGCGGCTTAGATATTCTGAAGGAGGCGCGCGAGGCGCAACGGGAGGGATTGTCGGTTCGCGAAAAATGATGAGCGTACGGTCCCTCCGCCTTGCTTGGACCGTACTCGCGGCGTGAGGCAACCGGCCCGACTTAACCGCGACGAATGTCTACCGCAGCGTTTCTTCCTCGGCTCCGTAGAATTAGGTTCCGTCGCGAGTGCGTGGCGACGAAGACGAATCTGATTCGCTCGTCAAGGCTGCGATCATTTCGCTGTTCAAGCCTAGAGAACAAACCTCCAATCTTGATCATATTTCTCTTGCTCCTGTAGCGGCTACAGCATGTAGCTTGTCTGCGGTCTTGCACGGCTCGATGACAAAGGAAGCGGGTACGCCGCGATCGTAGCAGCCTCCTAGAAGCAAGAGTGGCCCGCGTAATTCAGGCCACGGGAGGCAGCACCCTGACGATCGAACTGCGCCATCTTCGCTACGTTGTTGCAGCCGCCGAGCGCGGAAGCTTTCGACGCGCAGCCAGGGCGCTGGACGTTCACGAGTCTGCCATTAGCCGACGTATCCGGGATCTCGAAGACGAGATCGGAGCGGCGCTTTTCATTCGTCATCATGGCGGCGTTCACCTCACGCAGGCGGGCCAGAGGTTCCTCACCCGCGCACGCCAGGCTCTGAGCCAGATTGGCCACGCGACCATCGATGCGGGTTCGTTCGGACGTGGTGAGGCAGGCGTGGTCCGCATTGGGATATTTTCTTCGCTCGCTTCTGGCTTCCTGTCCGATCTGCTCCGCGCCTACGTCGCAGCGAATCCCGACGTCCGCCCCGACCTCATCGAGGGCGGCCCGGCCGGCCATATTGTCTCAATTCAAAGGCATCGGCTGGATATCGCCTTCCTGACAGGCCAGCCAATAGCGGACGGCTGCGATATTGCCCATCTCTGGAATGAGCGAGTCTATGTGGCATTGCCCAGCGATCATGAACTCGCGCGAAGGCGTGAGATCTCGTGGCGGAATCTGCGAGACCGGCACTTCATTGTGAGTGAGACCGATCCCGGACCTGAGATCCACGACTACCTGGTGAAGCATCTAGCCGATCTTGGGCACCATCCAAGCGTCGAACGCCACGGCGTGGGCAGGGACAACTTGATGCATCTTGTAGCAATCGGACAAGGCCTTACCCTCACAAGTGAAGCGACGACGGCAGCGCGCTTTCCCGGCGTGGTATACCGCTCGCTATCCGAGGAGATCCTGCCATTCTGCGCAATATGGTCGCCACAGAACGACAATCCGGCGCTGCGACGGCTCCTCAGTCTGGCGAGAACTATGTCGAAAGCTGCTTTGACGGGCTTGCTCCCTGATGATGGGACTGCCGGACTATGAGTGGTCCGCCTCCTTTGGAGCAATTTGCCGCTGAGACGGAGTCACCGCTCGCCGAGATTTGGCGAACGCCCGATCGGTTGCCATAAAGCGCTCGATCATCGGTGAGATCAGCTTGACCGGGTCGCCAATCGGCCGTCCGGTCTCGCGGGCGAGTACCTGGGAATAGGCCACGAGGTCGCGGTGAACCGACGCCGGCAGTTCGATCGAGACCTTGACGGGCTTGTCATCGTCAATGACCCCGAGCTTCAGCTTCACCATTGGTCAACCTCCGTAGGGTTCTAGGACGAGGTCTCGCGTGACGATGACGCGGACGGGGAATCCCGGACGCACGGTCAACGTCGGCGCGACGTTCAACTGGCGACGGACGATCTGCTGGCCAGCATCGTTGATCGTGTTTTGCCCGCCGTTGCGGATTGCCTGGATCAGGCGGTCGTCATCGTTTGTAGCGAGCTCGGCTCCGATGCTCAGCAGCGTGGAGAGACCCGCTGCTTTAGCCAGATCCCACCAGTGATAGTCGACGCCGTCCTGCAAGCCGGCATAGCCCTCCGCGTCGGCACCTGGCTGGCGTTCGAGCACGATCGACCGCCCGTTCGGGAAGATCAGCCGGTTCCAGACCAGCAGCACACGGCTTTGGCCGAACTGAACATTGTTATCGTATTGGCCGATGACGCGTGTGCCCTGCGGCACGAGCAGGATGCGGCCGGTTGGGCTGTCGTAGACGTTCTCGGTCACCTGGGCGGTGATCTGGCCAGGAAGATCGGAGCGGATACCCGTGATCAGCGCCGCCGAGATCACCGCGCCGGCCTGAAGAATGTTCGGCGATGCCGGCGCCGCGACGCGATCCGGCGAGACCGTCCGCCGATCGGCGGCAGCGTTGAGGAAGGCGAGCTGGCGGTCCTGCGCGGGGGGTGTGGCCGGCTGCGGCGCGAGGCCGAGGCTCGTTAGATCGGGCAGAGGCAGTTGGAGATTGGCGGGCGGTGTTCCGCTTGGTGATGCCGCCGCTGGCGTCGTGGTCGTCCTGGTTTCCGTCGAAGCGAACAGC
>NNBT01000037.1_pt1 | contig 13182 bp, 12 predicted proteins | sample 1173831 | NCBI WGS metagenome assembly NNBT01 (sample SAMN07173936, study PRJNA388173) | plant metagenome | isolation source: symbiotic tissue sample KVJ10 | place: Norway: Troms, Kvaloya island | reverse complement strand
GGGCAACCATCACTGGCTTAATTAGTTTTAATGGTACTAATGGGGCAACGCCAGAGTCGACGCTAATTCAGCTCTCAAATGGTGCCTTTTACGGTACTGCCTCTTTTGGCGGTAGTTCTAATCTAGGAACTGTGTTTAAGTTTGTAATCTAGTTCTAAATCTAATCGGCGTGTAGAAAATGGTAAAACGTACATTTGAACGTCTACCATTTTTCTACAATCGATCTAAACTTTTCAAGACAGATATTTGAATTTTGGTGACTCAATATTGTTTCATATCATGTTCGCTCTGAAGAACCCTAAAGAGCCAAAGCTACGCTTGGTCTGCCCTAAGAGCAAGCCTATGGTGTACATACAAGTCTGAAACATTTATAGCATTTCGCTCAGATACCTATGAGGTGGAGAAAGTCAAGGCTTGGAAGTTGGTCGATCGAGGCTATCTGTATGAGAAGATTGAGAAAATTCTCAAAGTCGAGAAGAATCTACCAGTTCAATCTCGATATTTGCAATCCAGCTTCTCAAATCAGAGAAATTTAGTTTTAGATAAATCTTAATATCATGTTAACTTAACTTCAGAATACTGATGTAGAATATAGAACTTTACTACAGGTTTATAATTTGATTAATAATGAAATGATGTTAAAGTATGTTGAATTGTAGTAGTTGTAAAATTTGATACAAGCAAGGACACCTCATAGTACACCATAGGAAAATTAGCAAATGTTTAGACAAAGTTCTCACGAGAGAAACTTTTTCAAAGCTTTAACTGTTAGTGCGGCGAAAGAATCTCACAAGTTAAGACTGGCATTTAAATCCTGTCTGACTATTCTGCTTGAATCTGTACCTTTTTTGATTGCTTGTGCTGTATTAGTTAGCGTTATCAGCCTCAAAAGTCCTATATTGCTCTTTTGTTTACTTGTTGGTAGTTTAATTGCAGTTATCACCCAGCAAATTGGTCAGCAAGTAAATTTACCAAAGCGATCGCTAATATTATTACAAATTTTAGCAGCAGCGATCGTTCTGAGTTTATATTGGTTAGACTGGTTTGCAGCCCCCGCACAAGCACAGTTTTTTGGGGAAGCTGAAAAGTTTTTCAAAAAAACCTTAACAGCAAACAATGCTGGTGCTAGCGACACACCAGTAAGCTTAATATTTAATGTGTTACGGGCAATTTACTTACTTTATATTGCAATCTCCCTTGTTGGTGTGATTAATGCAGTGCGTAAAGATGAAGATTGGCAAAGCATCGCCAGAACTCCCCTATTAGTGGTTGTTGCTGTTACCATCGCGGATGTACTCACACGCTTTGTAATTGGCGATAGCAGTAAATAATTCAGATATTTCAAATGTCTCAAGAGCGGGAACAAGAATTTCGTCCAGTCAATCAGGTTCTGGGAAGTCAACCTTCATTAGGGCCAATTCCTGCCGATCAAATTCTTCCTTGGACGGTAATTGCCTTAGCCTCCTATTTTATTATCAATGGGATTTTTGGGGGTCTTTTTGAAGAAGAGTTTCAAAAATGGTTGTGGACAGTACTAATGACTGGTTGGGGAATAGGAACTTGGTGGATTTTAACTGGTGGTAGGAGTTGGAGTTTTTTAAGCAAATTTATTGGCGTTCCCGCTTGGACAAGAGGCTTTGCTCGTTATCAAAGCTTACTGGAAGTTAACCATGAAGCAAAAAATCGGAAAACAAAGCGTCGGCATCGCCGGAAATGAAAGTAGATTAACGCCATTTGAAGATGCCTTGCACTTGGCGACAATGCTACGTGTTGCAATGAATGGACGTGATATTGGCGCTTACCTGTTGACAAAAGGTACTCAAAAAGATCGGTTCTGCTTTGTTTTTGGTTTTGATTGTAAGGGAATTCATACCACCTTAAGACCTGAACAAATTGATACACTTTTTAATAACATTGAAGCTGGCTTAAAAGACATTCCTAGTGGTGAAAGGATGACTCTACACTTGGGTTCTTTTAGTTCAGATAAAGAGCGCCAAAAAGAGTTAGCAACATTAATCAGAAATACATCATCGCGAGACATCAAATATTTGTTGATGGCGGAGAGAGCCAGAATTAAAGAACTGACTATTTCTGGAATTCGTAAACCTAAATTTTTGCGGATTTATGTAACTTACACCATTGAATCTAACTCGCAACACGCAGATGATTGGATAGAAAAGCTTTTAGTCAAAGCTGAATCCTGGTGGTTGAAATTTAAAGGCGATCTTTTAGAAGTAGAAAATCAACGTATTGAAACCCTGATTACAAATGCTTATAACCAGGGGTTTCTCCGCTGGGAACAAATCTTATCTAACAAGATGGGATTGGATGTCAAACCTTTGAATGCTGATGAACTTTGGGGGGAAATCTGGAAAAGGTTTAATGATACGCAGCCAATAGCTATTCCCCAGTTAATGACTTTAGATGAAGAAGGATTACACGAACAAGTTAACTCAGATTTAGCTAGTACTAAATTACTTCTAGACAATATCCACGGCACAACTTTGCTGATGGAATCTAGTGTACCTTGTGCCGATCGCCGCTGGGTTAATGTTAATAATCGTTATATTGGCGCACTGTCATTTCTGGAAAAACCCGGCGGTTGGGTTAATAAATCGTCTCAACTGCGGTATTTATGGGAACTGTTGGCCAGAGAAACAGTAGTAGATACAGAAATTTTTTGCGAGTTGACTGCTGCCAATCCAGCATTGGTAAAAACTACTCTGCAACGAGTGCTGAAGCAGTCAAACATGACAACCATCATGGCTCAAGAAAAAAGTAAAACTATTGATGTCAACGCTCAATTAAAGTTGAAGAAGTCGGTAGCAGCGCAAGAGCAGTTATTTGAAGGTGCAGTCCCGATTTATACGAGTGTCGCTATTTTAGTACATCGTCCAACTTTAGAAAAATTAGATGAGGCGACAAGATATATTGAAAACTGTTTTCAACGTCCAGCCAGAGTAATTAGGGAAACTGAATATGCCTGGAAAATTTGGCTGCAAACTTTACCAATAGTTTGGGAGGGTTTATTAGCAACACCCTTCAACCGTCGCCAGCTATATTTAACAAGTGAAGTTCCGGGATTAATGCCTCTAGTTTTAACCAAAAAAGGTGACAAGCAAGGCTTTGAGTTGATTGCTGAAGAAGGTGGAACACCCATACATTTAGATTTATTTAATCAGCACAAAAATTTAGCTTTGTTTGCGACAACTCGTGCTGGTAAATCGGTATTGGTATCAGGGATTTTAACTCAGGCTTTAGCGCATGGGATTCCGGTTGTGGCGTTAGATTTCCCGAAACCTGATGGGACATCTACTTTCACTGACTACACAGAGTTTATGGAGGGGAATGGAGCCTATTTTGATATTTCTAAACAATCGAATAACTTATTTGAACAGCCAGACTTACGATCGCTAGAAGCAGAACAACAGCGCGATCGCTTTAACGATTATACCGCCTTCCTGGAATCAGCGTTAATGACAATGGTTTTAGGATCGTCCACTGAAAGTCAAATTTTATCGCAAACCGTGCGATCGCTGCTCAACTTGGCTTTAGAAGCCTTCTTTAGAGATGAGGGCATCAAAGAGCGATATCGACAGGCGATGGAGGGAGGATTTGGCACTCTTGCTTGGCAGAAAACCCCCACTTTAAAGGATTTTCTGTTTTTCTGCTCGCCAGAACACTTGCAGCTAAGTTCTTTAACTGGCAGAGTCGAAGACGCCCTGAGTCAAATTCAGTTACGCTTACGCTTTTGGCTTTCTAGCCGCGTCGGACAAGCCATTTCTGCACCATCCAGCTTTCCTACCGATGCACAACTTTTAGTTTTTGCTCTCAGAAACCTATCAGATAGTGAAGATGCAGCCGTACTATCCTTGAGTGCTTATTCAGCCGCACTTCGACGCGCATTAGGTAGTCCAGCTTCCATATTCTTTATCGACGAAGCACCAATTTTGTTTGAGTTCGAGCAAATTTCTGACTTAGTTGGTAGAATTTGTGCGAACGGCGCTAAAGCCGGTATCAGAGTCATCTTATCAGGACAAGATCCTGACACCATTGCTAAATCTAAAGCTGCATCAAAAATATTGCAAAACCTGACAACACGATTGATTGGACGCATTCAGCCAGTTGCAGTAGATAGTTTTGCAGACATCTTGAAATATCCCCGCCAAGTTATTTCTCGTAATGCCTCAGAAAGCTTTTTTCCTCGGAAAGAAGGCGTTTATAGCCAATGGTTATTAGATGATAACGGTATTTATACATTCTGCCGTTACTATCCAGGTTACGAACAATTGGCAGCAGTTGCTAATAACCCTTATGAACAAACTGCACGTAGCCAAATGATGCAACTTCACAGCGATAAATATGAAGCAATTTCTGCCTTTGCACGTCAATTAGTGGCCACTCTGCGTAGTAGTTAATTGGGTTATGTAAGTAGTTAATAATGAATAAAAGAAGTTTGGATTTTAGATTTCTGATAGCGTAACATTAGTAAGTTAGCAATGGATTTTAGATTTACTGCACTCACTCTTGGGTTGCAGCTTAAGGATTTTAGATTTGAGAATAGCGTCGGGGGTTTAACCGAAAAACTAATTTTATTATCAAAATCTAAAATTGGCGCGGTTCAAAAGCTAAATTTTTACCTCACTATATAATGTAATCTACCTTTTTTCAGGCACAGATATATGCGAAAAACTACCATTTTTACTTTTACCTTGCTATCCCTAACAATACTACCAGCAATTGCACAAGTTAACACGGCTGGATTAGGTCAGGTTTGGAGTGACTTTCAATCATATTCTAAAGATATGCAAGATTACTTTCAATATAATTTGAAGGATACCTTAACCCCTTTAGAACAAAGTCAGGGTCGAATTGCTATTGATAATGCTAACGGAGATTTGAAGATACCTAACCCCGTCGCGGCGGGACAAAAAATTCGTGATGACATAATTAACTACTCTTATAATTCAGATGCGAAATCAAGTCGTTTTGAGAATAATTCAGCAGTGCGGGGAAATTTAGTTAGCAGCGAACTTAATCGTATCATTACTCGTGGAGTAGCGGTAGGTGTTCTTGGTAAAAATGGACAAATTCGGACAAAAACGAAGTTAGAAAATACCGAGAAAAGTCTGGAAGATATTGATGGATTTGCCCAGGAACTAGATACTAACAATAATACATTCTTTGAAAAAATTAAGTCCAGTCTTGCTAATGCAACTAGAGATGCAGCTAAAGCCGCTGAACCAACAGTAAATGCTATTTCTGGATTGGCAGAATTGCTAGGTGTTAGTCAAGTGCAAATGATGAAAATTCAACAGGAACAAATAAAAATTGTAGCTGAAACATTTGGCCAGACATTACAAACAAATCAGGCTTTGCAATATACCAACTTAAATTTAGCAAACATTTCTCAGCAGACAGAAGAGGCAAATCGCGCTCGGAGAGTAGAAACATCTACAGAAGCGGCGCGACTTTTACGAGCGACTTCTCAACTAGATTTGTTTGGCAGAAAAGTTAATAAGTAGGATTTTAAGAAAACAACTCTCAATTTCTAGACAACTTTTAAAATCCTTTAACTTCTGATAAACCAACCAACAGGAAATCTAAAAAACAGTCCATAAACTCAAAATGCAACTTGCTATTAAACTAGTTTTTGCCCAAGCAGGCATCGATCAGATTCTCGATACTGGTGCCGCAACTTCCCAAAGTATTGCCGAAGGTTGGGACAAACAATGGCTGGATTTATTACAAAATAACACCAGTAATAACTTGTATGGAGCGCTGACAAATCTGGGTATTTTTTTTGCTGTAGGAACCCTGTTATTTTTTATGATACAATTCCTCAAAGACTTAATATCCTACGAATACACCCGTCCCATATCAGCTTTAATTTGGCCTTTTATTGTGGTAGTACTTTTAAGTAATTCAGGCAATGGAAGTATACTGTCTAATCTGACGCTGGGAGTGCGGAATTTTTTAAACACTGTAAATCAGCAAGTAGTGGTATCAGCAGATGCAGATAAAATATATCAGCAAGCACTGAATATGAGTATTGCTGAAGAAGTAGCTGGTTCTTTACTACGTCCTTGCCAATCGTTAACTGGCGAACAACAAAATCAATGTTTTGTGAAAGCTGCCGAAAAAATTAATGTTCTCTGGCAGAAATATAGAAATACTTATGGGAATAAAAGCTGGATAAATAGACTACAAACTAAAGTAGATAATATCAGATATGGCACTGGCATTGTATCAGAAACCTCTTTTAATTCTCTGTTAGGTTCTACAGTGCAAACGAGCATCAAAAACTTTTTAGTTTCCTTACAATATGCCTTCCAGAATTTGATAGAAGCTACTATGTTATTAATAGCAGCTTTAGGGCCAATTGCTGTAGGTGGATCTTTGCTACCTGTAGCTGGTAAACCGATTTTTGCATGGCTGACTGGATTTCTATCTATTGGAATCGCCAAAATTTCATTCAATATTATTGCTGTGCTGACTGCCGCAGTGATTGTCAATGGCCCCGGTCAAAATGCTAATGTCGATCCAGATTTAATGTGGTTCATAATTTTTCTGGGAATTTTAGCACCAATTTTATCTTTACTTGTGGCTGCTGCTGGTGGTTTTGCAGTCTTCAGTGCTATCAGCAGTACGGCTTCTTTAGTAAAGGAGAGGATATAAATGAAAAATGAATAACATTGTTACAAGTGTTGTAACTAGTAAGTATATGCAAAACATCATATACAATAGCTGAAGTTTTTGCAGGAGGAGGTGAGGAAATGGTGCGTTTACTAGAAAAAAGACAAAGAACGGGAAGTGTTTTGACATTTTTTGCGATCGCAACCTTCAGTTTACATATATTAGTTTTATTTTTATTTTTATTACAAGGGCTAAATATTCGCCAACTCAGTTTGAGAAAACCTCCCAACTTTGTACAATTAATCAATGGCAAACCAGTAGCTAATATTGATGATTTAGCAAGAGAACCAGAAGCAATTCGCCAATTTATCAGCAAAACGATGATATCAATGTTTACCTGGTCTGGAACCTTACCACCACAAAATATTGAAGAAGTCGCAAACCCCAAACCAGATTTAGGAATACTGATTAACACACCTCAAGGTGGTAGCCAAAAAATTAGTACCAGCAGTTGGGTAGCTAGTTTTGCCTTATCAGAAGACTTTCGTAAAGGTTTCTTAAGCACAGTTGCAGAAATGACACCGCCAGAAGTTTTCTCGGAAAATCTCAACCAAGCGATGACATCACAACTAGTAATTAAGAGAGTTTATCCACCAAAACAAATTGCACCAGGGAAATGGCAAGTGGGTATGGTAGCCGACTTAGTTCAAAAAAATCGAGTTGGTGGCGCAAAACTTATAACTCCTTTTAATAAAGATTTCCTTGTACGTGCAGCAGATTATTTCGCTAATCCCCAAGCCGACAATAGCACCGACTTGCAAAAAGCAATTTATAGTGTCCGCACTGATAGACTAGAAATTTATGAAATTCGTAACTTATGTTTGCTAGATGACTATAACCGGAACGCAGATAAATCAAAACAATGCGGAACTGGGCAAACATCTGATAGTTTTATCAGATAATCGATTTTTTATGTGAAGATAGTTCACTTTATGCGATTTATTATTAATGCAAATACTCAAACCAGAAAATAAGAAAAATAGCCCCTTACCGTTGTTGGCAGTAGGAACATTTGGTTTACATCTATTTACCTTGTTGCTACTAATATTTCACTGGTCTATGTTACAACAGCTAGGTCGACAACTCACACCTCAAAGTTTAGTGCAACTTGTTGATGGTCATTCTATAACGGTAGACCCCCAACCCAATTTAGAGCGGCAACCAGAGACGATTCGGCGCTTTGTGGGTGAAACTATGAGTTTAATGCTTACTTGGTCACAACAACAGCCACCAACACAAGTCTGGGAAATTACTTCCCAACTGGTAGCTGATGATTTTAAAGAAAAACTTAAGTCAGAAATTACTAATTTAAATCCAGATAGCCAATTTGAAAATGTTAATAGAGGAGCCGAGAATGTCTTAGTAATCCAAAAAGTTTCTCAACCGAAAGAAATAAGTAATGGAAAGTGGCAAGTAGAGATACTAGCCAATCAATTAATTTTTAACAGTTATGATAAATTAGGTAAATCAGTTTCCTTTAATAAACAAATTTTAGTTAGAGCAATAGATCGACCTGTAACTTCACTACCAAATGCAGCACTACCGTCGCAGTTTGCAGCTTACCGCCTTGGAGAAGCCAGATTAGAAATTTATAATATATGTGAAATTAAAGATAATAATTGTTCTGGAAATCCAAACAAGGCTCTACCATGACCCGATACTCAATTCCTGCCCAAACGCCTCCCCAAAATGGATTTACTCTAACTACCGACGATCGCCAACCAGAAGTAGAATCTGTAGATTGGGAATCGCGGATGTCAAGGTTAGTCGGCTTTGAAGAAGAATCTTCTTCTAGTGACACCGAAGGATCGGAAGACTCTGCAACGCCGCCAGAGCCACTTTCTCAACCACAAGAAGTTCAGACTAAGCAAGCACTCTCATCTAATCCTTTTGCCAAGTTAGGCTTGGTAGGGGCTGCTACCTTAGCGATCGTTTTGGTAGGTGGTGTGTTTTTGTCTCAATTGATGAGTAACAGCAATCAAAAGCCAAAAAATATTGTTTCTCCACCAGTGCCAGAGCAGCCCACTGATGAATCCATATCTCAACAGATGGAAGCCCAAGTAGATACTCTCAAAACGAAATTAGCTCTGACTGAACAAGCACAGATGGTGAAAGCTGCCCAACAACAGCTGAGAATTGCCAAATCAACGCCGACAGTAGCCTTACGACAACCCTCAGTTAGCCAGAAAGCGATCCCAACACCCCCACCAGTAGCTTATGTCCCTCGGACAGTGACAGTTGAGCGCTTCATTCCTGCCCCTGCTTCTCAACCTTCGCTATCACCTCAACCACCAGTTGTGAACCCCACTCAATCGGCAGTTAATATAACTCCACCAACTCCACCAAGCCCATTTGAAGAGTGGGCACGGTTAGCAAAGTTAGGTAGCTATGGTCAAGTCAATCCTAGCAATCAACCTACTAGTAATATAGCTACTTTGGAACCTGCAAACAATGCGCAGCCACCGCAAGAGACACCAAACCCCAATCCCGACTCCAATCCCGAACAAACCTCACAAACCCCACAACAGGACAATCCTGCCGTCAGTCAAGCCCAACCACAGGGACAGAAATCTGTAGCAGTTGGGAGTAGTGCCAAAGCTGTGTTGGCGACAGCAATCTTTGGAGAAACTAGTAACAAGTCAGGTGGTGGTGGTGATGCAGATGAAGCGAAAAACGTATTTGTAATCCGATTGAAAGAACCACTAAAATCTACCGATGGTGCGATCGCTCTACCTGCAAACACCGAATTCCTAGCTGAAATTGGTTCGCTTTCCGAACAAGGTCTTTTGCAGATGAACGTAGTCAAAGTTATCTCGCAAAATAATGGCAACCCTATAGAACGAAGCTTACCCAACAATGCAATTATTCTTCGCGGTACTCAAGGTAAACCTTTAATCGCAAATAAATATCCCGGTCAAAGTTCGTCTATAGCCTCGATGGATGCAGGACTATTCGTTTTGGGAGGTATTGCTAAAGCAGCAGAGTTAGTAAATCGCCCTGATACAAAACTCGTGCCATATTCTATAACATCAACATCTCCCAACCCTACCGAAAACGACCCAAACAATACCAGCAGCAGCACCTCCACTGGCCTTGTTAGTGAGACTGACAACAGACGCAATCTTGGAGCTGCGGTTCTAGAAGGTGGTATGAACTCTGTAGTACCCCAAATTGCCCAACGTAATCAACAAGCGATCGCCCAAATGTCTCAACAAGGTGGTGTTTGGTTTTTGCCTGCTGGCACAAATATTGAAATATATGTTAATCAAGCAACCCAATTTTAAGGGGTAATATTTATACCAATTTGAGATATTTGCAACCATGAAAAAGAATATTAAATTGTCAGGAAATACCCAAAAAAATTTTTATTTCCTACCTATAGCTTCCTTAATTTTCTCGGTTGCTATGTTCTTCTTGGTAGGTCGCGCTGTAGCTAATAACGCCGTTCTACGTTCCATCTTTTCTTGTCAAGCACAAGGTTTAGGGGGACTCGTACCTACGGTTGATGTCTGGTATCAACAAGGAACAAACTTAAGTTTTATTCCGGCTGGAGAAGTAATTAAAAAAGTTTGGTTAAATGACCCATCACAGGTAACTATGGATTTTGATGGGCCAGTATGTATGCAGTTTGGTCAAGAAGCTAATAGTAGTTCAGGAGATTGTAAAAACTCCTCAGCAAATGTAATTCAACTCAGACGAATTCAAAAACTGGATATACCTGGACTTCCTCCCACTAGCAATACACTTTTAACAGTTGTTACCGAAGCGCAAGGTAAAAACAAATTGTATACTTTTAAAGTGATATATAAAACAGATGCTCCTGAATACCACACCTTAGCAGTTTTTCCCGATCCTTCTGGTCAAGAAGGAGCTTGTTCGAGAGTTTTACAATAAAGTTCTAGCAAAATTACCCGATAGCCACAGAAGTTTCGCCTCGACAAAAAGCGTTGATGCCTACGTATGTCTGCATTGTGGCCGATCAAAAGCCCTGCCATAATTTCCTGCTGATAAAAAAGGGTTAGGGAAGATTTAAGTCTTTGGGCAGTTTTATTTCTTTACATAGCACGGTTAAGATAACGTGTGGGCTACTACTGTAGTGCAATCAATTGATAAAACGCTATAACTTAACAGATTTAACTGACTCAGGCATTTTTAGCCTACATCTTTATAAATCTTCAGACAAAAACTAACCACAAATTCAAAAATCGTGTAAATATAAAGAAAAGCTTAAGAGGTTACAGACTCATGGTGACAGCGAAAATGATGCAACAGCTTTGGGCTGTAATCGAGTCTACTCAGGTCAATACTCTGCTCCAGTTTGATGATGCTGCTTTAGTACAATTGCTTCTTCAGCAGTTAAAAGCGAAGCAGGGGCTTGATGCTCAGTCAGATAGCACTCTCAATACTTATATAAAATCTAAACTGCCCCTAATTCGGGATACGGCTGAAGGTAGATTATCTTGAGGGTAAGGCGACAATCATTAGTCCGAAAAATCAAATTATTGCTCGCTGCCAAGCATACGCTCAGAGTTGAAACAGTGGAATATTATGAATAACTGGCTAGTAATTGCCCTAGTAGCTTATCTAATTGGAGCAGCGATTGAAGGGGTGAGTACAGCCAGTCAGCTATCTCATTCAATGCCAGAACTAGCTAAAAACACACAAGCTCATCCTTCAGAGTCTCAAACTGGGTCTAGTTCAAGTTGGCGAGTTGTGGCCGCCATTGCCTCAGTCAGTATTTGTGGAGCTTTTTTGTGGCCTTGTCGCCTTTTCCACCGTTTAATTAAAGGCAATGTTCGTTCGTAAGCCTAAAACATTAATGCTGGAAGAAGCTCTCCCCTTCTGAGAGAAGAGTTTTGAGTTTGGCTCCCGATTACCTATCATGCAGTTTGTTCGGGTTCTGTCGCTACAGGTTGCCCAATTTTCGGCTCCGTTCCCGCAAACAGTCGTTCAATATTAGCGCGATGGCGCAAAATCACATATAACCCACCAGCAATCCCAAACAGAATATAGGGTAAGGGTTGATGCAAAATTACCATGAAAATGGAAACTGCGATCGCACCTGCAATTGAACTCAAAGAGACAATCCGCGATATCGCCACAACGACGGCAAATACACCCGCTGTTGCTAAACCTACCTGCCAACTCATTGCCAACAAAATCCCCAAACTGATAGCAACGGATTTACCACCAGTAAAACCCAAAAAAATTGATTTACTATGTCCTAGAATGGCAGCTAACCCAGCTATAGTTACCAACCACGGTTGCCACAATTGTACATCTACCGTTTGAGGGATATAATTTTTAATTGGTTCAAAGTTGAACAACCAATAAACTAAAGCGATCGCTAATACTCCCTTTAAGGAATCAAGTACTAAAACCAATGCTCCTGGCCCTTTACCCAAGGTTCTTAGTACATTAGTTGCGCCAGTGGAACCTGAACCAACTGCCCGAATATCAATACCTTTTAACTGCTTCACAGCAATGTAGCCAGTGGGAAAAGAACCCAGCAGGTAAGCTATAACTACAATTGCCCCGCACAGAGTTAACCAAATAGCCATAATAAAATTCAAAATGACGCTCGAAGACTCGCTAACGCTACGCTAACAAAATTTAAAAAAGTCAAGAGGTATTACTCTTGACCAATGACCAATAACTAATGACTCATTTAAAAGTCATCATCATAGTTTCTCATCATTTTGGGGTCAGGAGCAAAGGCTAACCACAGGGGAAATTGCAGCAGTGACAAACTGATTTGTTCTTCTGAATCGTCAATAATAATCAAAGGCAATTGATTGGCTTTCGTCAATCGCTCTGCTTTTTGAGCGAGAGCGTCAGATGCCTCAAATAATACCACACCCCGGTCTGGGCCGAAATCTGGGCGACCGATTCCCAGACAATCTTGTAAGCCACGCCGCCATTCGCCTAATCGCTCCGGTGTATTAGCTAAGACTAAAGTACGGACGCGATCGCCATACAGCTTGTGTAATATCGAAATTGCCGCTGAGGCAATCAGAATATTTTGTAAGCGGCTACCCATTGTCCGCAAACCGCCCCTTCCTCCTTGGGTAAAAAACCAGTTGGAAATTCGTTCAGCGTGGATTGGTTCAAAGGTACGGCGTAGTTGCCACGGTGGCCCGTAGTAATCTGGTTTATTGCGGTATTGGTCGATTAGGCGGCGAATTTGCTTTGTAGTATCTTGAAACTGCTGTTGGGCAAATTGGGGTATTCCAGGTTGGGGTTCGGCTGGTTTAGCCTCTTTTACAGGTGGTTTTTCTCGTTCTACTACACTTGGCGTTAGTTGCAACTGCTCGGCGGCAGAGGCCAAATCCTGTAAACTACCCGTGAGATAGTCTTTAAAACCCTGCACCCGAATTGCCAAGTCTTGGGATGCACCGGCAAAAGTGGTTCGCATCTCATTGCGGATACGTTCTTGACGGCGTTCTAGTTGTTCTACAGAAATTTGCAGAGTTTGTTTGCGTTGTT
>NNBT01000423.1_pt1 | contig 13210 bp, 14 predicted proteins | sample 1173831 | NCBI WGS metagenome assembly NNBT01 (sample SAMN07173936, study PRJNA388173) | plant metagenome | isolation source: symbiotic tissue sample KVJ10 | place: Norway: Troms, Kvaloya island | reverse complement strand
TTACCATAGCATCTGCTGCTGCTAGCACCGCAGGAAAACCTTTAGTTTCAAGTGCTCCAACTGCCTGTAATGACATTATTAATCTCCTGTATGAATAAACTGGGGGCTACAAGTTAATTGTACGAAGCTTCGCTACAGATTTTGATAGCAAAATTGCTTAGAACATACGGAAAGGTTCTGATTCCTCAGTGAAATGGATTGGTAATATGGTTTCCACATTTTCTGGGGGATTAGGAACGATGTAGTAGGTAATTACTGTACCAGCTTTTACTTCCTCACCCGCTACGATTCCGGCTTCAACAGCTCTATTTACTTCAGAAACGTGTCCCCGGACGGCGACTAACAAGCGAGCACTTTCCGCTTGACCATAATACACAATTGTGACTGCGGCAGCTTTGACCATTGCATCTGCTGCTGCTAAGACACTCGGAAAACCTAAAGTTTCAATTACGCCAACCGCCATTGGCATGGCATTAGCTCCTGGATTAAGGGATAAGCGATTTTAATTGTACGTGGCTTTAGTCCCCATTTTGACATTTTGGAAAACTTTCTTTGATGCCATATTTTTTTTGGAGAGTGGAGAGGCGATTAATTGTGTCTGTCCTGTAAGCGATTAATCGCGTCTGTTGCGAGTTAGAATATTTTGATATTACTTGACTTATGTTTTATATATAAATTACAAATAAGACTTCAGCATCTTAGAGGATGTTTGAAAAGTCCTGTTGTTGGTAGCAAAAAGTTTTAGATCCCCCTAAATCCCCCTTAAAAAGGGGGACTTTAAGAAGTTTTCCCCCCTTTTTAAGGGGGGCTAGGGGGGATCAATAAGTGCCTAAAATCACACTTAACCACTTTTCAAACAACCTCTTAGGTTGTATAACTTTATTGTTTAAGAAAATCAGTTATGCGTGGAGACAGGCTAGTACGATAAACTGAAATTTATGTTTCCGAATTTTCTTCCTACGGCAGTTGAGCAACTCACAGAACCTACTTCGATCGCACTAGCTCGGAGTATTCAAACAACTGCGATCGCAACTCCTTTAACTAATCAAGCAGTTACCACAACCTATGTCAAGCAAGGGTGTGGTGGAACTCCGATTTTATTGATTCACGGCTTTGACAGTTCTGTATTAGAATTTCGGCGGCTTTTGCCACTGCTTTCTGAGGATAATGAAACTTGGGCAGTGGATTTGTTAGGTTTTGGATTTACAGATAGACTCTCAGGAATTGCTTATAGCCCAACTGCAATTAAAACCCATCTTTATTATTTCTGGAAAAGCCTAATTAACCAACCTGTAATTTTAGTGGGCGCTTCAATGGGGGGTGCAACGGCAATTGATTTTACGTTGGCTTACCCGGAAGTGGTAGAAAAGCTGGTGTTAATTGACAGTGCGGGGTTAGCAGGTGGTTCGCCATTGAGCAAATTCATGTTTCCACCATTAGATTATTTAGCAACTCGGTTTTTGAGTAATATGAAAGTGCGCGATCGCGTTTCTCGCATTGGATATAAAAATCAAACTCTTGCCTCTATCGATGCGTTATGTTGTGGCGCATTACATCTACAAATGCCGAGTTGGAATCAAGCTCTGATTTCTTTCACTAAAAGTGGTGGTTACAGTGCTTTTAGACTGGAAATATTATCACAAATTGTGCAACAAACGCTAATTTTGTGGGGCGATTCCGATAAAATTTTGGGTACTGAGGATGCCATGAAATTTAAAAGGGCAATCCCAAACAGTACTCTCACCTGGATTCAAGATTGTGGTCATCTTCCACACTTGGAACAACCACAAATCACCGCACAGCATATTTTAAACTTTCGAGTTGAAAGATAGCCTAAGTCTCAATAATTTTTCTGTAACGCTACTCTGGAAAGCTTTTCATCTGTTTCTAATGGCTTTTGTCATCGCTACTATTTTTTTCTTTAATCGTGTTCTACCAATTCAATTAATAGACCTCTTGCAAAAGTCCCTAACACCCCACCCCCAACCCCTCCCTGCAAGCGGGGAGGGGAGACAAAGCGTAGCTTTGGCGGGGTGGGGTCTTATTTTTGATTTATGCAAGAGGTCTAATGATTGCAACACATCATTGGGTAAAGTCAAGACGCGATTCATCGCGTCTCTACAAATGGTCTATTCTCGCATTCTTTTTTCAAATTGTTATTACTTTCACAGAATTTTAGGAAACTCTGTAGCTACGATCGCAAACCTGTTTTGCAAAAATACAGCAGTTTATTACTTAGTAAGTAGACATGAGAATTTTATACAAGTAAATCAGATTAAAATGGGCATTATAATGCACACCATACAAGCTCAAAAGATTTACACTCGCACTTGGTAATTTAGGTTTAATTCATCTCCTGTTGTTCCCCGGATACCCCAGTTGTGTTTTGGGGTTTCTATAATCGTGATTTCTATATCTATAGGTGCAATTGCAACTTGTTCAGATAAGCGAGAAAACAACAACCTAATTAATTTCTTTTTCGTTTCAATAGTGCGTCCCTCAAACATACTAATCTCAATGATTATGTATTTCTCTGAACGTCCTAAAGGGTAGATGAAATCATCGGGTTCGAGAGGAAAAAACCGATGGATACGCTTATCTTGAGGATATGCTAAAGCTTCAACAACACAAGAATGAATTGCGTCAGAAATGGCACTGCGAGAATGAAGAATAAATGAAGCAGTGCCATAGATTTTGATTTGTACCATTAACCTTTAACTGATTCTAGTCAAGTAACCACATCTCATTAGAACTATCGGGATACTCATTCGGTTGATTTTGAGGTTGATTTTGAGCTAGTGTTTCCGATGACCGATGTGATTTTTTGTAGTTAAGTGGATTGTAGTGGTCTTTTACTGGTTTGATCGCGCTAGTTTCCTTGACAACAAGTTTAGATTTCTCTTCTGCTTTTTGTACTGCTTTTTGTTCTGCTTCTTTTTTGAAAGAATTAATTTCTTCTATCAGCAGGGAATTGGCTTCTGCAAGTTGCAGCGCTGTTTTTTTTGTTTCATCAAGTTCTTTGGTTAGCTGTTCTAGTAATGATTTTTGTTCTGATACAAATGTTTTTTGTTTAGATAATTTTGATTGCAAATCAGTAATTTCTTGTCCAAGAGATGCTTCTTTTTTGTGGCTTGTTTCTAGATTACTTGTCAATTCTTTGACAATTGCTTCTAAATCAGCTTTAGTAGGACTTGTGCGCTTAGTAGAAGCTGGTTCAAGTGGTTGTCCTAACGATTCATCATCAGATGCAGCTTGTTCTTCGACAACTTTTTCTGCTGTAACTTCGATCGCAGATTCACCTTCTGGGGGTGTAAATTTTTGCGCCTCTTCTTGTAGTAAGTCAGAGAGACTTTGTTTCCTAGCCATTATTATTTTCTCCAATCACGCTGTAATTCATCAGCTGCACGGCGGTAGTCTAATTCCGCCTCCCGTGCGTTTCCTCCTCGCCATTGAGTAATCGCTACACCTTCAAGTGCTGCTCGTTCATGAGCTTTATAGGCACGGATGAAGGTATTACAAGTAGGAATACCTAAGCGAGTCAGAGTGTTTTTTGCTTCTTGTGCTTCCCCCAAACTGCGGGTATCGACTTTGGTGAGCAATACCCGATGGGGGGTTCCCAAGGGGATGACGGCTTCCTTGACTGTTTCCACGAGGATTGCTAAATCCATTGCAGATGGGGGTGTCGGCAAAACTAGATAATCTGCGATCGCAACTACCGCCACTAATGCTTCAGAGCGCAGGGCGGGAGGTGTATCCACCACTACTAAATCGTAACCTGTTATCTTTGCTAAATCACTTAAAAGTGCGGGATCGGTTTCTTGAGATAAATCAAATCCCATTCCCTGCTGACTGCGCCCAAACCACCAACTGGCAGAACCTTGAATATCTGCGTCAATCAGCAGCACCTTTTTTTTCTTCGCAAAGTTTGCAGCCAGATTGACTGCGGTAGTCGTTTTACCGACTCCTCCTTTACCGTTGAGAATAGCGATGATTTTTGGCACTGCTTACTTCCGATGCTGCCTTTTGTTAGCGGTAGCGGGGCGTTTAGCCCGTGCTGGGTTAGGAGTTAGGAGTTAGGAGTTAGGAGTTAGGAGTTAGGAGTTAGGAGTTATTATTCTCTTTCTTGTCCAGCTTGTCTTCTTAGTCCCCAGTCTGTAGTCCTCAATCATGAATATACCGCTTTCTGTAACCCTAAGTAACATGAAAAGTCGTAACAATAAAATTCAGAAGCCATCAACTCTACAAAATTCTATGACAACTAATTACAATTTGCCCGATGGGCCTCAAATGCCGCGCTGGCTGAGGATGATCAAGTTTATTACTCAGCCAGTGAAATATGTGGATGATTTTGCCAAAATCTACGGTGACACTTTCACGATCAGGAGTAGTAGCTCTGATAATCATCTTGTGTATTTTAGTCAACCCCAAGCGCTTGAGCAGATTTTTACTGCTGATTCCAGACATTTTGAGGTTGGCAGGGGGAACATAGGGCTAAAATTTTTACTTGGCGATCGCTCTTTTATGTTAGCGGATGGCGATCGCCACCAACGGCAACGGCAACTATTAGCTCCTCCCTTTCATGGCGAAAGGATGCGGGCTTACGGCGAGGAAATTCGGGAAATCACCCGACAGGTGACTAATGAATGGCAAATTGGTAAACCTTTTAAGATCCGTGAGTCGATGCAAGAAGTTACCTTGCGTGTTATTCTGCGGGTTGTATTTGGTTTGAATGATGGAGAGCTGTTTGAGGAACTGAGGCGATCGCTAAGTGACTTATTAGACTTCATCACTTCGCCTATAATGTCCAGCGCCTTCTTTTTCCAGTTCATGCAAAAAGATTTCGGTGCGTGGAGTCCGTGGGGTTGGGTTCTGCAACAACGGCAAAAAATCGATCGACTGATTTATGCTTTACTTCGAGAACGTCGGGCTGAACCTGAGCAAAATCGCCAAGATATCCTAAGTTTGATGATGGCGGCTCGTTACGATGATGGTCAAGGGATGTCAGATGAAGAATTACACGACGAGTTAATGACGCTGCTAGTTGCGGGACATGAAACTACTGCTTCGGCATTGACGTGGGCTTTTTACTGGATCGATCGTTTACCAGAGGTGCGTGAGAAGTTGTTACAGGAACTCAACACCATTGGAGTTAACCACGATTTGAGTAGTGTAGCTAAATTGCCCTATTTAACAGCAGTTTACCAAGAGACATTGCGACTTTACCCAATTGTCATGACTGCTTTCCCCCGGATTGTGAAAATCCCAATTACAATTATGGGCTACGAACTGCGAGAGGGAACGGTAATAATCCCCAGTATTTATTTAGCGCATCATCGGGAAGAAGTTTACCCACAATCCAAGCAGTTCAAACCAGAACGCTTTTTAGGAAGACAATATTCACCTTATGAATATTTACCCTTTGGTGGCGGTAATCGTCGCTGTATTGGGATGGCATTTGCCCAGTATGAAATGAAAATTGTCTTGGCAACTGTTTTGTCAGAATTTCAAGTTTCGCTAGTGAATAAACGTCCCGTGCGTCCTGTGCGCCGTGGATTAACTTTAGCTGCACCAGCCGGAATGCGGATGGTTGCAACACCTAAAGTTAAGCGTGCGAATACACCCGCTTTAGTTTAGGTAAGTAGGGTGGGCATTTTAATACCCACCCTGACTTCGCAATTTGCTAAGATAATCTCGTACCCGGTCAAGAAACACTCACATGAAAAAATACTATGTACTAAAAATTTATGCACATTATCAGTCGTGCAAGACTTGTTGAGTTCTGGGAAAAGCACTCTAATGCACAAACTAGCCTGCGGTTATGGTACAAACTGACATCTGTAGCAGAGTGGCAGAACTTGGTAGAGTTACGCCAAACTTTTCCTTCAGCCGATCAAGTCGGTAATTTCACAGTTTTTAACATAAGTGGTAATAATTATCGACTTATTACTTTAGTAGATTACAAATGCCAAAAAGTCTTTATTCGCCATATATTGACACATGCCGAATATGACAAAGATGAGTGGAAAAATGATTGTTGGTTCGCTTGATGCTAACTATTCTTTTGGGCTAACAATTTTACAAATCATTTTTAGGCATTGAAGCCCTCAGATATATTATAGATAGTAATATGAATATAATTTCTAAATTATAATTAATTAAAATCCCCTATTAGGGATTGAAACTCTCAGATATCTGGATACTAATATAAGTATAAGTGTTTGAATTCCAATTAATCAAAATCCCTATTAGGGATTGAAACAATCAGATATTTGACAAAATGACTCCTGGAACACCTGTTACTAAAACGTATATTGAATTACTCAAATCATTTCCTCCTCGTCCCGTAACTTCCGAAGAAGAATTTCTGGCTACGCAAGAAGTCATTGATTCTTTGATTGACAAAGGTGAATTAACACCAGATGAACAAGACTATCTCAATGTTTTAGGTACTCTGGTTTATGAGTATGAAGAAAAACATCATTCTATGCCTGATATTCATGGCGTAGAATTACTGCAAGCAATGATTGCCGAATTTGGTTTGCGACAGAAAGACTTAATTCCTATATTTAAAACCGAGTCTATTGTATCTGAAGTTTTGAGTGGACAGAGGAAGCTAACAGTTAACCATATTCGCAAACTTGCAGAGTTTTTTCATATTTCGCCTGCTGCTTTTTTTGAGTCATAAGAGGGAAAACTTTACAGATTGTCATCGCGTCCAGACTTGACAGAAAGCCAACTGATGTAGCAAGATTCATTTAAGTCCCTTTCGTCCCACATCTCGCAGTGGGTAGGAGGCAATGCATGATTGGCAGTATTTCTTTAACCACGATCGCAGCAATTTAAATCAAGGCACTTACCGCATTTTTGAACCGGAGTGGAAAGCAGAGATTCTCCACTGGTTCAGCCAAAAGGATGTAGATAAGCAGCAGAAAGAAGATTTTATCCAAGCTTTAATAGATTTTGATGACAGTTGCGGCGATTTTTATCGGTATCGCGCCTACTTTTTGGCGGCTGAGGCTTTATCCCAGTTCCCAGAATGTAGTTTGGGTGATGCAATTGTAGAACAGCTACTCAAATGGAGTTATGCCTATTTTCGGCAGAATAAGCGAGATTGGCAGATATTACCAAAACCATTGGTGAAGACAGCTAGAAAAACCCTGGAATTAACCGACAGAAAACGGGTTATTGCTGCCTTTGTCCATCTGGTTCATACTACAGAAAGTCGTTCAATTCTCCGAGTTGCAGCCGAGAAGTTAGGAACATTCGATCCGGGTAATAAAAGTGCGATCGCAGCCTTGGCTTTGATGCCGATTACTGAGGAGAGACACGGATACCAGAGAAGTTCTAGTCTAAGCAAAATCGCCGTTTGTAATGAAACTGCGATCGCTGTTCTAGTTAACGACATTAAAAATATACCAGATCGGAAAATTTGCACGCATGGAATTACAGCTTTGGGAGATATCGCTGACGGCAATCATGCTGCAATCGCTGCATTAGTTAACCTTATGGAGACAACACTGAATAAGGACAATTGTTGTAATGCGATCGCAGCTTTGAGAAAAATTGCAGTGGGTAATCAAACTGCGATCGCAGCCCTTGTTAAATTCTTACAGATAAACCAGGGTGATAGAATCTGTTTTGATGCAGCTCAAGCTTTGTGGCAAATTGATCCTGGTAATGCACCTGTACTCAAGAGTTTAGTCCACATTCTCGAAACTTCTGCGAATACATCTCTTATAAATCGCGCGGCTACATATCTACTGGAAATTGAGCCAGAGAATAAAACTGCGATCGCTACTTTATCCAAAACACTTGAAACCTCTCAGTCTGACGGCGAACGTTTGCAAGCAGCAAAAAGTCTCCTACAAGTAGACTCTAATAATCAAATTGCAATTAATGTCTTATTAGAGTTAGTTAAAAATCTGGGTCAATCCCCAAAAGATCCATATTATACACAATGTCTCGCGTGGGAAGCAACTAGAACTCTGTCGCAAATCGACCCCAGTAATAAAATTGCAATTAATGCTCTAGTTGATCTGATTAGAACTGCTAACCATCATTCTTACCTCAACCTAGCAGTGCAGGATTTAGGGCTTTTTGGTGCTGGGAATGAGACTGCAATTGTAACTTTAATCGAGTTAATCGCCTCCACTAAAGATGATTCCCTATTATGCGATGCCGCTGGGAGTCTAGGAAAAATTGATTCAGGTAATAAAGTGGCGGTTAGCACGTTATCTCAGGTACTTGAGACTACTCAAGATGAATGGGGACGTTTGGATGCAGCCAAAAACCTACTGGAAATTGATCCTGTCAATCTAAAGGCGATCGCGACTTTATGCCAAATAATGGAAATAAATCCTTATCAAGATGAATCAATCTTGACGAATGCAGTTCAAAATTTAGAACAACTCAATCTAGAAAACAAATTGATTAAAGAGAAGCTCAACGAAGTTATCTCTACTCTGATCCAATTTATTCAAATCTATCAACAAGATGATGACAATAAAGACTGCTTCAGCAACAAAGCCACTATTCGGCTACCCTATGAATCCTGTCTTTTGGATATAGCTGATAGTTTGACAAAAATACTCCAAAAAGAACATTTACCACAAGTAGTCATAACTCTAAAAGATTATCTAAGTAAAAAGTTCTACAAAAACAATTCATATCGCTACGAGGCTGTATTTAGCATCATCTGGCATTGTGCCGAAAATCTAACTTACCCAGACTTCCACAAAGCAATCAACTAAACAAAAAGCGCAGAATTCTTATCTTCCTCCGCGTACCTCTGCGCTTCCCTTAGCGTCCCTTTGCGTTAAAAAACAATCTCCTCCCTCATCCTCTCTTCCAGCACATCCAATAACCCGTCTACATCCTTCCCAACTTGCTCAAAACAAATCGGTGGTGCTGGTTCCGGTGCAAACTGAATTAACTTAATTTCCCCCTTCCCAATCCCAATCATCACAACTTCCACATCCGGCTTGTGATTCTCCAAAATCCCCAAAATTTCCTGAAGCCGATTCTCAACCCTAATATTTAAATTCTCTATCTGTTCTTTCGGACAATAAACAAAATGCGGCGTTGGTTGCAAATCAATACCAACAGTACCCTGACTGTCACCATTTGCTAACCACAATCCCCAAAACAGCGCCGCCAACTCTTGCTGATTTGCTTTGACAAACTTATCCAACTGGCGACGCCACTTGTTATCACCTGATTCTGGTTGATTATTGCCAAAAAACATAAATAATTCGTAATTCGTAATTCGTAATTCGTAATTAAAACACAAAGAAGGGGGAAAGTTATCTTAGGCCTGACTGTACACGCCAGAGGCCGGAATAAATCCCGTCTTTCTCCAGCAATTGCTCATGGGTTCCCGACTCTACTAATTTCCCATGTTCCATGACATAAATGCAATCAGCATTGCGGATTGTGGAAAGACGATGAGCGATCGCAATTGTAGTTCTATCTACTGTAATCCGTTCTAGCGATCGCTGAATAGCCGCTTCTGTTTCATTATCCACCGCCGAGGTAGCTTCATCTAAAATCAGAATAGGGGGATTCTTTAAGACTGCGCGTGCGATCGCAATCCGTTGTCTTTGTCCACCAGATAACTTTTGTCCTCTTTCCCCCACAATTGTCTCATAACCATCGGGCAAGTTAACAATAAATTCGTGCGCCTCGGCTATCTTCGCCGCCGTGATGATTTCTTGTTCTCTAGTCTCAAAGCTGCCATAAGCAATATTCTCCGCTACAGTGCCATGAAATAGAAACACATCCTGGCTCACCAAACCGATGCAGCGGCGTAAATCTTTTAAATTCAAAGTTTGCAAGTCAATACCATCCACAGTAATGCTTCCAGCTTGCACTTCGTATAACCGCAACAAGAGTTTGACTAAAGTGCTTTTACCAGAACCGGTAGAACCGACAATTGCAATGGTTTTCCCCGCCGGAATATCCAAAGACAGATTTTTAATAACTGGAAATCTATCTTTATAGGCAAAATAAACATTGTTAAATTTCACTTCCCCGCGTACTTCATCCACAGGTAAAGCTACATCACCCGTATGAATAGCGATAGGAGTATCTAACAAATTCATGACTCGGTTAGTAGAAGCCATTGCCCTTTGATATTGGTCAAAAGTTTCGCCTAATCTAGTTAAAGGCCACAGCAATCGTTGGATTAAAAACACTAATACACTGTAAGTCCCTACAGACATTGCCCCAGAAACCGCTGCCATCCCGCCATATAAAAGTAATGCCGTGAACCCCACCAAAATCAGCATCCGAATTAACGGCACAAAAGCAGCAGAAAGAGCAATTGCCTTAGAATTACTGTGGCGATAAGCGTCACTATCTAATTCCAAACGAGAGGCTTCATAAGCTTCAGATGTGAAGCTTTTAATAGTAGTAATTCCGCTGATATTGTTTGACAACCGCGAATTGAGGAAACCTACCTTTTCGCGGACATCAGCGTAGCGAGGCGCAAGCAGTCGTTGATAAGCAAAAGAACCCCAGAGGATAAATGGCATCGGTGACAAAGCCATCCACGCTACACTAGGAGCCAGAATAAAGAAAGCAGCGCCAATAATTAGAACAGTTGCAGAAACTTGGATAATATCATTTGCTCCCCCATCCAAAAACCGCTCTAACTGGTTGATATCATCACTGAGGATAGACATTAAACCGCCAGTGCTGCGTTCTTCAAAATAAGCCAATTCCAACTCTTGCAAATGTTTGTATGCATCCAAACGCAAGTCATGCTGAATATTCTGAGCCAAATTGCGCCAAAGTCGAGCGTAGGCGTACTCAAAAACCGATTCTAGTATCCAAATGACCACAGTCAGGAAGGAAATAATCAAAAATTGTTGAAAAACATCCCGCACCCCTAACTGTGCAATTATGGAATCCTGTTGCTTAACTACCACATCCACAGCCACGCCAATTAAGCCGGGTGGTGCTAAGTCGAAAAATTTATTGAGGGTAGAATAAGTAGTCGCCAGCCAAATTTGTTTACGATACTGGTATCCATACTCAAGCAAACGCTGGAGAGGATGCGCTGAATGTTTACGCCTTCTTGATGCCCGATGAGATTTTAATGCAGTAGCCACGGCTTTTTGCGATTTCGTGTCACTGATATTACCACGGAACAAAGTCTTGAGTCCTAAGTCCTGAGTCTGAAGATTGATTCAGACAGACTAGTGAGAAACTAGTAACTGAGTTTATTCAAGGAGTGGGGAGCAGGGGAGCAGGGGGAGAATAATAAATGACAAATGACAAATGACTAACTAAATATTGGAGAAAGGAATTTGAAAAATCAGCAATTTGGTAATTGGCAAACCACAGTTTTGGGAATTGTGTTAGCAATACTAGTGATTATTGGGCTAAATTCCTTTATCATTATTAACCCAGGACAAGCAGGAGTAATCAGTATCTTGGGTAAAGCGAGAGATGGCGCTTTATTGGAAGGTATCCACTTGAAACCGCCTTTTATCACTGTGATAGATGTGTATGATTTAACAGTGCAAAAATTTGAAGTACCAGCGGAGAGTTCTACTAAAGATTTGCAAAATTTATCTGCGAGATTTGCAATTAACTTTCGCCTCGATCCGATAAAGGTAGTTGAAGTTAGAAGAAAACAAGGAACATTAGAAAATATTGTTTCAAAAATCATTGCTCCTCAGACACAAGAAGCATTTAAAATTGCCGCAGCTAGAAGAACAGTAGAAGAGGCGATTACCAAACGAAGTGAATTGAAAGAAGACTTCGATCAAGCATTAGGCGATCGCTTAGACAAATATGGGATAATTGTATTAGATACTAGCGTAGTTGATTTAGCATTCTCACCAGAATTTGCCAGGGCAGTCGAAGAAAAACAAATTGCTGAACAACGGGCGCAAAGAGCCGTTTACGTAGCACGGGAAGCTGAACAAGAAGCACAAGCAGACATTAATCGCGCCAAAGGTAGGGCAGAAGCTCAAAGACTCTTAGCAGAGACACTCAAAGCCCAAGGAGGACAGTTGGTTCTGCAAAAAGAAGCCATTGAAGCTTGGAAGACTGGCGGCGCTCAGATGCCGAAAGTCCTGGTTATGGGTAATGACTCAAAAAATGGCGTACCCTTTATATTCAACCTTGGGAATGTCCAAAATCAACCGTAAAAGGGAAGTGGGCATGAGATAACAAAGTCTACACTTATGGAATTTGCTCTGATCTCAGACAAATTCTACAATACATTGGACTATTCCCAATTCAAAATCTAAAATCCAAAATGGTATAAGTTGGGCTGGTAAAGGTTGGTGGAAACCTCCCATTTCATTACAGCCAGAAAGCCCGAAGCCGAAGCCTTGACTTCCGCCTTGCGGTACTAGTCCCAACTCAAACACCACAGAAAAACCAACCAGATAATAGTCGAAGTTTATGTCAACCCCCAATCCTCAGAATCTCACCGCCGAAGAAGCGAAAAAATTACTGAACAAATTCAATTGTCTAGACATTGCTCCTATCCTCAGCTCCTCAGAAAAAGTAGTAATTCGTAATGCTTTAATTTTGCTCACCAAGCTTACTGATTACCAAATTTTAGGAATTTGTGCTGATACAGCAGAAGAGGGAATATTAGCGATGAAAACCTATTCTCTGGCTTTGGGTTATGAACCACCAAATAATTTACTGACACCCGAAGGCCCAGTTTATATCAAATTAAATGGTAAAAATGGCTTGTGTTATCTTGATTCCTATGATGGACATCATCGTGGTGTATTAGTATCTTGCCAGTCTTATGACGAAGATGGAATCAACGAAATGTATGGACACCTTCCCTTGGACTTATTTGTATAGAATTACGCAATGTAGGTAAGGTATTTGCCTTACCTACTCACTAATGAAAAATAATTAATGACTTCAATCTTATGAGTATTATTACACTACAATCAGTAAAAAAAGACTTTGGTATCAAGGAAATTTTAAAAGATGCGAGCTTTAGCCTTGATGCTACTGATAAAGTTGGATTAATTGGTACTAATGGTTCTGGGAAATCAACCTTATTAAAAATGATCGCCGGGTTAGAATCCATTGATAGCGGTCAAATTTTAATTAACTCCGGTTCTAAAATTATCTACTTACCGCAGCAGCCAGATTTAGATGAAAATCACACAGTTTTAGAGCAAGTTTTCGCTGACAGTGGCGAACACATGGCTTTAGTACGCGAGTATGA
>NNBT01000032.1_pt1 | contig 13247 bp, 11 predicted proteins | sample 1173831 | NCBI WGS metagenome assembly NNBT01 (sample SAMN07173936, study PRJNA388173) | plant metagenome | isolation source: symbiotic tissue sample KVJ10 | place: Norway: Troms, Kvaloya island | reverse complement strand
TTCCCAACCTTGGCGGAGTAATTCATGGTCTTCAATCTCAGTTGTCGTACCATCTTGCAACACCGCAGACGTGAGCAGAGACTCAATAATTAGGGCTTTACGTTGTTGTAATTCTTGTTTTTCTGTATCGTAATAACGGCGAAGCGCTTGCAAAACTTGCAAAAATCCCGGACGACCATAGCGCGGGTCTACAGGGAAATAAGTACCAGCGTAAAACGGTACTAAATCTTCTGGAGAAAGAAAAATATTTAAAGGCCAACCCCCTTGACCGCTCATCATTTGCAAAGCCTGCATATAGATGCTATCGAGGTCTGGTCTTTCTTCCCTGTCTACTTTGATGGGAAGATAATTGGTATTCATGTAGTCAGCGATCGCAATATCAGAAAAAGCCTCGCCTTCCATGACAGTACACCAGTGGCAACTAGAATAGCCAATGGAAAGAAAAATTGGTTTATTTTGCGCCCTTGCAATTGCAAGTGCTTCATCACACCAAGGCCACCAATCAATTGGGTTTTCGGCGTGTTTGCGGAGATAGAGGCTCTTAGCTTCAGCAAGGCGATTAGTCATGATCAAACGCAAGTAGTTGCCTTCTTTGCTCAGTCTACCCTGTTCTCAGGAGTGTTAGCCTAGACAGCTATATACATTAAGTAAGAAACTCAACGAGCGAATTATCTCTTTGTTTTTAATCTCGCCTAAGTAAGTTAGTGTAAAAAATGCAGTTTTGTAGTCACCGCTAACTACAAGTAAATCATCTATATAATTGGGTTTATATACGCCTACTTACTTACACCACTGCAACTTATGAAACATTCTTATTGAAAAGATCGCAATAGCAAGCTAACAATATTTGGTGGTGTTTCTTGCATAGGTGATGCTGTCTTTGTTTGCATTAAAGTATTTGGGCTAAGTCCTGCTATCAGATGGAGCAAGAAGGTGATGATGGCGGCTTGTATAAGTTTTTCCAGCATGGCACGTCTCTTGTGAATGGATAGCATTTCAACTACGACTGGTTATTCTAAATACACCTCGTACTGCCGATTTACCGAATCTAACAAAAATAACTTGATAAATGCCGAAGGAAATCCTAAAAAAATGTTTAAAATGTTACTGGTAGTTAACATAATTCCCTAAGCAAATCGGATTTCGGTTATCGGTCTAATCAATACATCGCCAAGGTTGTACAGCAAAGTCCGAGATATAAAATTGGCGACAATTGAATTTTTTTGATTTATTTTTCTCTAAACCGGGATATTTTCTTAGACAGCTTTTGTCGCTAAAAAGTGCCCTTGGAGGTTGAATCTATTGCAAAAGCACATTTTGCTCCTTTGTTGAATAAGACAGAATAGCAAGATTTACTTATATCTACCTGGGAATAGTAGAGATCAGCCCCAGTTTCGTGCTGTCACCGATAAAATGTATTTAAAGTAGCCACAAACACGCTTCCATGATTCCTATCGTTATTGAACAATCGGGTCGAGGTGAACGCGCCTTTGACATCTACTCACGGCTGTTACGTGAGCGCATCATCTTTTTGGGACAACAAGTTGATAACAATATTGCCAACTTGATTGTTGCCCAACTGCTGTATTTGGATGCTGAAGACCCGGAGAAAGACATTTATATGTACATCAATTCTCCCGGTGGTTCGGTGACGGCTGGTATGGGCATTTTTGACACTATGAAGCATATTCGCCCTGATGTCTGTACAATTTGTACCGGATTGGCAGCGAGTATGGGTGCTTTTCTCCTCAGCGCGGGTGCTAAGGGTAAGCGAATGAGTCTACCCCATTCTCGGATTATGATTCATCAACCTTTAGGTGGCGCTCAAGGACAGGCGACTGATATTGAAATTCAGGCGCGGGAAATTTTGTACCACAAGAAGCGGCTAAACGACTATTTAGCTGAACATACAGGTCAACCAATTGAGCGCATTGCTGAAGATACTGAACGTGACTTTTTCATGTCACCAGAAGAAGCTAGGGACTACGGTTTGATTGACCAAGTGATTGACCGTCATGCTGCCGGTAGCCGCCCAGCAGTTGCTGCTGTTAATTGATAGTCACGATTGGTAAATGGTGATTTACCACTTTTAATTTCCTTAAACCCTAAAATAACCCTTCTTCATAACTGAAGAGGGGTTATTTGACTTAAAAAACTCGGATTTAGAAGTCGCGCTAGTAGGTTGGGTTGAGGAACGAAATCCAACATTTCCGGGGCTTTGTTGGGTTGCGCTTTGCTTAACCCAACCTACAATTTTTCACAAAGCCAAGCGTATTGGTACTTAATACCGATTTGGACAAATAACCAACTAAAATCCCGCTATTGGGTTTGGCTGAGATTGTAAGTATTTGAGGAATTCGTGTAATTCTTCTTCAGTAAGCAAAGTACGCCCTCGCTTATCGTAGACTTTAATCAGATGTTCTCGTCCCTGTTCTGGTGTCCAGCCTAAGCGCTGGATTTCGACATCTGTTTTAGCAATTACATCCGACAAATCTGGTGGTGTTGGTTGAGATGCAAGGGATGCAAGGTATTGCCGGAAGTCTAGTAATTCTGCTTCTGTCAGCAAAGTACGCGATCGCTTCCCATAAGTTCTAATCAGATGCTCCCGTCCTTGTTCTGTTGTCCAGCCTAAACGCTGCATTTGGACATCGGTCTTAGCCAATATCCGAGATAAATCCTCAGAAGATATTCTAGTAATTACCTTGTCTGATTCTTCTGAGTATATAGAGAAATCTTGGAACTCTTCATATTCTGCATCAAGATTGCTGGGGTATTCTACTATCGGTTGAGCTTTGAAATATTTGAGTAATTTTAAGAGTTCTTCTTGAGTAGGCGAATTATTATTTTGCTTGCTAGAAGTTGTTTTAATATACTCCTGTTCTTCCTCTTTCATCCAACATAACCGTTCGATTTCAGTATTAATTTGCTCCTGCTGTTGTGTCCAACATAACTGTTCGATGTCAACATCAATTTTGGCAGTTACAACTTCATCTAATGGTTGAGATTCAAGGTATTGAAGGAAGTCTAGTAATTCTACTTGTGTTAGTACACTCCGCGATCGCTTCCCATAATTTTTTATGAGATGTTCCCGTCCCTGGTCTATTGTCCAGCCTAGTCGCTGCATTTCAACGTCTGTTTGAGCAATTACTTCAGAAAAATTCACAGGTTCCATAGCTTCGTTACTGTTTCAAGAGCCTATGTTATTAGTCATTAGTCCTTACAAATGACTAATGACCAATGACAAATGACAAATGACAAATCAAAATCCCGCTATCGGGTCTGGCTGAGATTGTAAGTATTTGAGAAATCCGTGTAATTCTTCTTCAGTCAGCAAAGTCCGCCCGCGCTTACCGTAGGTTTCAATCAGATGCTCCCGTCCCTGTTCTGGTGTCCAGCCTAAACGCTGAAGTTCGACATCTGTTTTAGCAATTACATCTGATAAATCCACTGGTTCAGCTTTTTTCTTTCTCTTTCCTGTCACTGACGGGGTAGCAGCATTCTCTTGAGGGCTGTAACTCCGGGGTGTAAATGGTGTGACATTATTGGCAGAAATTGCCGGAAAGGTTTGATTTTCTGGCTGGTTATCAAAATTTATTTCCAAGTTCTCAACTGGCGGATCGAATTCTAGCTCCTGCTTGGCAGTCATCGGAAAGTTTTGACCTAAATCTTGGCTATAGGTATCGCTTGTTAGGGGCGCAGCATTACTGTACCCGTACTGTTCGTTACTGCTTGTTACTACTTCTGGTTTGATGTTCCGTTCTTTGGAAGGCGGTATAGAAATTTCTTTATCGCTGACTACTGGCCACTGACTACTAACAAAATCCTCATTTTTAGCAGAGGAATAAGCAGCAGGCTCACTAAATCCACCTTTAGTATTCAAGTCAGGATTTAGCTGTGCTGGGGGAACTGGATTTGAGGTCAACGCCACTGATTCTGGTGGCGCGTTTGTAATACCCAAAACTATCAGTGCCCTGGTTCTGGCTTGGTCTTCTGCGGCTTCTACTGTTTCTGCTGCTGCCATGCCCGTAGCACGGGTTACACCTTCAATTTGCACGCTTGCCCGAACAATATATTTTCCTTGAAAAATTTGCACTAATTCAGAAATCAAATTGCCCTGGGGATACAAGCTCTGGAATTGAGCCAACATAATACTGCTACCAATCTAAATATTTTTAATAACGGGGTTGATACTGCCTGTATATTCAAGCGAGATCGGTTGCCCTTACTTTAATTTACATCCACTCGATACCCAGGATGCCTGCCAATATTGCATTTATTCATTTTTAATTGCTTACTATGTGTCATCAGTTTCTTGGCAGGCGATGAGTAGGTATAATTCTCTGCTCTGAGCCGTCAAGGTGATATTCTTGCTTTGCCTGGTGTCCCAATTGTAGCAGTGCTATTTTTTGACGAAATTTTTGGTCAGTGCTAACTTATCTGGGTAGTCTTGCTTGCAATGCTATACTGATTACCCAACTCTATATCTAGAACTATTTTCTGGAAGTGCGCTCTAAATCTACAATAATGGAGATAAGGTTCGCCCTCGCTGCTCATTAAGCTGCTTACCTAATTGTTACCGATTCTACATGTGGGAAAATTGGGTTCACCAGCAGTTCCTCCTAGTTACAAATCAGAGTCTAATGGCGTAAAATTACCTTCTCTCTAGACAATCAAACACCTGTAGTTTCCACGCCACTTGACGGCAGTTGCTCCACTTGGGGAGACCCCAAGACCGCACTGCCTCCTCCACTTGGGGAGACCCCAGACGCTCGCAGACTCGCTAACGCTGCGCTATCGCTTTTAGCGTCTCCCCTTCTCCCTTTGGGAGAGGCTAACGCCAAGGTAGAAGACCGCAGTGGCTCCCCTGCATAGCGCTTTTGGGTAGTATGGATTCTCTAAACCCAGCTTCTCAAAAACCCGTCGCGTAATTACTTAGCGGGGCTAAATTGTAATCAGGCGTGCAATCTTAAGTTTGGTTAGGTGAAGGGAGTTGAACGCAGGCGAATTCTGAGAGCATCGTGCAGTGAGAAGTTCGTAAACGCCCAGAGTTGTCCGTGGGTCGGCTTCTTTGCAAAGGAACTGCGGGAGTAGTTTCCCACTTTTACTGGGTCGGGCTTCCTTTCCTTAGAACTTAGGAAGCTTGCTTCAGGGCAATTAGTTTCCAGCTTGTTTCTGTAAGCCGTGAGGGTATACAGAAAAGAACCAGATTAAACAACAAATGATGTTTTGACCAAAGGTCGGTTCACTGCATGGAATTTTCAATCGCTACACTCCTTGCCAATTTCACCGATGATAAATTGGTAGCTCGGAAGGTTTTAGAAAAGAAACTTGGCTGTGAAGATGAAAAAAGTTTACAAAAACTTCACATTGCCTTAGATGTTCTGGAAAAAATCGGTATTTTAGTGAAGGAACGGGGCAAGTACCGCCGTGTCTCAGAAGAGGGAATAATCGAGGCAAAACTCCGTTGTTCTAGTAAAGGCTTTTGCTTTGCTATTCAAGATGTGGAAGGCGCTGAGGATATTTACATCCGCGAAAGTCATCTGAGTAATGCTTGGAATGGCGATCGCGTTTTGGTGAGAGTTCTCAAAGAAGGCAGTCGCCGTCGCTCTCCGGAAGGGGAGGTGAAGCTGATTCTGGAACGCTCTAATCACACTTTACTGGCACGAATTAAGCAGGTAGAAACTGGTTTTCGGGCTGTGCCTTTAGACGATCGCTTGCTGTTTGAACTCAAGATTCAACCTAACGGGGCAAAGTTAGAAGAAGCGATCGATCATCTGGTTCATGTGGAAGTTTTGCGTTACCCGTTGGCACAATATCCTCCCCTTGGTCGAGTGGTGCAAATCCTCGGCAGTGATGCCGAAGCCGCTGCTGATATAGATTTAGTTACGTGCAAACACGACCTTTCCCGGACTTTTCCAGATAATGTTCTAGAAGCAGCCGCCAAGTTGCCCAAAAAGCTCCTGAAAGCAGACCTGAAAAATCGGCTGGATTTGCGTAATCTGTTTACTCTCACTATTGAAGGGGTAAATAGCGAGACCAAAATTATCGAAAACGCTTTTAGTTTAGAAAAAAACTTAGCCGGAAATTGGCTTTTGGGCGTTCATATCACCGATGTTTCTCACTATGTCCAACCTGACGAACCCCTAGATAGAGAAGCACTCAAACGGGGCAAATCAGTGTATCTAGGAGAATTGGTGTTGCCAATCTTGCCCCCAGCTGTAGCTGAACGCTGTTCTTTAGTACCTGGGAGCGATCGCTTAACCATCTCTTTTTTAATTACCATCGATCCCCAATCGGGAGAAGTGCTGGAATGGGAAATTCAACCTAGTGTAATCAACGTCGAGACTGCACTGACTACAGAACAAGCCCAAGCAATTCTCACAGGTGAAGCTCAAGATAAATCATCACAGGTTTCCCAAATCCTGCAAGACCTCCAAGCCTTGCAAACAGCTGTGAAACAGGTACGCTTGACTCGTGGTAGCCTCCAGTTGAATCTGCCGCCTAGCCAAAACGCCTATTATGATGAGGGGATTCTCGGCGCTGTGGTGGTGAATGATTTGCCAGTGCGATCGCTACTTACGGAGTTGGTGCTGTTAGTTAATCAACTGTTTGCAACTCACTTAAATGCTCTTGGTGTTCCCGCTATCTGGCGAGTCCAAGGTACTCCTGATGTTGAAGATGTCCAGGAAATGCTGAAATTGGCAGTCAATTTAGGCGTTGACCTCACATTAGATCCAGAGGTTGATATCCAACCCTTAGATTACCAACATTTGACCACAGCTTTTGCTGAATCTCCCTCTGAGCAAGTTCTTACTTACTTATTACAAGATACACTGAAGCCGTCTGCATACAGTACCACCAAAGGATCTCACTTTGGTCTGGCACTACCGCAATATGTCCACTTTAGCGCTCCCTTGCGGCGTTTCCCAGATTTGCTGATGCAGAGAGTATATTACACGCTACTCGAAAACGGACGCGATCGCCGCAATACCCGTGTCAGAGAGCGGGTTAACCTGCGCCACTCCTCTAGCCACGAGGAAATTAACTGGAACGTTTTACCCCCAGAATTGCAACAAGAACTGCAAAGCGATTTAACTAGGGTAATTGTCCAAATTAACGACCGAGAAAAAGAAGTCCAAGAAGCCGAAGCCGATTTAGCCGGACTACAAAAAGCCCAACTGATGAAGCAACGCATCGGTCAGGTATTTCAAGGCGTGATTACCGGGGTTCAATCCTACGGTTTCTTTGTGGAAATTGAAGTACCAGCCGCCGAGGTGGAGTCCAGCAGTAATCCTGGTGTGCCTTTGCGGGTAGAGGGATTGGTACACGTCAGTTCTCTCAAAGATGATTGGTATGAATATCGCGCCAGACAACAAGCACTATTTGGGCGCAAAAATCGCGCTTCTTATAGATTAGGCGATCGCGTCGCCGTCCAAGTTAAGAGTGTCGATTATTACCGTCAGCAAATTGATTTGGTAACAGTAGGCAGCGATGGCGTCGCCAAAGGGTTAACTGGCAATGATTCTCGTGACGACCTTTCAGACCTCTATTTACCGAATGATATGGAGCCTGATGACCTAGATCCTTACTCTGAGGACGAGTAAAATCCACTAAAACTTACGTGTCAAATAACACCAAACCTTTAATTTTAGGCGTATCGGGCGCATCTGGTCTGATTTACGCTGTTCGCGCGATCAAATTTTTGCTAGAAGCGGAATATAGCATTGAATTGGTTGCCTCTAAATCAACTTACATGGTTTGGCAGTCAGAACAGGAAATTCGGATGCCACCAGAACCAACCGGGCAAGAACAATTCTGGCGAGAGCAAGCTGGTGTTGCACTTGCTGGTAAACTCCGGTGTCATCCTTGGAGCGATGTCGGAGCCGGAATTGCCAGCGGTTCCTTTGCCACTCTGGGGATGATGATTATTCCATGCAGCATGAGTACAGTGGCAAAGCTAGCGGTTGGCTTGAGTTCCGATTTACTAGAACGGGCAGCGGATGTCCAACTCAAAGAAGGGCGCAAGCTGGTTATTGTCCCGCGTGAAACCCCTTTTAGTCTCATCCACCTGCGTAACTTAACTTCTTTAGCAGAAGTTGGAGTTAGAGTTGTCCCCGCTATTCCCGCCTGGTATCACAATCCCCAAACCATCGAGGATTTAGTTGATTTTGTAGTTGCCCGTGCTTTAGATCAACTAGATATTGACTGTATTCCAATTCAGCGGTGGCAAGGTCGTCGCTAACACCCTGAGTGGATTTATTGTAAATTTCACAATAGTCCTAAAAAGGTAATGATAGAGATGGCTGATAGTGTCAGTAGTCAGTGAACAGTAATTAGTGAAGAATAACCAGACTGATCGCTGACTATTGACAACTGACCGCTGATAATTGACAACCGACAAAATTGCTATGGCTGTAATTCGCTTAATTCTATTGGTGGCAGTACTGGGAGGACTAACGCTGTTATTAGTCCAAAATTTCTCACCTGCCCTATCGCTAGTATTTTTGGGCGTGCGAACTCAACCATTACCACTAGCGATATGGATTTTGTTCAGTACTGCCACTGGTGCTTTCACATCGATATTGATTGCTACCTTATTTAATTTATCCAATTATTTTGTGGCAGGACAACGCCAAACTCCTAGTAGAGCAACCACCCCTTCAAGTCGTGCGAAGGCAACCCGGAGAGAAGAACCGACATCTCGCCCTGCCAGTCCTCCACCACCAGCTAGTAAAAATGAAGAGCCTAGCAGTGAGGAATTTGATGATTGGGAGACAAATAGCAGTAGAGATGATGATTGGAACTTTGATGAAAAGTCAGAAGAAGCACCTATTCCTAATTCTCAAGCTCAACAACCTAGAGACTCAACAACTTACGAACGTCAATCAGAAGCCAAAAGCAGTTCTCGGTCTGGTTCAGTTTACTCCTACAGTTACCGCGAGCCAAAAAATACGGCTGCCGGAAAAACTGAATCAATTTATGATGCTGATTACCGAGTAATTATCCCCCCTTACCAGCCACCAACTACCAATCAAGCCGATGATGATGATTGGGAATTTTTTGAGGATGATGATGATTTTGAAGATGATGGTAAACGCCCCCGTCGGTGAGATGTAGCCCCCTACATCTCTATTTAATGCCACACCGTTCTCTAGACTCCTGCTTGACCCTACCAGTCATGGCAGCTTCCTGCAAAGTCATGAAAGCATTAAAATCTTCCAAGTCATATCGGGTAGTCAACAGTTGTCGTAGTTGATCTTCAGCTTCAACTGTCAAATAACCAGTTGCTAAAGCTCTTTCTACAACGTCACGAATTCGAGTCATGGTTGACACCTCATTCATTCTATATTTATTCATTCAGGCTTATCGGGGTGGAATATGCAGTAGTCTTTATGTCTAAACTTCAATTTCTTTGCAAGTTTTTTTGGGCGATCGCGGTAAATCAGTCGTTATTTACACCTTTATTAGAAGCATTTAATTGAGCGGGTCTTGTTATAACTGAACTTTTAGAATAACGACCCTGTGCTGTTAGAAACACGGTATTTTGTGTATACTTAAAATTACCCACCAGAGTAAAAACCCTGATTATTTAGATAGACAGATATTGTTTGGATAAAGTTTCAAACAAGCTAAGTTAATTTTTTGGTTAAGTATAGGCATTACTATGCAGCAATTACCTAGTTACTTCAGATAAATTACTACATTCCTAAAAAATTGCTCAGTTATTACTGATAGTAATTTCACAGAAAAATCGTTCTATTTATTGCCTAGGTTACTTTAAATACATTAATAACAGTAATGATGGCAGTTAATTTCTGTTAAATAGAAGAGGAATTTAAAGGTTTTAAAAATACTTGTAATTTAGAAAAGTTACAAGTAAATTTGAGATACACAAAGTGAAAAACTTTGATATCTGTTGAAAATAAATTTATTGGAGGTTTATTTTGTTTTTGTACTCCTGCGGAAATTACTAATATCGGCATCAAGCCGTAGTAGTAAACTATTAGACTTTGCGCGATATGTGTAAAACTCCGTATTTTTAAGTTCTAGATTGAATCGTTGAGTTTATAATTTAAAACTGTGACTCGGCACTCAAAACTTATAATTGGAGCGAAGCAACTGGTGAGCAGCTTATTACAAGGAGTCAACCTGTACTTAATTGGTATTATGGGCGTTGGTAAGACGACAGTAGGGCGCTTACTAGCAAAAGAACTGGGTTATGGGTTTGTAGATACCGATGATGTCATTGCACAAGCAACAAGTAAATCTATCAATCAGTTATTTGCACAAGTTGGTGAAGCCAGGTTTCGCCAGTTAGAAAGCGACGTACTTTCACAAGTTTGTGCTTTTACAAAGTTGACTATCGCAACTGGTGGGGGCATTGTATTGCGGCGAGAAAATTGGGGTTACTTGCACCACGGTTTGATAGTGTGGCTAGATACGCCAGTGGAGATAATTTACAGCCGTTTAGCTGAGGATACCACAAGACCACTGCTGCAAGATGCCGATCCTAAAGCTAAGTTGCGATCGCTCCTCGAACAACGAACACCACTTTACTCTCAAGCCGATTTGCACATCATTGAGCGAGAGGGAGATACACCTGAAGACGTTGCCAAGCGAGTACTTGAGGGAATTCCAAACGTTCTCAAAACACAAGTTTCTCATTAAGAAGACTCAAGTTACCAAATTTTGCCCATCCGCAAGACAAATCCTGGTAATTCTGGATTGCCACTAACTGCTTCGGGATTATCCAAAATTTCAAGTTCTCGATTCGGACGGTAAATGTAGACTTTTCGATTCTGCCGATCGATTAACCAGCCTAGTGATGCACCGTTATCGATATACTCCTGCATTTTCTCTTGTAATTTTATCAGGCGATCGCTAGAGGAACGTAGTTCAATTACAAAATCAGGACAAATTGGTGCAAAAGAAGCTTTTTGTGCTTCTGTTAAAGCATTCCAGCGCTCCAATTTAATCCAAGATGCATCAGGGGAACGAGTAGCACCGTTAGGTAATGTAAAACCCGAACTGGAGTCGAAGCCAATGCCAATGCCATCCTTTTCTGTCCAATACCCAAGCTGTGCAGCAATGTTAAAGTTACGGTTGCCCGTATCTGAAAAAGCTGGTGGCATAATGATGACTTCCCCATTAGCAGTACGCTCGATTCGCAAATCTCCATTGGCTTGACAAAATTCGTAGAACTGCTCATTTGTCATCTGCACAAGGGAGGGGAAATTTACTGTTAGGGGTGTGCTTTCAGTTTGAATTAGCAGCGTGGTCATTTTCATTCCCTAGCTTCAGCCGAATGATTTCAATTTTAGAGGTTTGAAGGAGCGATCGCTTGCTTGTTATGTCGGGTAATCTGGCAACAGTGATTTATTTAGTATCAGTTATTCCGAACACTACCATCAGGCATAATAGTTGTACTGAATATTGCTCCTTCCAGATTTGCACCATCTAAAATCGCGCCTTCCAAATTGGCATTAGTTAGATTAGCATTACTAAGGTCTGCATAACTTAGGTCAATATACTTTAAAATTGAATTACTTAAGTTTGTGTTAGATAAATTAACTCTACTTAAATTAATTTTTGTGAAAAAGATATTAGATAGATTTGCACCCAACTCAAGATATATAGCTTTTGATAAATCACTCCCATTAGGAAAAATAGTTTCTGAATTATAAAATGCTCCTACTAAATTGGTATTAGTCATGATGCTATAGCTAAGATCAGCATTACTTAAATTAGCACCACCTAAAGAAGCCTTAGTAAGGTTAACACCTATTAAGCTTGCACCTTTTAAATTTGCATGACTTAAACGAGTATTGCTAAGATTAGATTCATTAAGGTTTGCACCACTCAAATTAACATCATTCATGTAAAGACCGCTTAAGTTAGCTCTACTTAAATTAAGAGAGTGTAAATCTCTGCAAGATAAAAGATATTTGTGATGTCCAGATAAATTTACTCCAGAGATAATTGCGATAGCTTGAGATAAATCAACATTTGCAGGAAAAATTGTTTCTGAACAGTAAACTGCTTCACTCAAGTTAACTCCACTTAAGTTAGCTTCGCTGAAATTGGCACGCATCAAATCAGTTTTACTTAGATTTGCATTTATTAAGTTAGCTCTAGTAAAATTAGCTTTGCTGACTATAGTTCCTTCTAAATTGGCATTACTCAAATCAGCTTCAGTGAAGTCCGCATCTGTTAAATCTGTCACAACACAACCATGTTTTCCCACGTCCAATCTAGCACCTTTGAAGTTTGATCTTCTTAAATTAGTTGATTTAAAAGATGAGCTACTCAATTTGCTTTCTTCAAGATTAATACCTTCTAAATTGGCATTTTGGAAAAAAATTTCAATTAACCAAGCACCACTTAAATTTGCATTACTTAGATTTACGCTTTGTAAAAGACCATTCCACAATTTTATACCAGGAAGCTGTACACCACTTAAATCGGCTCCTCGCAAATCAGAAAGCCTTAATTCAACATAACTGAAATTGTTTGTAAAATCCCGTTCTCCTAATGCGTAACGTTGCAACAAAATATCTTTAATCGCAGCAGGATTACAATTGTCGTTGTAAATATGACCACTTGGCATAATCGTGTTGCACAAAATAGCGCCCCTGAATTCTGGCGAACCACTTGATTCTCCAATCTCAGCATTACTTAAATTAGCATTTGTGAGATTTGTATCCTCGAAACTTGTATCGACTATTTCTGCACCTTCTAGATTTGCACCTTCTAGATTTGCACCTTCTAAACTGCTTTCCAAAATTTTACAGTTTGTTAATTTTGCCCTTTTTAAGCTGGCATATTGAAAATTGCACTCAGTTAAATCGGCATTACTCAAATCTGCTTCATCTAGCATTACATAACGTAGATTTGCTCCCTGTAAATCAACTCCTTTAAGAATAGTCCGTTGAAGATTAGCCCCATGTAACTCGGCATTTCTTAAATTAGAGTTGCTTAAATTAGCCTCGCTCAAGTTAATACCTAGTAAATTGGCATCCCTTAAACTAATGCCAATAAAATTTCTTTCCCCAGAGGCATACTGTCTGAGTAATTCTTTAATATCCATGACTCCAATAAAGCGCTTATTAACACCACTAAAAGTATCTCCTTACAAAAGAGATACTGCCACTATTACTGTTATTGCTGTGTTATCTACACAACAAGCAACCATATTTTTACAAATCCAGCCAGATTGCTGGAGTCATTATAGTACAAACATACTCAAC
>NNBT01003480.1_pt1 | contig 13330 bp, 12 predicted proteins | sample 1173831 | NCBI WGS metagenome assembly NNBT01 (sample SAMN07173936, study PRJNA388173) | plant metagenome | isolation source: symbiotic tissue sample KVJ10 | place: Norway: Troms, Kvaloya island | reverse complement strand
GGGCTCGGGGATGTGTATAAGGGACAGTCTATGATCTGATGATGYCGAAGGAGGSSCCCGACTYCGGCGCCGCGTCCGACGGCGAMGGCGACCGCAACCTCATCATCGGGCGCAATATCTTCGTGACGCCGTCCGACTCGCTGGCGCTGCTCGCCGCCAATGCGCATCTGGCGCCCGGCTATGCCAAGGGCATCGCCGGCATCGCCCGCTCGATGCCGACCAGCATGGCGGCCGACCGTGTCGCCGAACGGCTGAAGGTCAAATGTTACGAGACGCCGACGGGCTGGAAGTTCTTCGGCAATCTGCTCGATGCCGGGCTCGCGACGATCTGCGGCGAGGAGAGCGCCGGCACCGGGTCCAACCATGTGCGCGAGAAGGACGGCCTGTGGGCGGTGCTGTTGTGGCTCAACATCCTCGGCAAGCGCAAGGAGAGCGTCGAGAACATCGTCTTCCAGCATTGGCGCGATTATGGCCGCAACTTCTATACGCGGCACGACTATGAGGCGATCGACACCGGCCAGGCCAATGAGCTGATGGCGCATCTGCGCGCGCTCATCGGCAAGAAGGACATTCCGGCGCTGGGGCCCAAGATCCTCGCCCTGTCGGACGACTTCGCCTATCACGATCCGGTCGACAATTCGGATTCCAAGAACCAGGGCATCCGCTTCCTGTTCAAGGACGGCTCGCGCATCATCTTCCGTCTGTCGGGCACCGGCACGGAAGGCGCGACGTTGCGCGTCTATATCGAGAATTACGAGCCCGATCCCGCCAAGCAGGGCGGCGATACGCAGACGGCGCTGGCCGACCTGATCCAGATTGCCCGCAACCTCGCCGAAATCGAGAGCCGCACCGGCCGCAATGCCCCCACCGTCATCACCTGACGAACTGGGCGTGACGCTCGCGGAGGACGGCGCGAGATTCGCCGTCTTTTCGCATTATGCGTCGCGCATCGATGTCTGTCTCTTCGACGAGAAGGACCGGGAGACGCAGCGCTTCACTTTACCGGATCGGCAAGGAGACGTGTTCTCGGGATTCTTTTCCGGCGTCGGAGCGGGGCAGCGTTATGGCCTGCGCGCCGACGGAGCCTTCGCACCGGAACAAGGCCATCGCTTCGATCCCTCGAAGCTCCTTGTCGATCCCTATGCGCGCCGGCTCGACCGTCCCTTCGTGCATCGTCCGGAGCTGATCGCAAGAGGTGCAGAGACGGCGGCATTCGTGCCGAAGGCGATCATCGAACGGCCGGGTCTGGCCACGCGCCGGCGCAAGCCGAAGCGGCCGGGCATCATCTATGAGATCGCGGTCAAGGCCTTCACCATGCGCCATCCGGCGGTGCCGGAAGCTCTGCGCGGTACGGTGGCGGCCTTGGCGCATCCGGCGGTTCTCGCACATCTGACCGGCCTCGGCATCGATACGGTGGAGCTGATGCCGCTCGCCGCCTGGATCGATGAGCGTCATCTGCCGCCGCTCGGTCTTCACAATGGCTGGGGCTACAATCCGGTGACCTTCATGGCGCCCGATCCACGCCTGGCGCCTGGCGGCTTTGCCGAAATCCGCGACACGGTGCGGGTGCTTCAGGAGGCGGGCCTCCAGGTCGTGCTCGACGTCGTCTACAATCACACCGGTGAAAGCGACGCCGAGGGGACTACCCTGTCGCTGCGCGGTCTCGGCCAGGCGAGCTACTACCGGCATGACGGACAGCTTCGCCTCATCAATGATACGGGTTGCGGCAACACGCTGGCGGCCGAGAGCGATCCGGGATTGCGGCTCATCCTCGACGCCATGCGCGCCTGGGTAAGCGAAACCGGCATCGACGGCTTCCGCTTCGACCTCGCGCCCATTCTCGGCCGGCTCGCCAGCGGTTTCTCAGACCAAGCACCGTTCTTCGATGCGGTCGATCGCGATCCGCTTCTGAAGGACCTGCTGCTCATTGCCGAACCCTGGGATGTCGGGCCCGGCGGTTATCAGCTGGGGCGTTTCCCAAAGCGCTGGCTCGAATGGAACGACCGTTATCGCGACGATCTGCGGCGCTTCTGGCGCGGCGACCGCGGCATGGTGGGGACGCTGGCCACACGGCTCGCCGGGTCGTCCGATATTTTCGATGCGCCGCGCGGGGTGAGCTTCATCGCCGCCCATGACGGCTTCACCTTGCGCGATCTCGTCTCCTATGCGGATAAGCACAATGAGGCGAATGGCGAGAACAACCGCGACGGCACCGACGGCAATTTGTCCTGGAACAATGGCGCCGAAGGCGAGACACAGGACGCGGCGATATTGGCGAACCGCGCGCGTGACCAGCGGGCACTGCTCGCCAGCCTGCTGCTGTCGCGTGGCACCGTCATGCTTACCGCTGGTGACGAGTTCGGCCGCAGCCAGTCCGGCAACAACAACGCCTATGCGCAGGACAATACGCTGACCTGGCTCGATTGGGAGACGGCGGACCATGGACTTCTCGACTATGTGAAGGCGTTGATCAAATTCCGGCAGTCGCGAGGTGATGACGGCTTCCTGACCGGAAAAGCGAGCGACGCAACGGGGCTGCCCGATGTCGTCTGGCTGAATGCCGGCGGCGAGGCTCTGCGCGAGGCGGAGTGGAACGATCCCGAACGCCGGCTGCTCGGCGCTGCTTTTTACGATTACGCGACGGGTGAACGTTTCTGCGCCTGGTTCAATGCCGGCTGGTTGCCGGTGTCCGTCACACTTCCGGCGCCGCGTGAAGGTGGAAGCTGGCGAAGCCGCGATACGGAGATTCCAGCCCGCGGCGTCGCGATCTTCGTCGAGGAAATGAAGGTCAAACGCAGCTCCGCGCCCACCGATGAGCTCGTCAACACGCTCGCCGCGGAGGCCGGCATCCAGCCCGTCTGGTGGACGGTCGATGGCGAGCGGCACGACGTTTCGTTGGCGACCAAGCGGGTATTGCTCAAAGCGATGGGGCTTGAGGCCGAGACCGGCGGCGACGTGGCGGTGAGCTTGCAGCGTCTGCGGGTGATGGCAGGACCCGTGGCCAACGAGCGCAAGTGCTTTCTCTCGCCGGCCCTGGCGCAGGGCCGAAAGATTTTCGGCCTTGCCGCTCATCTTTATGCTTTGCGCGGGGCACAGCCGTCGGCGCTCGGCAATTTCACGACGCTGGCCGAGTTCGGCAGCGCCGCCCAGCGGGCGGGCGCCAGCTTCGCCGGCATCAACCCGTTGCATCATCTCTTTCCGACCGATCGCGACCGCGCCAGTCCCTATCAGCCTTCAGACCGGCGCTTCATCGATCCGATCTATATCGATGCCGGAACCGGGGCATCGCTCGCTTCGCTGCGCCATGTCGACTATGAGGCGGCGTGGCGGGAGATCAAACGCGCGCTTCGCATCGCGTTCGACGCCTTTGATGTGACGGACGCCGCCTTCCAACGTTTCTGTGCCGAGCAGGGTGAGGCGCTGCATCTCCATGCCGTCTTCGAGACGATAGCCGATCGTCAGGGCAGCGTCGATCGGCGGAAATGGCCGCAAGAATTGCGCGATGTACGCTCGCCACAAGTCCAGGCCTTCGCCGATGCGCAACAGAAGAATGTGTCGTTCCGCAAATGGCTGCAATGGCGAGCCGATCTGCAGTTCGAGGCGGCGGCGGCGCCGGGGGCGATCTATGGCGACCTGGCGCTGGGCACGGCCTTCGACGGCGGCGAGATCTGGGCCGATCCGCAGGCCTTCGCGTCCGGCGTGTCGATCGGCGCACCGCCCGATCCGTTCTCGGCGCTCGGGCAAGTGTGGAATCTGGCGCCCTTCAATCCGCATGTCCTGGTGGAGCGAAACCTCGATCCTTACCGGCAGATACTGCGCGCCAATATGCGGCACTGCGGCATGCTGCGCATCGATCATGTGCTCGGGCTGCAGCGGCAGTTCTGGGTGCCGCAAGGTGCGGAAGGCAAGGACGGCGCTTATGTGAGCTTCCCGGTCGACCAGCTGATGGCGCTGGTGGCGGAAGAGAGCCTGGCGCACAGCTGCATGGTGGTGGGCGAGGATCTAGGCACGGTGCCGGAGGGATTGCGCGAGCGGCTCACGCGCGGCAACTTCCTCTCCTACAAGGTTCTGTGGTTCGAGCGCGACGGCGCGGTGTTCCGCGCTCCCCAGGCCTATCCTTATCTGTCGCTCGCCTGTCTCGGCTCGCATGACCTGCCGACCTTCGCCGGCTGGGCGTCCGGCGCTCATCTCGATCTCGACCACCGGCTCAAGCGCACTCCGGACGAGGCCAAGCAGCGCCGCGATTACGAGATCGAACGTGCCGAGCTGCAAACGGCTTTCGATGCGGCGGGCCTCGCGCGCGGCGATCCGATGCTGGCGGCGCATGAGTTTCTGGACCGGACCGGCTCTGGCATAGCCTTCGTGCAGGTCGATGATCTTCTCGGCGAGACCGAGCCGCTCAATGTGCCGGGCACCGACCGCGAATATCCGAACTGGCGGCGGCGCTCGGCGCGGCCGATATATGACGGGCTGAGCGAACCGCGCGCGCAGGCCATATTGAACATCATGCGCAAGGAACGGAGTGAATAGTGCCTTTTGTCCCCAAGATCGTCATCGCCTCGGCGGAGCTCGTCTATGCCGGCTGGGCGAAGCTCACGCGCTACACGCTCGATATCGAGCGGCTGGATGGCAGCATGATGCGGGCGGTGCGCGAGATCCACGATCATGGTCACGGCGCGGCGGTCCTTCCCTATGACGCAACGCGCGGTACCGTGCTGCTGGTGCGGCAGTTCCGCCTGCCGCCGCATCTCGCCGGCGGCAATGGCATGATGATCGAAGCTTGCGCGGGCCTGCTCGATGGCGATGCGCCGGAGGTGTGCGCGGCGCGCGAGGCGGAGGAGGAGCTCGGCTATCGGGTCCACAACCTCAAATCTCAAGGCCGCGTCTGGGGCTCGCCAGGGGCGATCACCGAAAGCATCTGGCTCTTCCAGGCGGATTATGCGGCGGGCGACCGCATCAGCAAAGGCGGCGGCAAGGAGGGCGAGGACGAGGACATCGAGATCCTCGAAATGCCGCTCGCCGAGGCGATGGCGCTGGTCGCCCGCAATGAAATTGCGGATGCAAAAACCATCGTTCTGTTGCAGCATCTGTGGATCGCAAGACAAGGGCAGGGCTGATGGCTGACACTGTGAAAAGACCGATCCGCTGGGGCATGGTCGGCGGCGGCATCGGCGGCTTCATCGGCGAGGCGCATCGCATGGCGGCGCGGCTCGACGGAAAATATGAGCTGGTCGCCGGCGCGCTGTCGTCCGATCCTGAGCGGGCGCGTCAGTCGGCGGCACAGTGCTTCATCGCGCCCGAGCGCAGCTATGCTGATTATCGCGAGATGGCAAAGGCCGAAGCGGCGCGGTCCGACGGCATCGAGGTGGTAAGCGTGGTGACGCCCAACGCCTCGCATCACGCGATCGTTTCGGCGTTTCTGGACGAGGGCATCGCGGTCATCTGCGACAAGCCGCTCGCCACCAGCCTTCCCGACGCCGAGGATCTCGTGGCGCGCGCCGCTGAAGCGCAGCGGCTCTTGGGTGTCACCTATAATTATTCCGGCTATCCGATGATCCGCCATGCGCGCAGCCTCATCGCCGACGGCATCATCGGTGAGGTCAGGCTGGTGCAGGCGGAATTCGCGCTCGGCTGGCTGGCGGTGCCGCTCGAGCAGGAGGGCGTCAAGCAGGCCTGGCGCACCGATCCTAAAAGTGCCGGGCCGAGCGGCGTCGTCGCCGATATCGGCACACATGCCTATCATCTGCTGCGTTTCGTCACCGGCCTCGAAGTGCAGACGCTCGCCGCCGATCTTTCGACCATGGTCCCGGGCCGCAAGCTCGAGGACAATGCCAACATCCTCTTACGTTTCAAGGAAGGCGCCCGCGGCATCCTGTGGGCGAGCATGGTGGCGGCGGGCGAAAGCGTCGGCTTCCGTCTCAGAGTCTATGGCGCGAGCGGCCATATCGCGTGGGACGAGGCGTTCCCCGATCAACTGCATCTCAGGCTTCTCGACGGTACCGATCAGACGCTGCATCGCGGCGGCAAGCTGTCGCCGTTCGCCAAGTCGGCGACGCGGCTCGTGTCGGGCCTGCCGGAAGGGTTCATCGAAGCCTTCGCCAATCTCTATGGCGACTATGCCGAGCAGATCATCGCCCGGCGCGAGAAGCGGGCGCCCGATCCCCTGAGCCTCTTAGCGCCGACCGGCGCCGACGGTGTCGATGCGCTGGCTTTCGTCGAGGCAGTGCTGCAGTCGGGCCGCGCCGATGGCAGCTGGGTGGCGGTCGGATAAATTCCGCTGTTAAATACAGCGGATTAACAGCGGAAGAACAGGGATCTACAGGGATTTCTTCTTCACCCTGTTTTCGACCCGCCCAGGATCGCTCGGATAGGGCCGTCTATTCAAGACTTTTCCGGATCACGCCCCAGTTCGCCTCCTGATCGTAGACCAAGACCCCATCCCGGTAGATCTTGGAGCTGTGATACGGGAAGACGTGGTTGCCGCAGTGCTCCGTGAAAACGGCGATCGCGCCTCTGGCTTCGCTGACGATATGAAACGCCCAGTAAAACTGCACGACTGAGCGGTCCATAAGCTCGATACGCAGCAGCTCGCCGGGATGGTCGAACCATGGGCGAACTCTCTCCGAAATCTCTTCAACACTGCGGCCGAAGTGCTCGGCCAACTCTGGTGCCCATTCTCGTTCAATTTGATCGGCGAGGGATGGAACGGGATACATGTTGGTCCTTGCTCACATGGGAGTTGACCACAAGTAGAACGAATCACGCTTGCTGAAAATAGACGACCATCTTGAGATGCCGGTATTCGTCCACCGTCAGCATCTCATGCGCGAAGTCGCGGCGCGTGCCGTCTGATGCGAGTAGCGTGCCGATGCCGCGCGCATAAGCGTCCATGTCGGGCTGCGCGAACCAGCGGCGGAAATCGGGGGAAAGTCTCTTCATCTCGTCGACGAGGGCCAGCATGGCCGGATCGTCGGGGGTGGCGGCGAGGTCGCAGCGGAACTGCGACAGCACCTTGGGCGCTTCGTCGCGCCAGCGCGGGCAGCGCCGGCGGAAATCGGGATCGGCGAAGATCAGGCGGATCATGTTGCGGTCTTGTTGTGTGCGGCCCGCGAAGCCGAACAGATCGTCGGCCGCCTGGTTCCGGGCGACGATATCCCAGCGCAGATTGGCGACATAAGCAGGCCGGGTCACGAGATCGTCGAGCAGGGTCTGGATGAGCGGGCCGACCGACGGCCATTGATAAGCCTCGGGCGGCGGCGGGCGGCGATGCGCCAAGAGGAAGAGATGGCCGCATTCGGCATCGTCGAGCTTCAGCGCTTTCGCTACCTTGAGCAGAAAACTCTCCGAGACCTGGATGTCGCGGCCTTGCTCGAACCAGGTGTACCAGGTGAGGCCGATACCGGCGAGGGCGGCCACTTCCTCGCGCCTGAGGCCGGGCGTGCGGCGGCGGCCGGCCGAGGGCAGGCCGGCCTCGGCGGGGGACAGCCTTTTCCGATGGCGGGTCAGGAAATCGGCGAGGTCGGTGCGGCTGCGTTCGAGCGTGCGGTCGGTCAAGACTGTTGCTTTCAGTAACAGGATAATTTCTCATATAGTAACGGGATAATTATGCCGCAAATGTCCGCTTCCGACAAGGAGGCAACATGACTTCGCAGGACCACGTCGATCTTTCCCTTTCAACACCGGTGAGCGCCGAGGCGGGCGTGCGCCCATGGCTGGGGCTGGCGCTGCTCGCCGTGCCGACCATTCTGCTCGGCCTCGATCTCACGCTCTTGCATCTGGCGCTGCCCGCGCTCGCTGCCGATCTGCAGCCGACCAGCACCGAGGCGCTGTGGATCATGGATGCCTATGGCTTCATGATCGCGGGTTTCCTCATCACCATGGGCACGCTCGGCGACCGCATCGGCCGCCGCAAGCTGCTGATGACGGGAGCAGCCGCCTTCGCCGTAGCCTCGGTGCTCGCCGCCTTTTCGACGAGCGCTTCCATGCTGATCGCGGCGCGGGCATTGCTCGGCGTCGCCGGGGCGACCCTGATGCCGTCGACCCTGGCGCTCATCACCAACATGTTCACCGACCCGCGCCAGCGTGCGCTCGGCTTCGGCATATGGGCGACGATGTTCGCGCTCGGCATGGCCATGGGGCCGGTGGTCGGCGGCGTGCTGCTCGAACATTTCTGGTGGGGCGTGGCGTTTCTCATCGCCGTGCCCTTTATCGGCCTCCTGCTTGTGCTGGCGCCGCTCCTGCTGCCGGAATATCGCGCGGCCCAATCGGCCAAGCTCGATCTCGTCAGTGTCGGCCTGTCGCTCGCCGCCCTGCTGCCGGTGATCTATGGCATCAAGCAGATCGCCAAGGACGGCTTCGGGCTTCCTCCCTTGGGGGCGATCGCGACGGGGCTGGTCTTCGCCGTCGTTTTCGTCGCGCGGCAGCGGCGCCTCACCGATCCGCTGCTCGACATGTCGCTGTTCGCCAATAGGGCGTTCAGCGTGGCGCTGATCGTGCTGCTCTTCGGCCTCGTCGCCGTCGGCGGCACGATGCTGCTGGTCACGCAATATCTGCAGCTGGTGGCCGGATATTCGCCCTTTGCCGCCGGCCTGTGGATGGGGCCGCCGGCGCTCGCCATGGTCGCCGCCGGCGTCGCGGCGCCGCTCGTCGCGCGGCGCATGCGGCCCGGCTTCGTGGTGGCCGGGGCGCTGGGACTTTCGGTGGTGGGGTATCTGCTGCTGACCCTGATCGACAACAGCACGAATGGCGTCGTCCTGGTCGTCGCCGGCTTTTTCCTGGCCTATCTCGGGCTCGGCACCATCGCGGCGCTGGGGACCGATCTCGTGGTCGGCTCGGCGCCTGCCGACAAAGCGGGCTCCGCTTCGGCGATGTCGGAAACGGTGCAGGATCTCGGCGTGTCACTCGGCATCGCCGTGCTCGGCAGTCTCGCCACCGTCTTCTATCGCGGGCAGATGCTCGACCGCATTCCTGAAGGTCTCAGCGCTCAAACACGGGAAGCCGTCGGCGACAGCCTGTGGGCGGTATCATCGGTGGCCTCCGACTTGCCGCCCGGCCTCATCGGCGAGGCGCAGGCGGCGTTTACGGCGGGATTCAGCATCGCGGCCGCAGTCAGCGCGGCAGGGGTTTCGGTCCTGGCCGTCTTAGCGGCCGTCTCATTGCGGCGGATTGGTGTTCGTGATGCAGCTAGCTGACCTTCAGATCGCGCCGGCACTGCGGACAATCGGAACGACGTTTGAACAGGTCCTCCAGCCCCAGGCGCCACATGCCGAGCGGGTCGAACAGCCCGCAGAACGGGCAGCGGATGTCCTTTGAAATTCCATGAAGCACGTAGCCAGCCAGAATGATCACGCCGATGAAGAACAGCAGGTTGGCCGTCAGTCCGGCTCCGATCATCAGCAACAGGAGGCCGCCAAAGAGAATGACCATCCATTTGCGCGATTTGTGCCTGAGCCTGTCGAGCGGGGAGGGCATGTAGGAGATCCTCGGATGCGCAAGCACATTAGCAAGTTGGCGAAAATCCTCAAATCGCCGTCCTGCGCGACCCTTTACAATCGGACGCGGCCCTCTGTACGATAATCGTGGGAGTCTTGCCGGATGACGATTAAGCCGAACGTGTTGCAGGGAGCTTTCTTCTGGGTGTTTGGCACCCTCTCGTCGACCATATGCGCCTTGACCCTGTTGTGCATTGCCATGCTGTTTTTCGCCCCTGCGAAGGCGGATTACGGTGAGTTTCCAGAGCTTCCCGTCAGCAACTTGGTCAGCTTGTCGGTATTGATGTCATCCTTTACTGTTTGGACAGCAGTCTATTCGATACAGCGACGGCGAATGCATATGACGTTGCCAGCGGGTTCCAGGGCATCATTGTTCGCGCTGGGGGTGGTGTTCAACGCCGGCGTGGGTTTGGTCATATATCTCTGGGCCCGAGCGTTCCTATAGGCGAATGCCCGAATTTCACAAACCAACCAAGAAGCGCGGCATGCCGGTGGACCAATTCGAGATTGGAGAGAGTGAGGTATGAGCCGCCGTCCGCTCTGGAAGCCGAGGACCCTGGCAGTCTGCATCTGCGGGGGAGCGCCTATTTTGGTTAGGCTCTGATCCATGACGCCCAATACCATTCAACGGAAAGGGCGAAAATGAGACCAATTTCCAAGCAAACTCTTTGCAAATCCAGGCAATCAGGGCGTTGAGCGTGATGCCGCCGGCAATATTGGCGGCAACGGTGCTACGCTATATTCCCCTTCGCAGTTCGGGCACCGATACAGGTCCGGGCGAGACGATTTGGTGACAGCTGAGCGTTCGCCTTTGACGATCCAGCAATATGGGCAAGTCGCGTCCTTGTCGGGTCGGAAGGTACTGAAACGATGCAGCGCTTGCCGGCAGTTTTCAGCCTCCGCCTCCATGGCGGCGATTTCCCTGGCGACCTCATCGGTAATTGGATACGCTTGGCGCCTGCCTATTTCAGCATAGATCTCGACGCGGCGAACAGTCTGGCTGCTCGCGAGGGTGGCAGCGTTCTGCCATAATACGTTGTGCAATTTCATGTTGAATCGTGGTTCGTAGGGAATGACGAGCCTGCCGCCTGCTTGTGGTGCTGAGCGGCAGGCTCTACCGCTTCCGCCCAGGGGCTCTAAGCGGGTGCGGATGCCTTGGTCAGGTTAGTAGATCGCTCTGCCTCACCCAACGCTTGTAGCCTGGTGACTTCTTGAGGCCCTTACGGGCCTGTTCATCCAGTTCTTTCAGCGCGTCCATGATTTCATCAAAAGTCACGGTTGCGCCGGTTGGCGCCCTGCGAAGCTCGGGAACGGATTCCACGGCGCAGGCGTCGGATGCCCATGACGCGAGAATGGCCCGCTTCTCGTTGATCGACAGGTCTGGGTCGCAAGCGACCTCGTTGGGGTGCGTGAAGGCATCGGCCGGACGCAAGACGCCATCAAGGTTGAGCTCGCAAGGGATATGCCTTGCCATCTTTATTCCTCGCATGGCGCCACCTCACGAAAGACGCTTCTGCGCGCCGCTACCATTGATCGAGATTTTGCGCGGCTTGGCGGCTTCGGGTACCTCGTTATGAAGGTCTATTTCGAGGATGCCGTTGTCATAGGCGGCATTCGTGACCTCCACATGATCGGCCAGGCTGAACTGGCGCTCGAACTCCGTATCAGTGATACCTTCATAAAGGTATTCCCGATCTGGCTGAGAGGGCTTGCGCCCTGCGACCTTCAGGAGGTTCTGCTGGGCGGTGATGGTGATGTCATGCGGCGAGTAGCCGGCAACCGCCAAGCGGATCGAGTAATTCACCTCGTCCTTCCTCACGATGTCGTAGGGCGGGAAATAGCCCTCGGCTTCCTGGCGACGATGAGCCCCCGTCAGAATGCTGAGGAACGGTTCGAAGCCGACGCTCGAACGGGAAAAGTTGGTCAGGTCGTAGTTGCGCATAGCCATATCCTCCATTGAGCAACATGGGTACGAGCAGCGCGCCGGACTTCCGCCAGCGCCCGCACCGGATCTGATACCCCAATGATCCGGCGAAATTTGATCTAGCTCAGGCCCTCGGGCTTTCAAGACCCCTCGCAAAAAAAATTTGTGAGTGCCTTCCTCCGTTTCAGGATGAACGGTGGACAACCAGCCCGTGCTTGTGTACCGCCTAGGCTACATCTTAGCCTGTATACGGACGGCGAGCACTTCCCCGGCAAGGACGCTCGCGACCGTGGAATGCCTCAGGCTGCCCCCAGTGTTGGGGCTTTCTGCCTTGCCGAATTAGGRACCCCAGCTCGGGCGTGACGTTTTTCTCGTGCCTAGCAGTCCCTACAAACTTTGACTCACCCTTGCCGTGGGAGCGCCTGGGTGAGTCTTTTGTTGGGCCAGACGAGCAGGAGGCGAAGCAGATTTACCAAGCGTCGATTCTGCCCGGAGGCAGCTGCCCGTGGCAATGCCTACTTTGGTGGGAAGCGCTCCAGCAGAGCGCTGGTTTGACCATTCACCCATCTCTCCTGATTGGCGCCCTCGGGCCGATTCGAACGGCCGACATCCGGGTTAGAAGACCAGCGCTCGATCCGCTGAGCTACGAGGGCATGGGTAGTTGGAAGTGTGGAGGCGAGTCGAACGCCTCTTCATGGCTTTGCAGGCCAGCCCGTCACCGCTCCGGCACCACACCTTGGATCTATTCTGCAGAAAAATCGCGTGGAGACGGAACCAATGGCGGTTACGGACGTTGGGTTCGTACAGCTGGCAGCAAAGAAGCAATTCAATGCCATCAGCAGTGTGGAAAGCCCTGATTGAAAAATCAGGGCTTTCTGCGTTGGGCCGGCGTCACCTCAAGAAGATGGCGAGGGATGCAAGGCCGCGCGGACAGTATAAGGGCTCGGCTACCATTTCGTTGGTCAAAGCGGGAAATCGGAAAAACCGCAATGTTCCCCATCCTGTCGTGTCCGATTGACACGCGCCGGCCCTGCATATGTCAACGTGTCGATGCGGAGCCAGGTTCCAGGCGGATCTTGGAACCCGGGAGGTTCCGTCTGCCCGTGAGGAGCGCAAGCGCCTTTCGGCGCTTGCGCGTGCCGCCGGTACATCCGCGGTCGACACTATTGTTGCTGGGTCATGTCTCCAGCTCGACGTCCCAATAGAGATAATCGTTCCAGCTCTCATGCAAGTAGTTGGGCGGGAACGACCGCTTGGCGGCGAGGAGCTCTTGCGGGGTCGGCTCGCAGGGCGGCGCGAGCGGCCGCATGGCGGAGAACTTGTCCTTGGCCTGATTGCAGGGCGAGCAGGCCGCGACGATGTTCTCCCAAGAGGTGACGCCGCCGCGGCAGCGCGGCAGGACGTGGTCGAAGGTGAGTTCGGCCGCCTGGAACTTGCTGCCGCAATATTGGCACTTGAAGCGGTCGCGCAGAAAGACGTTGAAGCGCGTGAACGCTACACGTTGCGCCAGCGGTTGGTATTGCCGCAGCGCCACGACCGAGGGCAAGCGGATCTCGGTCGAGGGACTGCGCGCGACGGCGTCATATTCGGCGACGACCGAGATCTTCTCGGCCAGGACGGCGCTGACCGCATCCTGCCAGGGCAGAAGCGAAAGCGGGAAGTAGCTCAACGGCCGGAAGTCCGCGTTGAGCACAAGGGCAGGGTGGTGTTGCATGGCGAACTCCGTGGTGAAGGATGGTGCGCGCCCCCGGATTTGAACCGGGACCGAGGCGGTTATGAGCCGCCGGCTCTGCCGTTAAGCTAGACGCGCGAGGTAAAATGGTCAGCGTGGTTGGATTTGAACCAACGACCCTCGCCTTCCGAGGGCGATACTCTAGCCGGGCTGAGCTACACGCCGACATTTTTTGGTCGTAAA